>Ga0114922_10006511_pt1 | contig 10713 bp, 4 predicted proteins | sample AartaG_FD_100975 | JGI IMG/M metagenome (GOLD analysis project Ga0114922, IMG submission 100975) | Deep subsurface microbial communities from Aarhus Bay to uncover new lineages of life (NeLLi) - Aarhus_00045 metaG | ecosystem: Environmental > Aquatic > Marine > Oceanic > Sediment | place: Aarhus...
AACTGCTTTCCGACGGCTGTGGCGCGTCCAGCTCCCTCCCGACCGGTGACAGACGCCAGCGCACGCGTGCCAAGTCTCCGGTCGCCAGTTGGCCGCCATCGCCTTGGCAGCAGAGCGCGCCGAGGCCTACCAGATGGTCTCGCCAGACCGCCCAGTGCTGGAGGTACGACCAGTCGGAGGTCTCGTTGAAGGGCCAGCGCTCGCCCGGGATCCATGGCATGTCAGCCCAGTGAGGGCTACAGATGCGGCTGAGGCAGCTTACGGCGGCAAAGTCATCGGTCTCAGCGTGATGGATGGTGGGCGTCCACTGTATGCAGCGGTAGTGCGCGCGCTGCCGCGCCTGGCCGGGGACATCCGTGCCGCGGTCTCCCCACAGGACCTCAAAGCAGACACCGTCGAGGGCCGAGTGAAGAGGCAGCATGGGCTCCGCGGGATCGGCGAGGTACGCGCCGGCGAGCGTGTCGTTCATCTGGCGCGTGCCGACTGCCGCGGTGAAGTCGTCCCAGTGCGAGCGCACGCCGCGGAAGCCGTGATCGCGAAAGACACGCCGGTCCGGCATCGGCTCCGGCGCGGGAAGGGCGTGACGCTCAAGCAGACGGAGCAGCGTGGCAGCGTAAGTGGTGTGATGGTAGTTGTACCAGTTCGGGTTCTTGTCCAGGAACGAGGGGAGGCGATTGGCCACGTTGTCAGCCCTCGCCCTGGTCGCAGTGTCCGCGACATGGCGGTTGGCGGCGTCATCGAGGATGCACGCCAGCATGCCCGGCAGCGCTGGATTGACCGGGTTGTAGATGGAGTGCTTCAACCACGGCTGCTCGGCATCGGGCAGCAGGCCGCTCCGGTGCTGCACCGTCGGGAAGTACGGCGCCAGCCGCCGCAGCCAGGAGAAAGCGTGCTCGTCCCTGGTGATATCCCAGTAGAGCGCCACCGACTTGACCACCATCTGCTGATAGCCGTGCTCGGGCGACGACGCATGGAAGTAGGACACACCGCCACCCTCAAACAGCACGTTTTCGTATCTCTGCAGAACCTGCGCGGCCTCCGTCAGGTACCGCTCATCGCCGCACACCTTCCATGCCGCTGCCAGCCCAGCCATGTAGTAGAACTCGGGATTGGCGTAGGCGCCCGACATGAGCCGACGGTGGTTCACCGCCATGGCCTCATCAGTGGTGGCCGCGACCGCCTCACGCCACACCCGCGCGCGGGCCTCGTCCACGTCGCCGGTCTCCAGCCATGACAGCACTGCCCAAGCGAAGCTGTGCAGACCGAAGGAGGCCCCATGCCCGCCGTCATCCCAACCTCCGTCAGCATGAAGGCGCGCGAGGCTATCCAGCAGGAAGAATGCCTTCTCGCGAAGGGCGCCATTCTTGTGAAAGTGACTCCACTCGTAGCGATAGGCGGAGGCCGCTATCCATGCGATGTTAGCATCCTCGGCAGCGCCTCCGTAGACCGTGCCGTACTTGTCGGAGTCCTCATCCGTGACAACGCGGTTCAGGCCTTCGGCGGCACGGCGCTGGACAATGTACCGGCAGAAAGGCACAAGCTCCAGTGGCACCTCGCCGAAGTCGGTGGGAAGGGCCGAGGCCGTCAGCAGCGCAAGCAGACAGGCTATCACGGGCGGACATCCTCTCGATGTCAGGGCGATGCCTGGTTTCGCCCTCGAGGGGAGGTTGCCCTGCGACCGGGTGCCGCCAGAAGACGACGTTTGCCTGGTCTCTAGCGTGGGACTGCACGGCCGACTCTTGCTTGCTGGCGCGCTCCCGGATAGCATAGGGGCGCGGGCTGTGGCCGTTCGCGGGTGGGCCAAGCCGGGCGGAGTCCAAGTCCGGACGCACTCAACGGATCCTGCCGCCGCTGGACTCTGTCGTGGGCCGTCCCAGCCAACCGTCGGCGGCAACGCGAAAGGACGTAAAGCATGGTCAAGCCGGCGTCGCGGGAAGGCGGCTGGGGTGAGTCAGTGCGGCACGGGTACGGCTGGAAGACGCACGCCTACACCAGACTGTGCGAGTGCTCGGTCAGGGGGCCATGGTACCAGTACTTCAGGGACGAGTGGCGCCGCCATCCAGGGCCGCGTAAGGCGTACAAGCCGGATGCTGACTGGGGCTCGGCGAACTCGGTGTGTCCCAACTCCGCGAGCTGGCGGGACTGGACTGTGTGGTCCTTCAAGCAGGCCTGCGCGCAGGCGGCCTTTGACGGCCTCTACTGCGACGTGTCGCGCCCGCCGTTCTGCGCCAACCGACATCACGGCTGCGGCTACCTCGATCAGGACGGCAACTGGCAGCCGGAGGTGCAACTGCTGGCCACGCGCGAGCTGCACAAGCGCCTGTGGATCATGCTGCACGAGGACTTCGAGGACAAGCTGATCAGCCACGACGTGTCGGGGCACCTGTTCATGGTGACGCAGTCATTCAGCGACATTATCTGCGATGGAGAGAACTTCACGGGGATGCTGAAGGACAACTACTACGAGCTGCTGCCGCTGGACAAGTTCCGGGCGGAGTTCATGGGACATCAGTGGGGGGTGCCGTCGGCGTTTCTGCCAGAGTTCTCTCGCGCCCAGCTCACTAAGGAGGGCAAAGAGCTGTACGAGAGCGCGGCGAAGCTGCCACAGGTGCGGCACCTGGCGGGCATGATCTTCCTGCACGACTCGATGCCCTCGCCCGCGTACTCGGACCTGACGCCCTATCACACCATCTGGGCCACGCAGAATGAGCTCGGCTGGGGTGACGAGGTTGAGTTCCTTCCCTACTGGGGCAATGGGGAATACCTGAAGCCGATGGGCGAGAACCTGGTGGCGTCAATCTTCCGCAGAGGCGACCGGGCGCTCGTAGTCCTTCTTGACAACACCGACGAGGACGCGCAGGCACGAATGGGATTTGACCTGCAGGCGCTGAAGGTGACGATGACCAGGCTTCGCGACTTCGAGACGAACGAGACCTTCGCGGTTGACGACGGGGTCGCGACCACGCCCATCCTCCACCGCAACTTCCGGCTGCTGCTGACGGAAGGATAGCGCAGTCCCTACTTGTACGCCTGCAGCTCTGCAATATGGACGATCAGTACAAGCCCCGGTAGCATCCAGTCGGCTGGACCATCCCTGCCAAGGCTGAGGTAGCTCAGACACTGTGGACTTAACCTCGCGAGCCGCGGCTACCTGACTAGGGTCACCTCCACCACGGTAATGCCCCAGCCAGGCACCCGCACTGAGAAGCTGGCGCCCTCCGGGCGCACGAGTAGTGAGGGGTATTCGGTCAGGATGTCCACCTTCTCGATCGGCCTGCCGACGTCAACACGGGGACGGACGTATACGGGCGTCTTGTTCTTGAGGGCAACACGCAGCCTGCCCTCGTCCTGCTCCGCCATCATGACCGTGACCGCGTCGCCCTCGTCCACCACCGTGAAGCCGCCGGCCACCGCGGTGATCGCGTCCGCGCAGGCGCGCAGGAAGCTCTCGGAGACCTGCCGGAAGATGAAGTGGTCCCAGTAGCCGGTCGGCTCCGGCAGGTCCATTACGTCCTCCGGCCACTGCTCCTCGCCGTCCCCCTCGCTGTGCGGCGTGGCCGCCGGCCCAGCGCCGTACACCCGGCAGCAAAGCTGCTGCGGCGGGTAGACGTCCTCGAACTGGTGGTCGGTGGGAGGAAGCGACACCTCGGCCCGGCCGATGGCCACGATCGGCCCGCCCTCGTAGCTGAATACGCTCTCAAGCTCTTCCGCCGGGAAGAGATGCGGGTTCAGGACCAGCAGCGCGCCACTCGCGGCGTCGAGGTGATCCGCGCGCACCGTTGACTGCACCGGCGCGCCTCTCGCCATCAGATGAAACAGCAGCCTGTGAACCGTCCATGTTCTCGTGTCCGTGAAGTCCCGGACCTGGTTGTGCATGGCCGCGTCGGACCAGACCAGGGTCGCGCCGAGGCAGCGGCGGGGAAGCGCCGAGAACGCCAGGCTCCATCTCTCACGCAGCCAGCGCCAGTGCTCGCGATCGAGGCCATCGCCAAGGCATACCAGCAAGCCGTCCGCACATGGCCGCAGCTTGCCATCGTCTCTAGTCTCGAAGACGTTCGCGAGCGCGTAGATCTCCTTCTCCAGCAGAGTCGGGAGGTGGCGGATCGCGTCCCACTCCTCCACGACGTCGTGCGTGTTGTGCAGGAAGATGAGCTTCGCATCGGGCACGTAGGCCTTGATGAGCATGAGCATGGAGAGGAAGTCGTAGTGGCGCGTCTCATCCGTTGCCCCACGCCTCGGGTCCATGGCAAGGCCCGCAGCAACGGTCTCGACGATGATGCCGTCCACGCCCGTGTCCACGATCTTCCGGTAGTCCACGCCATAGCGATAGAGCGACTCGAAGGGGGCCCGGCCCCAGGCTGAGTTGATGACCGCTTTCTTCCCTGCGCTGTGCAACGCGTTTACCATCTTGCGCCAGAAGCCCGTCCACCTGTCCGCATAGAACTCAATCCACTCGTGTCGCGCGTGTCTCCAGATCCAACTGGCTCTGGCCTCCAGCCTCTCGACGTCGTGGCCGCACTCCCGAGTGACGATGTCCGGCAGGTCCAACTCTCGGCTGGCCGCGAACTGCTCAACCATGTCATCGGAGACCGAGACCTCATAGATCGGCCCACTGAGCGGGCCGTACCCGTCCGCCCCGTGCCAACCGTCAAACCCGTAGTACTCCAGGACCTCCACCAGCTTGGCGGCGAAGTAGTCCTGGAAGTACGTGCCATCGTTCAGTCGCGACAGGCAGTTGATGGCGGACGCCCAGCCGTGGGACCGGAACACCATACAGACTTCCCGGTGATCGCTGACCCACTCGTGATGGAACCGGTCGCCGTAGAATCGCGTGAACACGGTGAGATATGCGTCAACCCCGCGCGCCTGCAGCTCCTCGATCAGCCGCTTGAGCTGCTGGTTCGTCCAGACCTGCCTCTGTCTGTGGGGGTTGAACTCATGCCCGTCACGGGAGCAGAAGTCCGGGGGCAGGGCCACCTCCTCGTCCACACCCTCGTGAGACAGGATGAAATCGGGGGATGTGATCATCAGGCAGATTGCGTCAGGAGTGAACCCGGCGGCGTCGAGGTACGCCCCCACCCCAAGGTCCTCGTCGCGGGTGTCGAACCCGATCAACTCCGTCCAGATCCACTTCTCGCAGGCTCTCTGGGTACTGTAGATGGTGTACACTCCTGTGTTCACTAAACCGTCGAAGACCAGCCTACGACTGTGAATGCAAACAGGGTACACACAAAGCGGGATCGCGTCAACGCACGACGATACGCGCGGTGACCTGCCCCCCAGAAACGCGTCCGGGTGTAACGTTGGTCTTCGGGGCGCTTGCACCCACCGAAAGGGGCAGCATCCATGAGCAGGAGAAGCGCGGCGTCCTTGTCCGCACTGCTCACCTGCGAGCCCCCTCGCTCCGCTCAGGGCGAGTCTGTCATTCTGATAGTAGGACAGACGCCTCGTCTTCCCGAAGCGTCGGCACACGAAATACACGGACAGGTGATCCCGCCCGCTGGGCGGGATGTCCTACCCGAGTATCTCACCCCGGACCACTCGCCCCGGCTCCCAGGGCCGTGCGCACGAACCCAATGCCCTCAGTCCGTGCCTCGCTCGCCCGTGCCGGGCCGAACGCCACGAGATCCACGCAATCATCCCACTGCACGCGCAGCGCGTGGTCAGCGACACGAGTGACCTCGGGCAGAACGGTTCCAGGTCTGTGCGGGTACAGGAATGCCAGGAAATGCGGCGCCGAGGCAGTCCTGAGCTCTGCCCGAAGCCTGGGGTGTGTGACCACCTTCGCCGTGGCGCTCCACTTGGTCTCGTTCAGGTCCGTCGTAAAGGCGGGCTTTTCGGACGCGAAGAGGACCACCTGCATCTGCCAGCCCGTGTTGTCGTCAATGATGAATGGGTACTCTCCGCTCAGGTCGAAGCGCATCCCCTCGCCGGAGATCATGAAGCCTGTAGCGTTGATGCCCTGCAGTAGCCACGTGTAGGTGTGCTCCGCGCCGTCGGCTTCCACTTCATCATAGACGGCTGCATAGGGTCTGGCCTTGTCGTGCACGAAGTAGACGTGGCGGTCGAACTTGCTCAGCGCCTTGTTGTAGTACAGGTCGCCGGCACGGCCACACGCATAGGTCGCCAGATCCCCCGGCCGATAGGCGACGATCCGCCCCTCCGTGCACCTGAGTTGCTGGCCTTTGCCGTCGAAGAGCAGACCGTTGTGGTCCTCAGTCTCACGGGCTCCATAGCCCGAGTCCCCGGCCAGCGCGCTGTTGGCGCGGTACAGGGCGAAATGGTTCGCGTCATATTGACCATGGCCGACCTCGGGATTACCGCCGGCCGTGAAGGAGAGGAGACAATCCTCCTTGCCCCAGCCAGACCGCATGTCCACGATACCCCGTCGCGAGAAGAGCTTGCTGAGAGGTCTGTCAAGCTCCTCGGGCCGCTCCGGCGCGGGGGCCAGCGCGTGCCACAAGACGGTGTAGTTTAGCAGCGGCTGCGCGGCATTGCGGCCGTCCCCGAAGACATCGCTTGGATCCGTTCGGTGCCCGGTCACGTGCTGCCACAGCCACGTCATCTCCGGCTTGTCATACGCGGCGGCATACAGGGGGAAGAAGCACGTATGCGCATGGAAGAAGGCGTCGTTAGTATTGTTGAAGTAGTTCCCACCAGGCAGTGCCTCGTACAGGTAGTAGTCGGTCACCTTCTGCAGGCGCGGATGCTCCCACAGGTTCTCGCCGCCCGCCCGGCGCAGGGCCTCGACAGGGAAGTTGAGGTAATACAGACAGGCCGACGTGTACCCCGCTCCCTCGAGGGCCCCACCATCCGCCCCGATGCCGATGTCGAGATACTGCCTTATCCCGTCCATGAAGGTGTCGAGCCAGGCCTGCTCCTGCTCGGCATTGCCCGTCTCGCCGTACATGACCAGCGTCATCAGGGCGCCTGTCGAGTTCCCGATCAGTGCGAAGTTGTGTCCCAGCACGCCGGGGTAGTTGTCCTTCCCGGGAAGCCCAGTCATGTAATCATACAGGTAGGATAGGTAGGTGCCGGCCATGTAGTCGCGCACTTCGGTGCGCTCACTCTCGGTCAGGTGGTCGTGGAGCAGATCGTAGAAGATGGCAAGGGAACGGCTTGAGTGCCCGGCGTCGAGGGGCTGGCTCAGCCAGCCCTTGTAGGGCTGACCGTAGTTCAGGCCCCCGATGCCGTCTATGATGCGCTCGCGGATGACCGTCAACACGATTCTCTTCGAACCCTCGGTGTACCTGCGCTCCCCCGAGAGCACGCCTGCCCATGCCAGCTCCTCGAAGCACTTCGTGAGCCACGTCGCTCCCGATCGGTTGTGCCAGTACGCCTTCTTGCGCTCCGGCCAGTCCACGTAGAGACTGGACTTGGGGTCTATGTACCCCTCGCACTTCTCAATCATACGTTGGTACGCAATGCGCTCGACACCGCTGTTCAGCCGGCTGCGCACCTCGTCAAGCTCGGCGGATGTGCATAGCAGACGTGGATGCTCGGCGTTCCTGTCATACAGTTGGCCGTCTGCCCGGGCTATACCCAGGCCCAGTGCAAACGCTCCCAGAACCGTCAGAGGGCACACGTAAGTGCCAGTGTGGCACATGGCTGCACCTCTCATGCCCTGGCGCCCTCGATACTGACGCTAGACCTGGCCCCTTTCCCGGGCACGGTCAGCGGTGGCTTACCCCGTTCGTGGTGCCAACTAGCGTGTGGTACTCAGAGCCTACGTAGCCCTGCCCGGCAGGCCGAGCGTGACCGATGACGTCATGTTTTCGGTTGGACAGGTGTTGACGTAGGCGGCTGAAGCCACTCCCTGATGGTCTTGCGCAGCTCAGCTTCGACTCTCTGATTGATAGCGAGGGTGGCTCCGGCGCAGGAGCGGCATTGAACGGCCGGCAGGGCTGCCATCTGCGCGATGGATCGTCGGATGTTTTCTTGGATGCTTTCCACAAGCACACTTCCCACTGGCTCGGGGCGGGACACGCTATGCCCGCCGCACCAGTACTGCGCCCCATTGGGGAGAATGAAGCACTGCGTTGGTGCTACGTAGCACCGGTCGGTGAGAGCCAGGGACGCGGGCATCCCACGCCCAGCGTGCTCAGCCCATTCCTCCAGGCTGCTGCGCTGCTCGACTCGATGGAAGGGGCTCATGAAAGGCACTTTCTTCTCAAGTGTGCCGCGCTTCTCCTCAGGAACTTCCCGCGCGAGCTGGTACTCATCCCACGCCTCATTAGCCTCGTCCCATGTCTCGGTGAAGAACCGCAGATAGCCGGCCGCAGTGAGCCGAAGATGTCTGTTGTCCTCGCCGCCAACCGGGATGATGTGCATGTCAAGATCGCCGCTGATCGCACCATCAACCACTGGCTTCATGTCGAGAACGAACCGAGCGAAGCCCGGGAAGTCAGGCGCGTTCTTGCGGGTGAGAACGCAATTGAGATGAATCTGGGGGTGCTGCGCGTTCAGGATGGCCTTGGCAATCTGGAGGTTATGCAGGCCCCCGACGATCTGCTGCCAGCGTCCCTTGCGTTGGTGGATCCAGTCTTCCACTTCGGGCCGATGGCTGTCGAGCGAGATGTGAATGCGCATAAGACCAGAGCGCACCAGCCCAAGGGCGGCGCTCGGCGTAAGCGCCAGTGCGTTGGTGTTGACGTTAGAGGCGGCGCCTGCTTCAGCCGCGGCCCTGAGCAGCCCCTCCGGTCCCCACAGAGCCTCGCCCAGCAGCAGAGGCTCCCCACCCGTGAAAGAGACGTAAGCGCCCTCTCCCTCCGTGGGAGTAAGGGAGCGCAGCAGCCCTTGCCAATCCTCGATTCTCAGGCGGTCTTCGACGGGGTCCTGGTTGCAGTAGATGCACGGCGGCTTCATATTGCACCGGAAGCTGAGGTTGATGCCCACCCAGGACAGGCGAACCGGCACATCTTCAGGCCACCGTGCGGGCCACGCACCGAGGGTGGCGAGCAGGCGCTCCTCATCGCGCTCGCCGGCGGCGATCATCCCGCGCACCTTCTGCTGGTTGATCGCCACAAGTTGCGCGACCGGGACCTTGAAGACGTTCTCAGTCTCAGGTGGGGTCATAAGATCGTGGCGCGCGGCCTCGACATCCAGCCTGCCGACGACTTCGCGCCAATCTGCGCTGCGAAACACAGCGCGCAGTCTTCTGGCGTGCGAGTCTGTGAAGCCTGTGAAATACATGAAATCCCCGTAAGGTCCCAAGACTGGTCCGCGAACGTTCTTCGCCGGGGTATCCTGTCTCACCTTGCAGCTCGGGAGCCCGAAGTCGCCCGTCCCGGCTGGGGGGCGGTGCCTCCCGCTCGGTTACTACCAATCAACGGGTGCATCACGCAGGTTCTCGCTAGTAGTCGCCGATGAGAGCACCCCGGACCTCTCTTGCCTCGGCCCAGGACCAGGAGGAGCCACAAACACTCCGAACGAAATACCTGTGGGCGACCACCGTCCCCAAGGCCTGGCGTTTTGCCATCCACGGTAATGGCGTGGGAGACGGCTTCGAGATAGCTCTGCGCGAAGTCCGGCGATAGAGGTTATCAATGAACAGACTAGTTTATCCCATTGCTGTCGCCTTCGTGATCGTTGCGTACCTGCCGCCGATGGAGGCTGAAAGCGAGAAGCCTTATCTCGGCAAGGTGTTCTTCGGGATCGAGGGGGAGGAAGTACCGGTGCCCGAGGACCCTCGATACGAATCGACTTGGGGGCTGGAACTGCAACGTGTGGCAGCGATGTCCTCCGCCCGCGAGGCGGGTCTGCGCGTGGGTGACATCGTGGTGAGCATAGACGGCACGGTGTGGAAGAACGAGCAGATCCGACTGAGCCGGTCCTTCGGCAAGGCCGGCGACAAGGCGAGGCCCGGAGAGGTCGCAAGCTGTCTGGTGTTGCGTAAAGACCAGGCGAGGCCAAACGCGCCGCGCACGCTCGAGACGGTCAACGTCACGCTGCTTCGATATCCTCGTACGCAACCGGATCAGCCTCGCCCGCCCACCAACGACGAGTTGCGTCCGGATTTGACGGAAGGCCGGCCGTCTTACCAGCAGGTGTGCTGGGAGCTCGTCGAGGAGGCCGGATTCAGAGACGGCAGTCTGGATCTGCTCCGGCGTCTCGATCGCTGCGACCAGTTCCCGGACCCGGATCGCTTGCCCATCGTCCGCTATGTTCTGCGGGACCCGTTCAAGCTCGAAGCCGTGAGCCGCAAGATTATTGACGCGCTTGCGCATGAACCGGAACGCGGCACTCCCCGCTCTGAGGACTTCCTGAGACTGGCGCGCCACGTGCCTGACTCCGAGGTGTGTCTGGTGCGCCGTATGATTGAGCTGGCGAGCCAGTGCGGGCGTCACAGCCATCGTCGGATTGTGTCGCGCCAAGATCCTTCTGCAGAAGGCGGTTGGCTGCCAGGCGGTGTTGTATCTGAGCATGGCGTTGAGGTGTATCAGCAGCTTGCTGTCGGCGAGCTCGACGCGCCCGACGCCAGCCACGACCTGTGCGTGATCCACATCATGCTCCACGACGTTCCCGCCGACGAGCGCCAGGCCCTCATCAACGCCTTGGCGTCCAGGCTCACCCGCGACGGGCGCATCGCCATCCGCGAACCCACTCGCGAGAAGCACGGCACCCCCGAGCTAGAGATCCGCGACCTGATGTCCACCACGGGCCTGCACCGGATCAGCGCCAAGCATTCAAGGAACCTTTCCATGGGTGCCCTCT
>Ga0114922_10006512_pt1 | contig 10712 bp, 11 predicted proteins | sample AartaG_FD_100975 | JGI IMG/M metagenome (GOLD analysis project Ga0114922, IMG submission 100975) | Deep subsurface microbial communities from Aarhus Bay to uncover new lineages of life (NeLLi) - Aarhus_00045 metaG | ecosystem: Environmental > Aquatic > Marine > Oceanic > Sediment | place...
AGGAAAATCGCCCTTAGGGATGCCAAGATTGCTCTTTTGGGCGTGGCCTATCTTGAAGACTCTGACGATGTGAGAAATACCCCTGCCTATGACCTGATCCGGGAGCTGGAGGCATACGGCGCTGAGGTTGTGGCCCATGATCCGTATGTGCGAACGTTTCCTGAGGCCGAACTGAGCCGCGATCTCGATCATGTGGTCAAAGGGGCTGACTGTATCGTGATTTCAACCAAGCATAAACCGTACTTTAAGCTAAACCTAAAGAAGCTGAAATCCCTTATGCGGACACCTATTTTTGTTGACGGGCGCAATGTTTTGAATCGGGCCAAGGCTGAAAAAGCTGGCTTTCTCTACAGAGGAATCGGCAAAGGGTAACTTGGGTTTATGGATGCATTTAACGCTATCCTAAAACGGGTGGAGCAAAAAAAGGAAGATTATGCTGCCTATGATTTTGAAAAACTTGAAATGGCCGCATTGAATACCTTTTTTGACCTGGCCCAAGAATATGACAGCCTGGAAAACCTCTACATGGTGAGCGTTACGGTGCCTCGGGTTTTTTTGGGACTGCAAAGCAATCTGTATCTGATCGATCCTAAGACCGAAGCCATAGCATTGGTGGCAAGCAGTCATCCTGGCGTCAGCGGTACAAAGATCAAGGTGCCTGACAGTATTAAAGTCACAGATGCCCCATATCAACACGGCCACGCCTACATAGTTCCGATCCACGGCAAGAAAACACCTGCCAGCCACATTCTTTTTCATAGTTCATTAGGTGTTATCGGCATGTTTGAGATGACCCGTGCCCGTCACCTCACCGATGCTCAGCGTTTCTTTGTCCAGAAGTATGTCAACCGCATAGGCTACAACATGTACAACAAATTCCTCGCCGAACAGAACATTAGGCACCTTAAATTTATCAACAATTTGGTAGCAGACATAGAGCACAATGTGATTGTGCCCAACATCCGGTACAAGTATTTTTTCAGGAAGATCAGAAAATACTTGAACACAAACAAGGAGATCGAGAGTGATCTTGAGAGCCTCCTTGATGAAGTCAAATATCAGGACCCAAAACTGTATGCCAAGATCGCTGAAATAGTGGAAAGTGCGATTGTGATCAACAGGGCCATGTTTAGTGATCAGGAGGAAATCGAGCAACATTACAAACACACCAGCCTTTTCCTGGAAACCTTGTTTCGTCCGGACCACTTCTTGTTTGGCGAATACATCCTGAGAAAGGCCCCCTGTTACTTGTGGCAGGATATTATAATGCCCCAACTGGAACGATACAGGCATCGTTTTGTCCAACAAGGTATTATGATTAGCCATATCATCAAGGATGATAAAGTGCCTGAAGACCTACAAGTTAAAGTGGACAAAGGGCTAATGGCTCAGGTGGTTGCCAATCTCTTTTCAAATGTTGCGAAGTACGCTAAATCAGTTGTGGACGTTTCAGGAAAAACGCTTAAGAAGGTTGATTGCAGGATGTCACTCCTTGAAGACTTTTTTGGTCGAGGACATCATGGTGTGCGCTTCGATGTTTTTTCCTCAGGGCTACCTATTGACCAGGAAGATGCAGCGGATATTTTTGACGAAGGTTTTCGGCTAACATCGAAGGAGCCAGTGGAAGGGACGGGTCACGGGCTTCATTTTGTGAAGAATGTGGTTGAAGTCCATGGGGGGATTGTTGGTCATAAAGTAGAAGAACTTGGAAATGAGTTTTACTTTGTTATTCCGGTATAGTTATTGGGAAGCCGCCTTACACTTGCTGGCAGTGGCGGTTTTGAGTTTTTTCTGGCTGATAGGTTGCACTGACAACGCCTATGGCGAACCATCAAGTAGACCTGATCCATATGCTACCCTTCAAAAACGCCTCATACGGGACGGATTTGACAGGTCCCTCATGCGATCGCTCTATTCCAGGCCAGAGGTGACCTTTGACCAACAGGGTCTTACGGCCTATTTCTCGCATCGTGAAGACACCTTGAACTACGATCAATTTTCGACCCAATCTTCCATCGACCAGACGATTGACTATCTTCGCCAACATCAAAAGGCCTTAAGGCAGGCACAAAGCGTGTACGGTGTGGAGGAGGGGGTCATTGCGGCCATCATCCTGGTGGAGTCAAGACTGGGCACTTTGATTGGGAAGCGCCTGGTACTCAATACCCTGTCAACTCTGGCGGCCCTTGACGATAAGGATACTCGAGACATGCTTTGGCACACCCATGTCAAACACAAGGCACCGGGTTCAAGGAGCCAGTTTGACGGATGGGCCCGTCGAAAATCGACCTGGGCATATGGTGAACTTAAGGCCTTTCTGCAATACGTGGACGCCCAAAAGGTAGACCCGTACTCCGTGTATGGCTCGTATGCCGGCGCGCTGGGGATTTCCCAGTTTGTGCCTTCAAGCGTACTGCAGTTTGCTCAGGACGGCAACCGAGATGGCCAGATCAACCTGTGTGACCATGAAGATGCTATTGAGAGTATCGCCAACTACCTTAAGCAGCACGGATGGCGGCGGGGGCTGAGGCGCCATGAGGCGTTTCGCATCCTGCTTTGTTATAATCACAGTAAATATTATGCAGAAACAATCCTTAAAGTGGCTGAACGCCTGGGAAAGCTTCGCCCAAGATGAAGACCAGACCAGCGGGCAGTTGATATGGGTTACGGCTTAATCCTTTTGATACTTTTGCTTCCTATGGTTCCCACGTTCTGGGCGATCGTGGACGTGGCCTATCGGGATTTTGGCACCTTAAAAAAGAAGGCCCTATGGGGGGTGTTTGTCGTTTTTGTCCCGTGTCTCGGAGGGCTTGTTTACCTGATCTTTGGGCGCAGGCAGGGGAAAAGAATAGTCGCCGAATAATAAGAGACCGTTTTCTTGGTTGAATCAACCACTGACCACGGACAGTACAACATATTGAAGCAATACATTTATGAGAGGTCGAAAGAGAAAAAAAGAACTAGAGGATCGACTCCCCTCGATTCAGGATGCAGACCTGGCTGGCAAGGTCGTGCTGGTTCGTGTGGATCACAATGTGGTGAAAAAGGGTATTATCCGCGACCCTTACCGCATCGATCGCACTATCGGCACACTTTATAACATTGTTGAGAGGGGCGGACGGATCATACTCATGACCCACGTGGGCAGGCCTCGGGACAAGAAGACCGGGGAAATTACCTGTGATCCCTCCACCTCCATAGGACCGATCGCTGCCTACCTGGAACGCAAACTTCACTCCAAGATTCACGTACCCACCTTTCGAGTTGAACGTAGACGCGGCATTATCGGGATTGATACCTCTATTAATCTGGCCATCAAGGACCTTAGGCAGCACAAAATCGGCGGTATTTATCTGCCCAACACCCGCTGGTTTGAGGGAGAGGAGGCAACCGGGGAGTTCAGGGAGTCTTTTGCTCATCAATTGGCCGGTCTTGCAGACGTCTTTGTGAATGACGCGTTTGGCTCATGGCAGCCCCATGTGTCGACTTACGACATTTCCAGTTACCTGCCGTCATATGCGGGTTTTCTAATGCAAGAAGAGATTGACCACCTGGGAAAGGTCCTTCACCCTGATCGGCCTTTTGTGGCTGTGGTGGCGGGTGCCAAATATGACACCAAGATTGGCCCACTCAATGAACTCTACAAAAGGGTGGATCATCTCATCCTGGGCGGGGTGATTTACAATACGTATCTGTGTGCCAAGTATAATATTAGGATGGCCGGGGTACCAGAAGCTGATATCAGCGCAGCCAAGAAGCTGGTTTCCCAGGACAAGAAGGCCCGCAAGATTGTGGAGCTTCCCCACTTTGTGGAGGCGGACATCTTGGGCAAAAAGGTTCGCGGAAAATATAGAACGGTCGAGATTCAGGACCTCGTACCCGGCAAATCGTATGGTTATGGCCTCGACATTGATCAAAGGTCCTTTTCGGACAAGAAGGTGGCCGGTGTGATCGGATCGGCCAAAACCATATTTGTCAATGCGGTCATGGGATATACACCCCATTTTACTGAGGGCTCTGAGGCCCTTGATCGAACCATCGACAAGAACCCTGCTGCCTGGAAGTTTTACGGCGGTGGTGACACCCTCCAGGAGTTTAAAAGCCTTTGCCCTGGTCTCTATCTTGCGGTATTGGATGATGCCCTCTATTATTTTTTTACAGGTGGGGGATCAGTCCTTAAGGCGATCGAAACAAATGATGCCTTTGGTATGAAGCCAATCCAGGCGCTCATTGAGAACAAAAAGGCCCTTGAAAAGGGATTGACAAGATAGGCTTTTTTCTATAATTTACCAATTACGCTTTGCCACAGGGGTCCCATCGTCTAGCGGTCCAGGATACTGGCCTCTCACGCCAGAGACACGGGTTCGATTCCCGTTGGGACTACCACTATAAAATCAATAGGTTAGGCAACGCAAAACCCCGAGAATCAAGCGTATCTCGGGGTTTTTTTGTGTCAATGATTACAGGTGTTACCGGATAGCAGTTGATGGTAACTGGTAAATTTTTGGTAAGATGGTGTAAGACCTTTTCTTGGTTCCCAGTGATTTGGCGGAAATAGAGGCATCTGGGGCTTTGAGAGATGCCTAATTTCCCTTAGATTGGGTCGCTTTCTAACGAACGTTAAAGTATCTCATGACAGTGCCGATTAAGAAAATAGATATAAGGAGGTTTCTGTCGTGGATATTGTGGTTGGTGGCACATCATCCGTCAAAATGGACCCATCAGAAGATAAAGTCACTCTTCCTGCCGGCAAAAAGGTGGTCCGCAAGGATCGTCGTAAGAATAAACAGGATCGCCGGAGAAGCGTGAGGGAAGGGATCCTTGTTTCTCTTTCTGTGGACAATGATCGACGTGTTCTAAGAGATAGAAGAAAAGCCAGTTCCTAAGATTGATATCACTATTTTTGTAATCTCCCTTCAATTCTTCCATTCATCCTCATCCTCTCTTGTAATCTTCGTTTTCATTTCCAATTTCAAAGCCTCACAATAGCGTTTCAGAGGCAGTATTTTGTGATATCTGACTGATCACAAATTGTCGTATAGTTGTAAACTCTGACAGTCTTGGTCGTTACATACTTGACACTTTGTAACTGGTTTTGTAAAGATACCCCAGATACACACTCCCGCATTCTACATTGGCAAATCTCGAGTGGCACATACTTAGGGCTTGTAAGGAGGTGAGCCACCCTCTTCTGTTGTATGAGAGGGGGGGTGGCGTGGAAGCACAGGAATTAACAAAACTACGTCTTCAGCGAGGAGGTTTTTATGAATATGGTTACGATAATTTCGGGTATCATCCTTCTGGTATTCTTTCTGGCTTCGGCCATACGGATCCTCAATGAATATGAGCGCGGGGTCATCTTCCGCCTGGGGCGGGTGATCGGCGCCAAAGGCCCCGGCTTGATTATTTTAATACCCATCGTTGACAAGATGGTGAAGGTGAGCCTGCGTCTAGTTGCTATGGATGTTGACCCACAGGATGTAATTACGCGGGACAACGTGTCTGTGAAGGTAAATGCAGTTATCTACTTTAGGGTCATAGAAACGGTAAAGTCGATCATTGAGGTAGAAAACTACATATATGCAACGTCTCAGCTTGCGCAGACCACGCTTCGGAGCGTGTGCGGACAGGCCGAGTTGGACGAGCTTCTTTCCGAGCGGGAAAAGATCAACGCACAGCTCCAGGAGATCCTGGATACTCATACTGATCCATGGGGGATCAAGGTCTCCACAGTGGAGGTCAAGCATATCGATCTCCCGCAGGAGATGCAGAGGGCCATGGCGAAGCAGGCCGAGGCCGAGCGCGAGCGACGTGCCAAGGTGATCAATGCAGAAGGAGAATATCAGGCAGCGACAAGATTGGCCGAGGCAGCGGCTATTATCCGGGACCACCCCATGGCCTTGCAGCTAAGGTATCTTCAGACGCTCAGCGAAATCTCGGCTGAAAACAATTCCACAACGGTGTTTCCGATTCCGATAGATCTTTTCAAACCATTTCTCTCTCTGGTTGAGAAGGTAAGACCTGAAAAAGATTGAAAAGACAGAAAAGGAGAAATAGGACATGGGAAAAAAGGAGAAAAAAGAGAAAAAGGAAAAGCCCCTGGATCGGATGACAGCCAAAGAGCTGCGGGAGACAGCTCTAAAGATTCCGGAGATAACCGGGGTGCACAGCATGAACAAGACCGAACTGCTAACTGCGATCAAGAAGGCGCGGGGCATTGTGGATGTCAAGACCGAGAAATCGGACGGTTCAGTACGTCAGATGAAGAAGAAGATTCAGGCCCTCAAAACACAAAAAACCGGGGCTTACGAAGACAAAGACAAGGCAAGAGCAAGGATATTGAGACGACGTATAAGCCGTCTTAAGAAAAAAACGCGGAGAGCCGCATAGGGCCCGACATGGTCACCCGTGGTAATATAGCCTTTGACATAGATGGGGTGTTTGCCAATACAATGACGCTATTCTTGGAAATTGTACGCAATGACTATGGTATCAACCATATTCGATACCAGGACATCACTGAGTATTTTCTGGAAGAGTGCTTAGATATAGATCCCGAGATCATTAGAGTCGTCATAAATCGCATACTGGAAGGAGACTTTGAGCCGGAGCTCAAACCGATTGACGGGGCTGTTGAAGTACTTTCTGAAATTGCGGAGGCACAGCCACTCCTTTTTGTGACAGCGCGGCCCGAGCTTTCAACCATCAAGGAATGGGTGCACAGAATGCTTCCTGTTAGACCGTCCGACATTGAAGTGATTGCCACAGGCACCTTTGAAGGAAAGGCCGATGTGCTCAATGCACGCGGAATCCGATATTTCGTAGAGGACTGCCTTGAGATTTGCTATATGTTGAGTGAGCATGCTATCACCCCTATCCTGTTTATCCAACCGTGGAATCGCTCTCTCCATCATCCTTTCAGGGAGGTCAGCAGTTGGGCAGAGATTAGGGCCCTTGTTAACCTCCATTCCAGTTAGTTCCTGCCATTTTTTCTTTGATTAATCGAAAAAGTGTGGTATTTATTACCGTTTTTTATAAAGGACAGCACTTTCAAAACCCAGAGGCTGGTTGGCTATAGAGTCTAACGAAGCTTCGCCTCAGACCCTGGCTCAGACCCTGGCCCAGACCAGGATTTATCAGCTTGTAGCCTATAGTAAGCATGAGCGCCAGGGCGGGCCTGGATTACTGTCTTGGTGGCTTATAATAAGCCGAAGCGCCAGGGCGGGCAGGGCGGGTCGACGAGGCTTCGCGATACTGGTTGCTGGATGCTTGATGCTGGATAGCAAGAAAGGAAAAGCTTCCTTGTTCAATCCAGTATCGAGTGACCAGTATCTCCCGACTCGTCGGGACCAGAGTTCACAAACAACGTACGCCACAAAACTTGACTCGTTTGTTAAGTTTTGGCCTAATCAAGACGAATAGACCAGGATTGCCATGAGAGGATGGATAGATAGTTTTGTCGAAGCCCTGTCGGCTGAAAAGGGTTTTTCGCCCAACACCTGCCTTGCCTACCGAAACGACCTTGAGCAGTTTTTTGCCTATCTTCGAGATTCGGCGAGTGGCCTGCTTAGGAGAGGGGAAAAGGTAGATGTCCGTGATGTGGATAACATAGTAATCCGTTCATATCTGGGTTTTTTATACAAGAAGAACAAAAAGAGCACAATTGCCCGAAAACTTTCAACTCTGAGGTCCTTTTTCCGATTCCTGGTCAAAAGAGGGGTTATAAGCACAAATCCGGCAGAGACGGTCTTGACCCCCAAGCGGGGAAGGCCAGTGCCGAACTTCTTACCAGTGGATGACATGTTTCGTCTGTTGGATGGGCTGAAAGAAGTATTTCGTCGGTTGGAAGGCATGAAAGGCGAGTCGGTCCTTGCTTTGCGGAACTGGGCTATCGTAGAGACCCTCTATTCTACAGGCGTACGAGTGGCCGAACTGGCAGGCATGGATATCGGGGATGTAGATTTCGATAGGGGCTTCGTGCGGGTGATCGGGAAGGGGAACAAAGAGCGCTTGGCCCCTGTGGGGGAAAAGGCGCTTGCTTGCATACGTGCTTACCTGGACAAAAGGGGGGAGGCGACGGGATCCGCGATCCAAGGCGGCGAACCCTTGTTTTTAAACAGCAGGGGAGGGCGTTTAAGCACCCGTTCCATTGCACGGCTGCTGGAACAGGTGGTTCGAGAGTTGGGGCTGTTGGTTCCAATAAGTCCCCACGGGCTCCGGCACACCTTTGCTACCCACATGGTTGAATGTGGAGCGGACCTCCGGGCGGTGCAGGAATTGCTGGGTCACGCAAGCCTGACTACAACCCAAAGATATACTCACGTGAGTATTGACCGGTTAATGGAGGTTTATGACAAAGCACACCCTAGGCGATAGGGACAGGGAAAGTGCCTAAAGTGATCTAAAGTTATGGATAGGATTATTGAGGATTGAAAATGAACAGAAGCAATAGAGGCCTTCATGGAACAACCATCTTGGCGGTGCGACGGGGCAGGCACGTGGCCGTGGCAGGCGATGGCCAGGTGACCATTAAGGATACCATCATGAAACACCACGCCAAGAAGGTTCGAAAAATATATAAAGATAAAATTGTCGTCGGCTTTGCCGGAGCCACGGCTGACGCGCTGAATCTATATGAACGCTTTGAAGGAAAGCTTGAGCAATTCAATGGAAATCTCACACGATCCGCCGTTGAGTTGGCCAAGGACTGGAGGACCGACAAGTACTTGAGGCGACTGGAAGCGATTCTGGTGGCCGTTGACGCTGATCACTTGTTCCTGATATCCGGAAACGGCGATGTGATTGAGCCGGATGAGGGGGTTTTGGGGATTGGATCGGGCGGAGCGTATGCTCAGGCTGCCGCGATTGCCCTGATCAGTTACACTGACCTGGATGCAAGAACAATTGCGGATGCTGCCATGAAGATTGCAGCCGGGCTTTGCATTTACACGAACGAAGACATTACCATTGAAGAGCTCAAATGATATGAAACAACTGACACCACGTGAAATCGTATCAGAGTTGGACAAGTACATCATTAGCCAGAAGGATGCCAAGCGCTCTGTGGCGATTGCTCTGAGGAACCGTTGGCGGCGACAGCAGGTCCCGGAAGACTTGCGAGATGAGATTGCCCCGAAAAACATCATTCTGATTGGGCCTACAGGGGTCGGAAAGACCGAGATTGCAAGACGCCTGGCCCGGCTTGCGAATTCTCCCTTTTTGAAGATTGAGGCCTCCAAGTTTACTGAGGTGGGGTATGTGGGACGGGATGTGGAGTCCATGATCCGGGATCTAACAGAGCTGGCCGTCAACATGGTAAGATCCGATGAGCAGGAAGCGGTCAAGACAAAGGCTCAAAGGATTGCTGAGGAGAGGCTGCTTGATATCCTCCTTCCGCCCAAGAGGGAGCCAGAGACATCCAAGGATACTGAGGGGGAAGAAAAGACGCTGGAGCTGGTCAGGAAAAACGTAACCGACACCTCCTCGACACGTGAAAAGATCCGGAAGATGTTACACGAAGGTAAACTTGACAAACGTTATGTTGATCTGGAGGTGGCAGAACGTAGCATGCCCGTGGTGGAGATATTTTCGAGTGTCGGGCTGGAGGAGATGGACATCAACCTGAAGGATATGTTTGGCAGCATGTTCCCGAAACGGACCAAGAAGCGGAAAGTGAAGGTTCCGGAAGCAAGGGAAATCCTCACTCAGGAAGAAGCCCAAAGGCTGGTGGACATGGACAAAGTGGTGAAAAAGGCGATCGCCAAGGTCGAACAGACGGGGATTATTTTTCTTGATGAGATCGACAAGATCAGCGGCAGAGAGGGGACACACGGGCCGGATGTATCGAGGGAAGGTGTTCAGCGGGACCTCCTTCCCATTGTGGAAGGATCAACGGTCACTACAAAGTACGGCATGGTGAAGACCGACCATATTCTCTTTATCGCCTCTGGGGCCTTTCATACCAGTAAGCCCTCTGACCTGGTCCCGGAACTCCAGGGTCGGTTTCCGATTCGGGTCGAACTCAAGTCTCTGGGTAAGGAAGATTTTGTCAGGATACTGACCGAGCCGAAGAATGCCCTTGTTCTTCAGTACAAGGCCTTGCTCAAGACCGAGGCCATAGATTTGGTATTTAAAGACGATGCAATTTCCGCCCTCGCAGAGATTGCCACTGAGGTAAATGAGCGTACTGAAAATATAGGCGCTAGAAGGCTCCACACGGTCATGGAACGGCTCCTTGATGAGATTTTATTTCATGCGCCGGAACTTTCCGAGCAACAGATTATTATAGATGCCAGGTACGTGTATGAAAAACTAAAAGACATCAAGGATGACGAGGACCTGAGTCGATATATCCTGTAACGATTGAAGATTTAAGATTGAAGATTGACAAAGGACGATCGAATGCGGAATGCGGAATACCAATGACCAATGACAACTGACTGTTGAAAGACTTAATATTCAATCGTCAATCGTCAATAATCAATAACTAGTGACCAATGACCAGTAACGTTGCCGACATACTGATTGAGGCCCTTCCCTATATCCGTCGTTTTTGCGGAAAGACGATAGTCATCAAGTATGGCGGACACGCCATGGTGGAGGAGCATCTGAAGGAGGGTTTTGCCCGTGACATCACGCTGATGAAATTCATAGGCTTTCATCCCGTAGTGGTCCACGGCGGAGGCCCGCAGATCGGATCGGTCTTGGAGAAA
>Ga0114922_10006514_pt1 | contig 10711 bp, 8 predicted proteins | sample AartaG_FD_100975 | JGI IMG/M metagenome (GOLD analysis project Ga0114922, IMG submission 100975) | Deep subsurface microbial communities from Aarhus Bay to uncover new lineages of life (NeLLi) - Aarhus_00045 metaG | ecosystem: Environmental > Aquatic > Marine > Oceanic > Sediment | place: Aarhus...
GTCCAGGCATGAGGTAAACTCCCTGAAATAATTTTCAAGTATCTCAAGATCTTTTTCCAGAAATGAGAATAATTTTCTTTTCTCCAATATCATATAAATCTATTATATAGTTTAACCGATCCTTCTAAAAGTGGTCCTGATGATCTCAAACCAGTTAAACCGCCTGTTAAAAAGAGGGAATTCCAGTTCTTTTTTTTCACATACTGTGGACATGCTATAAGCATGGATCTTTTCTTTTAGCCGTTGGAGTTTTTTCTCCCTGGTATCTTCATCGCCAGCATTCATTATGGTGTCTATATCCGCCATTACCTTGCTGGCCCTCATGATCCTTTCTTCATTCATCTCAGCAACCTCCCTGCTTATCCCCCCTGCTTTCGCCTTCAGGCTATTGAGGCCCATAGCTGCCCCGTAAGTAGCATCGACCAGTTCATCTTTTGATACATATTTGCTTTCATAGTTCAGGATATGCTTCCATGAGGGCATGGTCATTGCTTCTATATGATCCTTGAGACTCTTCCTGGTAAGCTTGTATCCAAATTTTGAAGGATCTTCAAATGCACGGCTCCCCGGGTCAAGAAATGGGGCCATGGGTGAGATAAAGGGCATAAACCTCTTGTCCCATCCAATATCTTCATATATATCTTTACAAAAATCTACTGTCTCCATTATTGACTCTTTTGTCTGTCCGGGAAGGCCCGTCATAAAATAAAGGTCAAATCTCATACTGCCCTTACCAAGCGCATATTTAATGGAATCTACAAGTTCTTTATTTGAAAATGTCTTGCCCATCTTCCGTCTTATGCCTTCATCGTGAGAATCAGGTGACATCTCATAGCATACATCGGAAAATATTTCATGGGCCATATCAAAAAAACTATTATCAGGGGGACGGAAGAATTCAAAGAACATCTGGATATCCTTATTAAGTCCGCTGGCATGTTTGAAGAATTCTTTTACATATTCCGGCCCATTATCATTAAGGTCCCCAAGCAAGAATACAGGGGATTTTATGTGCTTTTGTATGACCCTTATCTCTTCTATCAGTTTGCCTGGTTCCCTGAAGGCAGGTTTTGTGCGGCAGGCAAAGTTTTTAAAGGCAGACTTTGAGCCTCCACACCCGGAACATTCATTGCTGCATCCCCTGATTACAGGAATCGTGGTTATGGGATACCTGAACCAATCGCTAAAAGGCACTATGCTCTTAATATCACGGTAATTTAGCACTTGCTTAAACATCACCCTATAATCAAAATCTATCTCTGAAAGATCTGTTGAGATATTTGTTATTGGATTTGCATTGACTCTTTCATTATCTTTCCATACAAGATTAGGGACATTTCCCAGCTTCGAAAACTCCCCTGACCTTATTATGTTCATAAGCTGATAGAGGGGTTCTTCTGTTGAGTCTCCCCTTAATATATAATCAACCTGATCAAAATCTATCAGTTCATTATAAAAATAAGATGAAGAGAAACCACCAAATATTATTGATGTTTCCGGGTGGCATTCTTTCATTATCCTGGCTATTTCAGTAGAACCCTGACAATGTGCCAACCAGTGAAGGTCGATCCCAAATGCCCTGGGATTAAGCTTCTTTATAAATCTTTCAACATTGAAATTCTTATCATCTAGCATCCGGTAAGCCAGGTTTACTATTCTGACCTTTAGTCCCCTGCGGACCAGATAATTTGTCATTGTCAGAAATCCAATTGGATACATCTCAAATATCGGTGTTGATGGAACGAGGTCGCTCATCGGCCCAAACATTATACTCTTTTCTCTGAAATCATACACGCTGGGGGCATGAATAAGTATAAGATCTGTTTTCATATCTTAAGACACACTCCTAAAATTTTTTATCCTTAATAATTAATTATCCAGGCTTTCGAGCAGTTCTTTTATGCTGGATTTAAACTTGCCAGAATCCAATTCCGATATGATATCACTTAACTTCATGCCAGTAAAATTATTTTTAGAGGTAAGATATGAAGATATTTTTTCAGTTGAAAGGTCCGTCTTGAGGGAGTGTATATATTTTAAAAGCTCATCATATGTTTTTAGGATCATGACCTGCTTTAGAAAACTGGAGAACTTGTTTTTTTCTCCCACCCCGGATTTTTCACAGAATATCTCAAAACTGATGTCGAGCGAGACATCAAGAAGCCTGTTGGCCCTTATCAGGGATTCCGGATCCATATAATCGTCAAAACTTGAAGGATCGCCTCCAGCTTGCAGCAGATCGCCTATTCTCCCGTGAAGCATCAGCCTGCTTTCATGCAATTCTTTGAGCGATGCAAGTATCCGGTCAAATACATTGTGGTCCTCAAACCTTAATAAATATATCACTGCCCTTGAATAAAATATATCCCCGAAAAGCAGGTCCAGCGTATATTCTTTTTCTATCTTCCCGGAATGGCCCCCAGGGTTCAAAAAAGATCCGCTGGATTTAAAATCATGAAAAGCAGTTCCTATGGAAAGCAGTTCCAGTCCGACTATCAGGTTCATAATCTTCTTCGTCGGCTGCTTTTGTTCAGGGTCCATGTCTTCGGTCGTATGGTTTTCCTGATAATTTTCCATCAGGAATATACTTTGAAAATACAGGAGGGAAGGATTGTGAAATTTCTCTATATTGTATGGGAAAAAGGAGGAAATATATTTTATTTCCCTCCTAACAGTCTTTTCAACCTGCTTTCTGATTGCAGCTTTATGTTTAAGTAAATTAATTCTTTTTCCTTTTATCCAAAACTCTTTGAGCCTTTCCCTCGCTTCGCGCGATTGTATTTGGCTCTTTTAGGCTGGCCTTTATCCTGATGCCTATTGCAGAATAAAGCCTGCCCTCGATGGATTTCTCAAAATCTTCAAGGTCCATTATCTTATCATGGAACTTATTCTCTGATACTTCCACCCAGACCTCTATGGTATCCATATAATTTTTTGTGTCAAGCACAATGAGGTAATGGGGTTCCAGGTCCCCTATATTCATAAGTACTTCCTCGATCTGGGACGGGAAAATGTTTACACCCCTGATTATCATCATATCATCGGTCCTGCCCATAGGCTTTGCCATCCTGACAAGCTTCTTGCCGCAGGCACAATCTTCTTCTATGAGATAAGATATGTCTTTGGTGCGGTAACGGAGAACCGGAAATGCTTTTTTGGTAAGCGATGTGAAGACGATCTCACCCTTCTGTCCGGCTGGAAGGACCTCTCCTGAAGCCGGGTTGATTATCTCTGTCAGGAAATGGTCCTCATTTATATGAAGTCCGTTTTGTTCCAGGCATTCGCATGATACGCCCGGGCCTATTACTTCAGACAATCCATAACTATCAAGCGCTGTTATGTGAACTCTTTCCTCTATTTCCTTTCTCATTGATTCGGTCCAGGGTTCTGCACCAAAAAATCCTAGCTTTAATTGAAGCTTCGCCAGGTCGATCCCTATCTTTTCTGCTACTTCAGCGATATATAATGTATAGGAAGGTGTGCAGCAAAGGACCGTAGTCTTAAAATCTGTCATCAGTTTTAACTGTCTTTCGGTATTTCCTCCCGAAGCCGGGACCATCATGGAACCTATCGTCTCTGCTGCATCCTGGAAACCAAACCCTCCCGTAAATAGCCCGAATCCATGGCTGACCTGCACAACATCACTCCTGCGGGTACCTACATCATACATTATCCTTGCCAGCACATCGGCCCAAACATCAAGATCCTCGCGGGTATACCCGACAACGGTCGGATTTCCGGTCGTACCGGAGGAAGAATGTATCCTTACTACATCTTCCGGAGGGGTGCAAAAAAGTCCGAAGGGATAATGCTCGCGGAGCTCTTCTTTTGATGTGAATGGAAGCTTTTCAAGATCTTTGAGGTCTTCTATATTATCAGGATCAAGCCCTGCATCACCGATCCGTTTTTTGTAGAAATCATTATTATCATAGCAGTGTTTAAGAGTAGCTTTTAATCGCTTAAGCTGGACCGCCTTTAGTTGATCTTTTTCCATTGTGGCGATCTTTTCATCCCAAAACTTTTTATCAGTCATTCTAAGGTACTCCTCTTCTCGGGGATATTTAAGTTATCAGAGAGTTTCTCCTTTTCTCTTATCCCATACTCTTTTAGCTTTGCCTGCACTTCTCTGGATAGTCTTTGGCTCTTTAAGTTTTACATCTATTTTAATTCCAGTAGTGGAATAAAGCTTATGTTCAATAGCAGATTCAAAATTTTCCAGCTCATTCATTTTTTCGAAAAAATTATCTTCAGAGACTTCTACCCACACTTCAAGCGTGTCAAGATAGTTCTTGCTGTCTACCACTATAAGGTAATGAGGCTCGACTTCATGCACCTGGAGTAATACTTCCTCTATCTGTGAAGGAAATACATTGACGCCCCTGATTATGAGCATGTCATCTACCCTGCCCATCGGTTTTGCCATACGGGCATGCGTTCTTCCGCATTCACATGTAGATATATCTATTTTAGAAAGATCCCTGGTCCTATACCTGATTATGGGAAGCGCTTCCTTGGTGAGGGAAGTAAAAACCATCTCCCCGATCTCGCCCGGATTTTTTCTTTTACCGGTTTCGGGATCTATTATCTCAATAAGGAAATGGTCCTCGGCCACATGAAGTCCTTTTTTCTTTTCACATTCACAGGATACGCCGGGACCAATTATCTCAGAAAGACCGTAAATATCGATTGCTTCGATATGCAGTCTTGTCTCTATTTCTTTTCTTATTTCTTCTGTCCATGGCTCAGCGCCCATTATGCCAATTTTTAGAGGGAGCTTTTTAAAATCTATTCCGAGCTCTTTTCCGACTTCTGCGATATAAAGAGCATATGAAGGGGTGCAGCAGATCACAGTTGACTGGTAGTCCTGCATTATCTTTATCTGTCTTTCAGTATTCCCTCCTGATACTGGAAGTACTGTGGCTCCCAGGAGTTCCGCTCCATAATGAAGGCCAAGACCGCCAGTAAACAGTCCATAGCCATAACTATTCTGTATCATATCTTCATCTCTTACCCCTGTACCGTAAAGATCCCTTGCGATAAGATTCGCCCACATTGAAATATCATTTTTTGTATATCCCACAACAGTCGGATTACCAGTTGTCCCCGAGGAGGAATGTATCCTCACCACTTGCTTCATGGATCGGGCGAACATCCCAAAGGGGTAATTATCACGGAGATCACCTTTTAAGGTAAACGGAACCTTTTCCAGATCATCCAGACTGCTAAAAGATCCCGGACCCGTGCCAGCATCATCAAGCCTTTTTCTATAAAAGCTCACATTTGCATACACATTTTCCAGGGTCTTCTTTAGCCTTTCAAGCTGCAGCCCTTCAAGTTTTTCCCTGGGGAGGGTCTCTACCTCGGGTTCCCAGTAAATACTATCCATAAGATGATCTCCTTGATCTTTAGTTTAGAATATTAAGGAAATAATTTCCTTGTAACCTCATTATCTTCAGCTTTTGTAAATGCCGCAACAATAAGTGTGACAATAAAGGAAAGTGGGAGTGCTATAAGGATAGGGTCAACTGCATTCCATGGATATGGAAGCAAGCTTTCCTTACCCGTCATCACTACGACAAGTTTCAGCATCACTGCATTTGCTTTGTGTACAAAGAACATCCAGAACACGCTTGAAACCAGGCCTACTATCATGCCTGATAATGCTGCTGCTTTGGAAGCCCTCTTCCAGTATAGTCCCAGTATGTACATCGGGAGAAATACTGCGGCGCATACTCCGAAGAATAAAGCTGTACCCCTGGCAATAATAGAGGCTGGCAGATAATACCCGAGGATCACGCTTACTATTATACCTATAATGACTCCGAGTTTGGTAATAAGCAGTGTCTTTTTTGAATTACCTTTTTCCTGTTCTTCGGTCTCTTTTGTCCCAACACCGATAATGTCCCTGGAGAAAGCTGTTCCCAGGGCATGGAACTGTGAACTGATCGTTGACATGGCTGCTGCCAGAAGGGTAAGCATAAAGATATATACAAACCATTGAGGCATAGCCATATTGATGAAGGTGGGTATTATAAGATCAGTATTACCCCCCGCTTCAGCAATTGCTATATTACCTGTTGTATTAAAGAAGAATACATTTGAAAGCGACCCTACGATAAAAGCAACACCTGTCATGAAAAGTATAAATATACCGCCAATAAGAACAGCTCTATTGAGGTCCTTATTGCTTTTAACGGTCATAAACCTTACTACCAGCTGCGGCTGGGCAAGTACGCCTATGCCGACACCAAGTATTATGGTGGAAACAAGCGACCACCAGAGCGGCGAGCCGAATGCCGGCATTGTGGTCCATCCTTGATGACCTCCCCCGGTCAGGCTTTCAGGCAGTTTTGTGGCAAGATCTGTAAGCGCCTGATGCGCGGGTGCGATCCCGCCAAGCAACTTATATGTTATCGCTACAAGCGCTATCATACCGATAAACATAATGGTCCCCTGTAGTGCATCAGTGTACATTACACCTTTTAGCCCGCCGGCAATAACATAAGCTGCGATTATAATTGAGAAAATTGCAAGGGAAAGTACAAAATTAATATTTAGAGTACTCTCAATAAATCTTGCTGCTCCAATAAGTACAACTCCTGTATAAAGAGGCATGAACACGAATATAACTACCCCTCCTATGACCTGGATGGCCCTGGAATTATACCTTCTTCCCAAAAATTCCGGGAATGTATGAGCATTCATTTTTTGACCCATTTCCCTGGTCTTCTTGCCGAAGAATATGAAAGCTATGGCAATACCTACTGCAATGTTTAAGAAGGTAAGCCATAATAGTCCCATGCCAAAAACGCCTGCTGCTCCACCAAATCCGACTATAGCCGAGGTGGAGATAAAAGTCGCACCATAAGAAAGAGCCATCACGTATGGATGGACCTGTCTTCCTGCTACCATGAAGTCTCCAGAGGTCTTGGTACCCCTGTAACCCAGATAGCCAAGATATCCTATTACCAGCAGATAGACGATGACTATCACTGTAAATAATGGAACGTTCACTTAGTTCTCCTTTCTTTGATTTTAGTAATTTTTACTTCTGGGTTACTTGTCTTTGTTCCACATGATCGCACCGTATACTATACAGAAAACTGTCGAGATGATGCATAGTATATATACCAAAAATATTGACACTCCAGCAAAACCTAACATAGAACCTCCCTTCATTATCTAGTTTTATATTAGAGATAAAACCATATGAACTTTAGCGCCATAAATCCTTATATGGTTTTAAATGCTACTTATTTATTATCAGCCACAAAGCTTGATACCATTTTTTAAAAGGACTTGTTCAGTAGCTCCTACATCAGCTACGCTTAAAACTATCTTTGTTCCTGCAATCACATAGACATAGTCTATATTTATTTCCTCACCAGCCAGCATATCCAGAATCTTAAAAAGTTCCCCGGGCTTGTCATCCACTTCTACACAGATAACATCAGCCAGATGTGTTGTGTATCCGGCATCCCTTAATCCGGCGGTTGCTTTTTCCACATCAGATACTACAAGGCGCAGGATACCATAATCCCTTGCTTCGGTAGTGGAAAATCCCCGGAGGTTGATATTTTTTTCTTTCAGGATCCTGGTTACTCCAGCCAATCTGCCGGTCTGATTTTCAAGAAAAACAGTTATTTGTTTTACAGGCATTGTTCCTCCTGTTGTTTAATTAAATATTTCTCTGCCCTTATTGAAGGCATCTATATTAACTTTTAAAGCACGTCCGGGAACGCTCTCCCTGATCGATTCGAGCCAGTATCTTATCTCTATCGGCATATGCTTTGAAAGACTGCCGATAAGGACCATATTCGAGGCTCTTATCTCTTTTAACCTTGATGCTATACCCGTAGCTTCGACCAATTTATAATTAGAAGTCACTTTTGATATACTGGTCAGGATATCCGATGGATATTTTCTTTTGCTTAGATAGATCGAGACCGGATAGACCTCGAAATCATTTACTAATAAAAAGCCGCCGGGCCTTAACATCTCCAGATATCTTGCAGCCTCCAGCTTTTCCAATGCGATTATAAAGTCGGCTTTATCTATAATGGGTGAATAAACCTTATTGCCAAACCTTACACTTCCAACTACGCTTCCACCTCTTTGCGCCATCCCATGGACCTCCGAGACTTTTACATCATAACCTGCAAGCATGACAGCTTTTGCCAGTACGGTAGTAGCAAGTATTATTCCCTGTCCTCCGACACCTGTGAATAAAACCGAGACTGTCTCTCCCCTGTCAAGCTGTCTTCTGCCATTTTCAAGGTACGCTTCACGATCCACAGCATTATCTGCCGCTGTATGTCCTTCCTGTGCGGAGGACCTGGATTCCTCGATATCACTATTTATATTATTGTCGTTTTTCATAAAAAATTGTTTTTATATATTAATAAATGTTTTATTATACTTTTAGGTTCCTGTCCAAGAATTGGGTCCTGGCTCCTGGCCAACTATTTCTTTATTTCTTCTGATATTATTGCATCTTTTTTACATATATCCACACAAACGCCGCAACCGCTGCAAAGAATTTCATTGATCGTATAATCTCCATCTTTAAACTCTATTGCGGGACATCCGAATTTAAGACACAGGCCGCACTTTTCACATTTTTCCTGGTCAATAAATATATCTACTTCCCTGGCTTTCTTTCTATCAAGGAGAACACATCTCTGCCTTGCTATTATTACAGAGAAATCATCGGTGGCAAGCTCCCTTTTGACCAGCTCCTCAAATCCTTTCATATCATACGGATCTACAACCGTCACACTTGCAACTCCGGCAGCCCTGGCGATATCCTCCGGATTGACCATTTTTGTCTCCGCTCCCATAAGCGTCTTCCCGACACCCGGGTGCACCTGATGGCCGGTCATTGCGGTTATTCTATTATCCAGTATGATCATTACTCCCGTAGCATTATTATATACACTATCTACAAGCGGGGTAATTCCTGAATGGAAAAAAGTAGAATCACCAATTACCGATACTATCTTTCCCTTAAGCGATGGATCAGCTTTCTCCATCCCTATTGCCTGTCCTACTCCTGCCCCCATACATAAACAGCTATCAAGTGAATCAAGAGGAGGAAGCACGGATAGAGTATAACAGCCAATATCCCCCATGACCTTCAATTTTAACTTCTTAAGGACATTAAAGACCGGACGGTGCCCGCATCCGGCACAGAGGACCGGCGGCCTTAGAGGTATGCTATTTTTAAGTTCATCAATGATATTTTGAATTTTTCCAGTATTCTCACGATTTTTCCCCTTCTTAGGAGTAACTCCGGCATCTCCTATGCCCTTTATTCCCTCAGGAAGGTCCTGTGCGGCCAGCTTGCTGTAAAGACTGCCTACTATTTTCGGACTCAACTCCCCGTTCTGAGGGAAGAATTTTTTTCCGAAAATAATAGCATCAAGGCCCAACTGCATGATCTCATCTTCAAGATATGGTTCGAGTTCCTCTATGACTATGATGACTTTCTTATCTTTTGCAAAATCCCTGATCATCTTGTGCGGTATGGGGCTTGTGATGCCAAGCTTAAGTATGGGGAGAACCCCGAGCCTCTCTTTTGCATACTGGAAAATCACTCCTGATGTAATAATACCAATATCGCTATTATTTTTCCCATCATCAGGGTCAAGTATTTTATTAAGCGGACTGTTATTAGAAAATTCTTCCAGTTTTTTCCACCTTTTAAGTACATACTCATGCCTTATTCTTCCAAAGGCAGGGATCATCACATACTTCTGGCAATTTTTTTTATATGCAATGTCCGGTATTTCTTTGCGCGGTCCGGTCTCGACAAGGGACCTCGAGTGGGAGATCCTTGTAGTTGAACGGAGTATGACAGGAGTATCGAATTCCTCACTTATATCAAGTGCTTCTGAGACAAGATCTTTTGCCTCCTGGCTATCTGAAGGTTCAAGCATGGGAACCCTTGCAAACTTCGCATAATAGCGGTTATCCTGTTCATTCTGTGAGCTGTGCAGCTGAGGATCATCTGCTGAAACAAGGACGAGCCCCCCGGTTACTCCGGTATAGGACATAGTCATAAACGGATCCGATGCTACATTCAGGCCTACATGCTTCATGGCTACAAGCGTCCTTGAACCTGCTATGCTTGAGCCGGATGCGACTTCCAGAGCTACTTTTTCATTTACGGACCATTGACTGTAAACTTGAGGATATTTTGATATGTTTTCCAGGATCTCGGTAGAGGGTGTTCCAGGATATGCCGTAGCTACTTTTACTCCAGCTTCATATGCACCCCTTGCGATCGCTTCATTACCGGTTAAAAGTTTTTTTTCTTTAGTTTCTTTCAATAGTTATCGCCGGTCCCATTATTATAATAATAAATATTTATAAAATTACTTTTATTAAGCTTGAGAATCAAGCACTGCTATTATTATAGAACCATACAGGAATCTTATAATTAAGATTTAAATAATAAGTATATAAACAAACTTTTAAAAGTAAAGTCTTTATATGGGTAAAATATCCTTAATTTTATTGGCTTTTTAATATAATATATATCTACTAATGAAAAGCCGGGTGCAAAAAACAAAATTTACCAGAATTCCTAACTACAGATACTTCATATATATTGGTATTATAATAGCATTACTGCAGTTCTGGGCTTTGAAAAATTTCTATGAAGAACAGCAGATAATAAAGCTGCCTGATGACCTTTTCCACTCAATAA
>Ga0114922_10006515_pt1 | contig 10711 bp, 7 predicted proteins | sample AartaG_FD_100975 | JGI IMG/M metagenome (GOLD analysis project Ga0114922, IMG submission 100975) | Deep subsurface microbial communities from Aarhus Bay to uncover new lineages of life (NeLLi) - Aarhus_00045 metaG | ecosystem: Environmental > Aquatic > Marine > Oceanic > Sediment | place: Aarhus...
ATGATGATCCCGAAGGGCACGGCGGCCAGAACGGCCCATCCGTACTTGTACGCGATCCAGGCGCTGATCCCAAGCACCGTCCTTGTTACGGCGTTCAGTTCGCCCTCGACCATTTCATGCAGCACGGTTTCGAACTGCGGAATCACGAAGGTCATCAGGCCCAGCAGGATGAGAAACGCCGCCCCCAGCACGACGATCGGATAGATCATGGCGCTCTTGACCCGCCCTCTCAATCGGATGGCCTTCTCCTTGAAATCCGCCACGCGAGACAGGATCAGATCGAGCACACCGCCGGCCTCTCCGGCCGCCACCATGTTCACGAACAGCCGGTCGAAGGCGCGGTGATACTTGCCCAACGCTTCCGAAAGCGTCGAGCCGCCCTCGATGTCGTCAGCCACATACCCAATGATCCGCTTGAAGTTGCCCGATTTCTGCTGCTCCTCAAGAATGCGCAGCGACCGCAGGATCGGCAGACCCGCGTCCTGGAGGGTGGAAAGCTGCCTCGCGAACTGCGTGATATACTTGACCTTGACCCCGGCGCCGGCCCCGCGTCGCCTCTTCGGCTTGCCCGCCGCCTTGCCGGCCGCCTTGACGGCCGCCTTGGACCGCACCTTCGTGGGGAAGTACCCCATGTTGCGAATCTTGCTGATCGCTTCCTTCTCGCTGAGGGCTTCGACCTCGTCCTTGATCTCGACGCCCTGGGAATCCAGTGCGACATACTGAAAGACAGGCATGTTCCTACCTCACTTTCCCGTCATCCTTTTCCGTACCAAACCATCCGATCGATTCGCCTACCCTTCGATCATCGTTTCTTTGGCGACTTCATCGATGGTGCTGATCCCATCAAATATGGTGGCAAGGCCGTTATCTCGCAGTTGCCTCATCCCCGCCTTCTGCGCCGCCGCACGCAACACGTTCGTCGAAGCGCGATTCATGACCAGATCGCGAATTTCTTCGTTAAACATCATGGTCTCGAAGATACCGGTTCGCCCCTTGTAGCCGGTACCGTTGCACTTGCTGCAGCCGCGGCCATAGTAAAACTTCTTGCCTCGTATCTCCTCCTCGGTAAGCCGCAGTTCGCGAAGCTGCGCTTCGTCGGGCTCGAACGCCGTCTTGCAACTCGTACAGATCCTTCGCACCAGTCTCTGCGCGACGATGCCCTCGATGGTCGCCGTCAGAAGGAATGGCTCGACGCCCAGATCCAGCAAACGGGCCACGGAACTCGGGGCGTCATTCGTGTGCAGGGTCGTGAACACCAGGTGTCCGGTCAGAGAGGCCTGGGCGGCGATTTCGGCCGTCTCGAGGTCACGAATCTCACCGACCAGGATGATATCCGGGTCCTGACGCAGGATCGAACGCAGGCACCGGGCGAACGTCAGGCCGATATCCGGCTTCATCTGCACCTGGATCATGCCGTCCATATCGTATTCCACCGGGTCCTCGGTGGTGATAATCTTGGTGTCGATGGTATTGAGCTCGCTGAGGGCGGAATAGAGGGTCGTGGTCTTGCCGCAACCGGTCGGCCCCGTCACGATGATGATGCCGTTGGGCTTGTTGACCAGTTGGCGGAACGCCTTGATGTCATCCGGTCGCAGACCCAGTTTCTGCAGGTCGAAGCTCATCTGGCTGCGGTCCAGCACACGGAGCACGACGCTCTCGCCGAACATTGTGGGCAATACGCTGACACGCAGATCCACCGGATTGCTCTGGACGGTCAGCGAGATGCGCCCGTCCTGCGGCAGCCGCCGCTCGGCGATGTCCAGATTCGCCATAACCTTGATCCGAGAGCTCAAGGCCGCCGCGATATACTTCGGCGGCGGGATCATTTCGTACAGAACGCCATCGATACGATAGCGCATCTTGTACTCGTCCTCGAACGGCTCGAAGTGGATGTCCGAGGCCTTATCCCGAATCGCTTGGAGCAACACGAGGTTCAGCAGCTTCTTCACCGGGTTCGACTCCGAGAGCTCCTTGAGCTCATCCAAGTCGATACTCTGGTTGCGCCCCTCGAACTCCGCCAGGAAAGCATCCGACTGAATCTCATCGATCAGTTCGGTGATATTCTCATCGCTCTGGCTGGTCTCATAGTACTTCCTCAGCGCGCTTTCCAGGCCGTCACGGTCGGTCATCTTCGCCGCTACGCTGAAGCCCATCAGCGTACGCAAGTCATCTGTGGCCCGGAAATTATCGACGCTATCGAGCACGACCGTCAGCTCGTTCCTATCCTTGTCGTAGGAGATCGGGACGATGTGATACGTTTTGGCCATCTGGGCCGGCACCTTCTCGATGACGTCTGCCGGGATGTCCAGCCCGTCGATGCTGGTGTACTCCATGCCCCGTTTGGCCGCCAGCGCGACTTGGAGCTGCATCTCATCCACCAGCCCCAGTTCGAGAAATATCTGTCCGATGCGGACATCGCCCCCTCGCTGCTTCTGGATGTTCAGGCATTCGTGAACCTTGTCCCGGCTCAGAACGCCCATTTTCATGAGGATCCTGCCCAAAGGCCGGCCGCGTAGCTGCTCGACCGGAGGTAGCTTTTCAATTGCCTTTGTCTTTCCCATTGCGATAAACCTCAAAGACCCTATAATCCACTACGTCCGTATTATAACAAAGTAAATACTTATCTTAAAGAAAATTACATATTAGACACTTGGTTAATGAGACATGCTGGAATCCCATGACAACCGGCGATAATCCCTGGATTTCAAAGGTCAGGGTGCTCTGAATCCCTCGCCCCGCCGGCGAGTGCGGCCAACGCTGGACGCCCGGACGACTATGTCCTCAGGATCGGTCCAAGATCCTCCAGTTCCTGGCTCGCTTCGTCAGCCTTCTTCTTCATTTTGCCCTTGGCGGCCGCGATTCTTGCCAGGGCTTTTTCCTGCAACGCACCAGGCTGACGACCTTTATCCAGCATCTCCTCAAGGGTAATCTTGCCGGTTTCATAGAGATCCCAGAGGTGCTCGTCCAGCAACTGCATGCCCAGCTTCTTGCCGGTCTGAATGCTCGAGTCGATGCGGTAGGTCTTGTTCTCACGGATGAGGTTTGCGATCGCGGGGGTAACGACCATGAACTCGTATGCCGCCACACGGCCCCGCCCGGTGGCCAGCGGGCAGAGGGCCTGACTGAGCACGGCGATCAGGTTGCCGCTCAACTGAATTCGGATCTGCTGCTGCTGGTCGGGTGGGAACACGTCGATGATTCGGTTGATCGTACCAGCGGCGCTGGTCGTGTGGACTGTGCTGAAGACCAAGTGGCCCGTCTCGGCTGCCCGCACGGCCGCCTCAATGGTCTCAAGATCACGCAACTCACCGACCAGGATGACGTCCGGGTCCATACGCAGCACACGCCTTAGGGCTTCCTGGAAACTCGGCACGTCGACGCCCACCTCGCGCTGGTTGACGATCGATTTCTTATGCGGATGGTAGTACTCGATGGGGTCCTCGACGGTGACGATGTGGCGATCGAAGTTTTCATTGATGTAGTTGATCATGCAGGCGAGCGTCGTCGTCTTTCCGCAGCCGGTAGGTCCTGTAACCAGAAACATCCCACGGGGCCGTCGGCAAAGGGCGGCGCAGATCTTTGGATGGCCGATTTCCTCGAAGGTCATGATCTTGTTCGGGATCTGACGCAACACGATGGAGACGTTGCCCTTCTGTTTGAATACGGCGACACGAAAGCGGGCGGCATCGCCATAGGCAAAACCGTAGTCGGTCCCCCCCTCTTCCTGAAGCTCCTGCTGACACCGCTCCGGCGTGATACTCTTCATCAGCGCGGCCGCATCGTCCGGGTCCAGCACCTTCGTTTCAAGCGACCGAAGGTGGCCGTCGATACGGAACACGGGCGGCCGGCCTACGGTGATGTGAATATCGGAGGCTCCCTGCGTGACGCACGCCTGAAGGATGCGATCCATGTTCAATGTTGCCATCTCTGGTGATCCTCTACCAAGACACTTGTTTATTCCGTCACGACGCCCTCGACCTGCGCGCTTCGCGAGACCTCTTCCGGTGTCGTGATACCCTTGAATATCTTCAGAATGCCGTCTTCGGCGAGTGTCCGCATCCCGCTGGCCTTTGCGGCCTTCCGCAAAGCACTCGTCGGGGCCCTCTTGAATGACAACTCCCGCAGCTCGTTGTTCATCTCGATCATCTCGAAGACACCGAGACGGCCCCTATAACCCGTATTCTGGCACGCGCTGCAGCCCGCCCCTTTGTAAATGGGCCGCTTCTTGATCTCCGCCGGATCAACCCCCAAAAGTCGCAGATGCTGCGGATTCGGATTCTCGTCCACGACCTTGCATTTCTTGCAGATCACGCGGATGAGACGCTGGGCCATAATCGCCTGAATGGAACTGGCCACCAGGAACGGCTTGACCCCCATATCGATCAGACGGGTGACGGCACTGCATGCGTCGTTCGTGTGCAGGGTGCTGAACACCAGGTGCCCGGTCAGGGCGGCCTGAATGGCGATATCCGCCACTTCGCCATCACGAATTTCGCCGATGAGGATGATATTCGGCGCCTGACGCAGCATGGACCGAAGGATCTTGTCGAATGTCAGCCCGATTTCCTCCTTCACCTGGCATTGGTTCATGCCGGCGAAGTTGTACTCGACAGGGTCCTCCGCGGTAATAATCTTCTTGTCCGGCTTGTTCAACTCCTGCAACGCAGCATACAGCGTTGTCGTCTTGCCGCTACCGGTCGGCCCAGTAACCAGAAAGATCCCGTTCGGTCTCTTGATGATCCCCTGGAATTCCTCGTAGTTGTCCTGCTCGAAGCCCAGCGACTCGATACCGATATTGACGGCGTCCGGACGCAGAATACGCAACACCACGCTGGGGCCGTGGACACCCGGCAGGGAGGAAACACGGAAGTCGATGTCGGAACCGGCGATCGTCCGCTTGATACGACCATCCTGCGGCAGTCGCTTCTCCGCAATATCCATGCCGGAAAGGATCTTGAAACGCGTGACCAGCGGGGCCTGCATGTTCTTGGGAATGTTGTCCTTCTCAAGACAGACGCCATCGACGCGGTAGCGTATCCGCACCCGGTCGGCCATCGGCTCGACATGGATATCGCTGGCCCGCATGTGGTAGGCGGTATCGATAATAAGGTTGACCAGCCGGATGATCGGACCTTCGTCGCCGTCGTCGCCTGCTGCGGCCGCACGCATGGCTTCCGCCTGCAATTCGCTGCCGATCTCAGCCAGCTCGGAGGCCGTGGCATCAATGCTGTGCCGCAGCCTGTCATCCTCCTCCGGGTCCTTCGCTTCCACCAACGACTCGTCGATATAGGCCCGGATCTTCTTTGGATTGGCCACACAGCATTCCAACTCCGTGTTCAGCCGCAGCCGCACCGAATCCATCATATCGAGGTCCATCGGGTCGCTGATCACCAGCTTCAGATGTCCGTTGTTCATGCTCAGCGGCAGGATGTTATGCCGCTTGATAAGGTCTTCCGGAACGATTTTCGTAGCTTCGGTGGGAATGGTCACCTCGTCGAGATTGACGTATTTGAGCCCGAATTGCTTGGCGATAGCTTTCGCCAGCGTATCTTCATTGATCAGGCCCAGCTCCAGCAAAACCTGGCCCAGACGCTTATTGCTCGACTTGGCCGTCTTGATGGCCTTGATCAAAGCCTGTTTCTCAACGAGCCCAGCCTTAAAGAGGATTTCCCCTAAGTGTCTGCGTTTTTTGGTCATACCAACCTCATGTGCTGCCGACCATCCGGTCTCTTTTATTATATTCTATCGGACCGGAGAAGTCAAGGCATCATCTTCAACTGCAGCATGTTGAGGGCCGTTTGCGCTGCCCGTAAACGGACGGAGTTTCGATCGAAGGCGAAAATCTGCCGCGATATGTCCGTGCCATTTTGGCTGCCCACCGCAATATATACAAGCCCCACGGGTTTTGGTTCGGTGCCGCCTCCCGGTCCTGCGATGCCGGTTATGCCGATGGCGTAGTCTGCGCGGGCCCTGCGGCGTGCACCCATCGCCATGGCCTGCGCGACCTGCTCACTGACGGCCCCGTATTTATCGATCATTTCGGGGGGCACCTCCAGTTCCCGGCTCTTGGCCTCATTGCCGTAGGTAATCCAGCCGCAGATGAAATACCGGCTCGAACCAGGAATATCCGTGATCAGCTTGGCCAGAAGGCCGCCTGTGCAGGACTCCGCCACGGCGATCGTCTTGCCCATCCGCGCGAGGCTCTCACCCACAACTTCTGCCAGCGTCTGGTCTCCGGTCCCGTAAACGAGGTCGCCGAGCGATGCACGCAACGAACGTTCTTCACCTGCCGCCATGTCCTCCGCCCTGCCTCGCTCGGCCGCCGTCGCTGCAATCTCCAGGGTAATAATGCCCGCGTGCGTGGTGCAATTCACCAGTGGATTTCGCCCGCGGTGCATGGCTTTGCCAATCAATTCGGCAATCCTCGATTCCCCCGCCCCGAAACACTTCAGCCTCCTGACGACAATTGCCTGCCCTCTCGCAAATTGCCGCAACTCCGGCAAGATCGCGGCCTCAAGCATGTGCTCCATCTCCCTCGGAACACCGGGCAGGGCAAACAGCAGTTTCCCATCTATCTGGGCCCGAATGCCCGGGGCCGTGCCGACCTCATTCTCAATCGCGGCCGCTCCCTGTGGCACATGCGCCTGGCTGGCATTCCTCGCCGGCATCTCAACACCACGCCGCTCGAAGAACTGCTGCAATTTGCCGAGCAGCTCTTCGTGGAGCACGAGGTCCACACCGAGAAACTCGGCGATGGCCTGGCGGGTTAGATCGTCGTCGGTCGGGCCCAGCCCGCCGGTCAGCACAACGATATCCGCTTCAGTCATCGCCAGGCCGAGCGCCCGCCGGATCGCCGGTTCGTCGTCAGCGATGCCGCAAATACGGACGACCGGCACGCCGATCGTCCGCAAGCGTCTGGCGATGTGCACAGCATTCGTATCGACGGTCCGCCCGCTCAGCAACTCGTTGCCGATACTCAGGATACTGGCCTTTCTCTGCTCACCGCTCATGTGATTTCCGTTATGATCCGCCCAATAGAGACCTGCCGGCACCGTAACCAAGCGGAAGGACATAGAGGAGAGCGTCTGCCGTGCACCAGACGGCAACACGCTCCCACCTGTACAAAGGCACGCTGCAAGTCCTCATCGCTACTGGCGGAGACCTCATCCGTCGCGGGTGCCCCGTTGCGAAAGCTCGGTGTGCCCGGCACATCCTCATGGGACTAGCTCGGGTTACATCTGTACCACGGCCTTGACGACCCCATCCTGGTACCCTGCCACGAGTTCAAAGCCCTCCTGAACCCGGTCAAGTTCGAAGCGATGGGTCACCATGAAACCCACACACACCCTGTTAGATGCGATGAGGTCGATTGCCGCCTGCGTACACCCGTTCTGCCGGCGGATATTGATGATCGTGATTTCCTTTCGCCGGATCTTGTCAATCGCGAGCCGGATCCGATCCTCGCGTGGAATCCCCACCAGCATCAGCCTGCCCCCGGGCTTGAGCAGGTCAACGGCCTGGTCTATGGTTTCCTGCTGGCCCGCGCACTCGTATACGATGTCCATTCCAAGCGGTTGCTGCTTCAGAATCGATGCAACGATGTCCTCCTTCAGGGGATTGCCGACCCATGTTGCGCCGCCTTTGGCGGCCGATCCCACTCGCTCGTCGATCTTCTCCGTCATGTAGCAGGCCCGCACGCCCTCGGCCTTCGCACAGACCATGCAACTCAGACCGATAGGACCAGCCCCCAGGATGGCCACATCGGCCCCGCGAGGCGCCCGCGATTGCCTGACCGTGTAGACGGCGATGGCCAGAGGCTCGCAAAGAACGCCCTGCTCGACCGTAATAGCGTCGTTCGTGGGAAAGCAACACTCCTCCGGCATGACGATATACTCGCTGAGACAGCCATCACCCTGGCCCGGCGTACCGAGGAAACGCAGGTTGAAACACGTGTTCTCTCTACCCTGGTTGCATTGGTCGCAATCATGGCACGAGACGGCGGGCTCGACGACCACCTGCTCGCCCACCCTGACTCGCTTCACGGCCTTCCCCGTAGCCGCCACGGTCGCGGCACACTCATGCCCCACGATGAACGGGAACTGAACGACCTGCGAGCCGATCCTACCCGTCTCAAAGTAATGGACATCCGACCCGCAGACGCCGACCTTTTCTATTCTCAAAAGGACATCCGTATCCTTTTCTATCTTCGGGTCCGGGATTTCCCGCACCTCCATTCGACGGATGCCCGTCAGTACAGCGGCTTTCATAGATTATGGAACTCCTGCAGGGGTGGCTACCTATACGTTGAACCTGAAATTGATGACATCGCCGTCTTTGACGACGTACTCCTTGCCTTCGAGTCTCATCTTGCCCGCCGCCTTCACGGCCTTCTCATCGCCAAGTTCGCGAAAGTCCTCGTAGGCCATCGTCTCGGCCCGGATGAAACCCCGCTTGATATCGGAATGCACCTTGCCCGCCGCATCCCAGGCGATCGTCCCCTGCCGGATCGGCCAAGCCCGCACCTCATCCGAGCCATGCGTCAGGAAGCTGATCAATCCCATGGCCGAATAGCAGATCTTGACGAACTTCTCCGCGGCGGATTCCTCGATCCCTAAATCGGACTTGAACGCGATCCGGCTCTCCTCATCCAACTGTGCCAGCTCATGCTCGAGCTTCGCACACATCGTAACCACCGGAACGACGCCGTCTATCAACTCACCAGGATCGAACGACTTGTCGAGCTCGGTCTCGCCCACGTTGATGACAACCGCCATGGGCTTGAGCGTCAGAAAACCCAGCGATTTGACGGCGGCGAGTTCTTCCTCCGTCTGAATCCCCGAGCTGATGGGCCGCTCGGCCTCAATCGCCTCGCCAAGCCTCTTGAAAAGGGCAAGCTCCGCCCTGTCCTGCGCCTGGGTCTTCGTCGGCCTGAGCACCTGCTTTTCCAGTTTCTCCACCCGCACCGTCACCAGTTCCAGGTCAGACAGCAGCAGTTCCGTCTGGAGTTCGGCAAGATCGCGTTTCGGATCAACGTTCTGCCGGTAAGGCGGCACCGACGAGTCCTCAAACGCCCGCACGACCAAGACCAGCATCTCGGCCGTCCGTATCTGTCCGATCAGCCGACGGGCCGCCGCCCGCCCGTGTTCATCCAGGAAGTTGAAGCCGGGCAAGTCCAGGACATCCACCGTCGCATGCACTCTCTTCTTCGGCTTGTACAGCTTTTCCAGCCAGAGCAGACGCTCGTCCGGAACGGCCACAATCGCCTCTTCGATGGCGTTCAGGCCAGCGGGCGAAATCGCCTTGCCGCTGATGGCGGAGAAGATCGTACTTTTGCCGGACTGCGGAAGCCCAAGCAATGCTGCTTTCATTTCACACTCCAGAAAACCGTACGCGGCACTGACGAAAACCTCGCATGACAGGACCAAGCCTATCAGCAACGCCGCATACTGTGCCGATAGCTCCGTCGCGTTCGGGCAATCCCATCACCAACCTGCGCTTTCCGCTGCCACCCGCACGCGCCGTTCCATGAGGGACCCAATCGCAGACGGCCGTGGTCAATCACCGTAAACACAGCCGCCGGCCGCATCATACGCCACGACGGCGGGGAAATCAACCACCTCCAGCCTGCGAATGGCCTCCGTGCCGAGATCGTCATAAGCGACGACCTCGGCTTGCACGATATGCCGGCTCAGCAAAGCCCCCGCCCCGCCGAGTGTAGCCAGATGGACCGCACCATGCTCCTTGAGTGCCTGGCGGAGTTCGTCGTTGCGATAGCCCTTGCCGATCGTAGCCCGCAGGCCGTGGGCGACGAGCCTGGGACTGAACGGGTCCATCCGAGCGGAAGTCGTCGGTCCGGCCGCTCCAATCACCCTGCCCGGACGCGCCGGCGTCGGTCCCACGAAGTAGATGATGGAGCCCTCCAGCAGAATGGGCAACTCCCGTCCCTCGTCGAGGGTCGCGCACAAACGCTTGTGCGCCATGTCGCGCGCCGTGTAGACGGTCCCATCGATAACAATCTCATCTCCCGCTCTCAGTTGTCGTACATCCGCCTCTGTCAATGGTGCACGTATCCGAATCACTCATAACCTCCTGCAACCTGTGCCGGTGCACCGGCCTGACCGGTCAAGCCCCGGCGGGCCGTCGGCCTTCCATCCTCAAGCGCCGGATGGCAGTATCACGGCCACGATCCTTGGCGGCAACTGTTCTGCATCAGAAAGGACTGGCGGTACGCTGCCGCTCGCCAATGCCACCCAATGATGCCGGATTCAATGCCTATGAGTCAATAGAGGCATGGCTGACTCATGTGGCAGGTGGAGTGTACACCATGTTCGCCGCTCGATGAAGCCAAAATCTCCAAGCCGCGATCCTTCTTCAACTGCTGTGGGCCGCATGGGTTAGATCCCGCACAATTCGTGATTTGTACGAAACATCCGGAAATTCATATCGTGTCGTATGGAGGACTTGTATAATTAGCCGCATGGCAAAATACCCGATATTCCTCGAACTGGACGGTCGGCGAGTGGTGCTCGTCGGTGGCGGTGCGGTGGCCATTCGCAAAGCCAACTGTCTGCTGGATGCGGGTGCGCGGCTGGTCGTGGTTGCCCTTAAGCCCAGCGACGCGATTACCACGCTGTGCACAAACCATGGGGCCGAGTTGATTCGAGCCAGGTACGCGAAGCAGTATCTCGCCGGGGCTGTCCTTGTCGTAGCC
>Ga0114922_10006516_pt1 | contig 10709 bp, 6 predicted proteins | sample AartaG_FD_100975 | JGI IMG/M metagenome (GOLD analysis project Ga0114922, IMG submission 100975) | Deep subsurface microbial communities from Aarhus Bay to uncover new lineages of life (NeLLi) - Aarhus_00045 metaG | ecosystem: Environmental > Aquatic > Marine > Oceanic > Sediment | place: Aarhus...
CACCGCGGCCCGAGACCTGCCGTTCGACGACCGCATCGACGTGGCTGAGCCGACCACCACCGCCGACCAGGAGCAGGAACAGGTCGTGGACGAAGAACCCACGCTCAACGGCCGGATCAAGGCGCCCGAAGGGTTCCCCACCGTCCCCTGCGGGACGGCCGGGCTCCTGCCCCTGCTGGCGACGCTGTTCGGCCTGGCGTTGCTGCGTAACCGGCGGTGATTCGGACCCGGCGAACAGCAGGTTAGCCAATCAATCAGCGGCGTTTCACGCGGGACGCTGCCGCTTTTCGGTCAGACAGTCTCGGCCTCGTTATGGCGGCCCTTCGGACTGGGTTACCAGTGGTCTTCAGCCGTGCGGGCCGCCGAGCGGCTCCAAGGTCGGCCACCATAAGCCCAGGCCTGGTCACGTTCTCCCAGACAGCAAATGACATGCGCAGCGCCGGCTTGGTGATGTGGAACGTCAGCTTCCCCGCGTTCACCGGCAGAGCCCACCTGGAGGTGCTCGCTCGATTGTCCGATCAGTTGTCGTAGTCGCCGAAGGCGGAACGGACTGTGTGCCCGGCTACCCTACGGGTTCGGCGCTACCCCGTAAACGCCGTCTGGAACTCGCCAAAGTCCCCAATGTCTACGTCCGAATCATCGTCGAAGTCAAACGCCCGGAGACAGTCGTCCGCCGTAAACGGAGGTGTCGGATCGGGCGTCGCCCCGGGACCGGCCAGACAGTCGAAGAAGCTGACGTGGTCGTCGAGATCGACGTCCCCGTCCCCGTCGAAGTCCCCGTCGATGCCGTAGACCACCGTGGCCGTTTTCGGCTCGTCGACGAACACCACGGTACTGAAGGAGGTGGGAAAAACCGGGTTGCCGTCGATGTCCCACCGGCGGAAGTTCTGGCCGGCATGGCTGTCTGGCGCTTCCAGGGTGACCGTCGTGTCCGGGTCGTAAAAGCGGATAAACGGCGTTGCTCCGGGGTTGTCCTGCCCGGCGGCGTCCTTGTGGAAGGGGGGATCATCGTCCGCGACTTCGATCCACACGGCATCGACCGTGGCCTCGACCGTGAGAGTGAGGGCGTAGACGGCCACCGCGGTCCTGTCGGCATTCGTCATCTCCACCTCGACCGAGGAGTCGTTGGTCTCCACCTGGGTATCCACCTCCCAATGCACGAACGCGAAGTTGGGGTCGTCGGGGTGTGGATCTGGTGCGGTGAGCGTGACGGTCGTACCCGGGTCGTATCTGCGGGTAAACAGCGTCGTCCCGTCGTTCGTCTGACAAGCCCCGTCGTAGGGGTCGTCGTCCGCCGGCACGTTATCGGTCACCGTGATCGGCGTAGCGTACGGCGCCGTGGATGTGATGGTCAGCACGTGACCATAGACCACCGTGGCCGTCTTCGAATCGTCCATTGTCACGGGTATGGTGCTGGGCGCTTCGGTCCCCGGCGTACATTGCGCCGTGACCCCCACGTCCCACCGCAGGAAGCTGCGCCCGGCAGCATCGGTCGGGTCCAAAGCCGTGAGTGCAACGGCGTCCTCGTGACCGTAGCTGTACGTATCCGGGGTAAGCACCGTCTCCTTCCCCTCGAAGTCGGGAGGCGACGCCTGGGCAGACACCCCGTCATCCGGGGTAGACTCCACGGTCAGCACCCTGGCCACGATGCGCCCGGTGAAGCGGACCGGAACCGGCGGATCATGATGATCCAGATCGTTGCTGTCGATCCGCATGCCGACCGGCACGTTGAACTGGTTGCCGAGCCCGAAAGCCGTCGCCAACGTGACGGTCCCCGCGGCGGTCAGGCTTATGCCGTGCGAGTTGGGCGGGTCGCCGGGGACGTGGGTACACTCGTCCCCCGGAGTACACTCCGGCGGGCTGGCGAAGCTTGCATCAAACTCTCCGAACGAGTAGCTGAGCGACTCGATGTAACCGAACAGGGCGAGCTGGTCGAAGGTCTCCACCGTCAGATCGGCCGATCCACCCAGGTCCAGCACCACATCGCCGAAATCGAGCACCACCTCCGGGAAGGGGTTCGGCGGATCCGGCGGCCCCACGCTTTGCACCCGAATCCTGGCCGGCACCTGGTACTCGGCCAGCACCGGCAGGTGATCCGAGGCCTCGCGCAAGTTCCCCGCGATCGTTGGGCCAACGGCGGCGTTGATTCCGTCCGTCGCGATATCCTGTTGGAAATGATCTCCGTCGTTGCCGTACGCCCGGTAGGCTAGATACGTCGGAGGATCCTCCGGGATTTCGGGTTCCGGAACGTAGGCGAAATCAACCGGATCACCACCCACTGAAGTGTACAACGCCGCGCTGAGCAACTGAAAGTCATATCGGTCGTCCATCCCGCAATCCGGAGGGCAGGGGATTCCCTCGTACTCGCGGGTGGACTCGGTGTGAACCTCGGCAATCTGCCCGTCGCCATGCCATACCACAGGGTACGCCGGGTCTGGCGCGGGGTTAAGCGGGTCTGTGGTTCTGCCGTCCTCCAAACCGGCAATCTCGCCGGTGTACGCAAAATACGACGTCTCGGTGTCGGCCCGGAGCTGCAAGTCGCCCGCGACCAGGAACCGGCTGCCGGCCGGCAGGCTGCTGGCGTCCTGGCGAATCAGCAGGGCTTGCTCGAGCCTGGCCTGCTGAGCGGCGCCGTCCGTCCCCGCCGGTGCGTGTACGCCATAGACGTAAATCGACGCCGCCTCCGAAACGTACCCGACGAGCTTGAGGTGCCAGCGGTTGATCGCGGGATTCGGTGGGTCCTCGGTGTCCAAAAGGGTAACGTGGTAGTCCGGATCGTCAGGATCCGGTTGGACAACCGCTTCCCGATAGATGAGGGCGGTATCCAGCAGCACTTCGAACTCGGCCAGGGCATAATGCCAGCCCTCCGGAAGGTCGTCCGCGGTGTTGAGCAAGTCTACGAAGGCTTGCCCCGCCGACGGATCCAGCACCTCCTGTAAGATGATGATATCGGGCCGCAGGGCCACCTCCTCGCCACAGCTATCGGCGCCACAGTCGGGGTTGTCAAAGAAGACGGACTGAAATGCCGCTTCCCGTCCCACCCCGCTGTAGTTGAGCACGTTGTAGCTGATGATTCTGACGCCAAACGCCGTGGAAGAGGTCACAGAAAGGGTCATCAGGACCAGCGCAATCAGCCGCCAGCGCCGTCGGGTTGCCTTCACTTGATTCCCTCCTTATTGCTCGCTTGCCCGCGGAATGCTCCCCCTGTGCGATGCGCAGACAGTAGCGGTAGTATGTGAGTTTAGCCCGTTCCTACGCTGGAAACAAGCAAGAACCTGGGAGCTCAACCGGTTCCGCCGACGACACCGGTCCGAATATCAGCAGGGCAGATCCGCCCGACCCACGAGCCCGCGGCCAAAGTCCGAAAACCATGAGAAAACGTCGCAGGAGTCCGCCGTCTTCACCACAGGCGGACCGCGGGAGTATGCCTACCTGGGGCCGTAGGGCCGGCGCGGCCGGGAGCGCATCGGGCTGTCCCGGTGCGGCGGTTTCGTCGGGCCCTTGACCGACGTGGCGCAGCGCTCCTGATCCTCGACCGCCATGTGGCCGAGCTCGGCAGCGATGTAGTCATCCGCCGGTGTCGGTTTCGTGGTGGCGGTCAAGTCCTGCTGCGTCGGCCGGACCGCGGCAGGCTCACGTCGGGCCGAACAGCCCACCGCCAGCCAGGCAACCAGTGCCCCAGCCGCCGCCACTTGAAGCCACTTCGGTGGGTTCTCGGACTTCATGACTCGATCATCCCGAGTTGCCACATGAGGAAGGTCCACAGGTCGGCCTGTTCCTCGACGCGCTGCCAGAGCGGCTTGCAGGCGTATCCGTGCCCGGCTTTCTTCTCGACCCGCAGCAGGATGGGCCTGGTGCCGCTGGTGGCCGCCTGCAAGGCCGCCGCCATCTTGTAGGCGTGCATGGACTGTACCCGGCTGTCCGATTCCGCCGTCATCAGCAACGTGGCCGGGTAGTCCGCGCCCCGGCGGACGTGGTGATACGGCGAGTAGGCGTACAGCCACTTGAACTGCTCGGGTTCCTCAGCCGATCCGTACTCCGAAACCCAGAACCGGGCCATCTGAAAGTGATGATACCGAACCATGTCCAGCAGTGGAACGGCGCAGACCACCGCCTGGAACAACTCCGGACGCTGGGTCATGCAGGCCCCCACTAAAAGGCCGCCGTTGCTGCCGCCGGAGATGGCCAGACGCTGCGGGCTGGTGTACTTGAGGTCGATCAGTTTCTCGGCCGCGGCGATGAAGTCGTTGAAGACGTTCTGCTTCTTCTCGCGTCGGCCCGCCTCGTGCCACTGGCGGCCGAACTCTGCACCGCCACGAATGTTGGCCACCACATAAACCCCACCGGCGTCCAACCAGGGAATCTTCCGCGAATCGAACTTCGGATACTGGCCTATGTTAAAACCCCCATAGCCGGACAGCACGGTCGGGTTGTCGCCGTCCAGGTTGAGGCCCTTTCGATGGGTCACGAACATCGGCACCCGCGTGCCGTCCTTCGATTCGTACCACACCTGGCGGGTTAGATACTGCGAAAGGTCGAGGTTGACCTCGGTCTGTTCGAGCTTCTCCAGCTTGCCGCTGTCCACTTCGTATCGAAAGTTCGCCGGCGGATAAGCGAACGACTCGAAGCCGAAAAACACCTCCTTGCCGTCCGGCTCGCCATTGACCCCGCTGACCGTGCCCGGCACAGGCAGCTCGATCTCTTCGATCAGCTTGCCCCGCAGCTCGTAGACAAACAGCCGCGAATGCACGTCCTCAGTGACCGTGATCAAGAGCCTGCCGCCGATGATGCTGAACCCCCGAATCACGCCCTTCTGCTCGGGGATCACCTCCTTCCAATACTCCAGGGTAGAGTGGTCAATCGGGGCCAGGGCTATGCGATACCGCGGCGCCCCTATGTTGGTGTGGATGACCAGCTTGTCCCCGAAGGTGTCGGCCGACACGGCGCCGGCGTGCCCGACGGATATCGGCCTGAACGGCTCGTCGCAGCCCGCCCGCCGGAAGAACAGATCGTTCTTGCCCCAATCCACCGACCGGCTGAGCATCACGTACCGGTGGTCCGACGTCTCCCAAACACCGATCGACTCTTCCTTTTTCACCAGGTCCCCGATCACCACGGGGTCGCTACGCCAGTCGCTCCCCAGCCGGTGGTAATAGACCTTGTGGTAGTAGTACTCATCGCCGGGCGGGACCGTGCCTGGCTGGGGGAAGCGCGTGTAAAGAAAACCTCTCAGGTCCGGATCCCAGGCGATGCTGCAATGACGGGTGTTTGGGATCTCGTCCGGGAGGTGGCTGCCGGTGGTCACGTCCAGGACATGCAGCGTGCTCTTCTCCGAGCCCGAGGCGCTCTTGCCGTAGGCGATCAGCGAGGCGTCCGGGCTCGGCTTCATCCAATCCAGGGCCACCGTCCCGTCCTCGCTCCAGGTATTCGGATCCAGAATCGCCCGGGCCGGCGCCCGGCAGCTTCGCTCGCGGGCGTAATACACGGCATGGTTCTTACGCCCCTCGGATTTGCTGAACAGATAGCGCCGCCTGTGGACCTCCGGACACGAGACGGTCGTAACGCTGAACAGTTCCTCGAATCGCCGGGCCAGCGCCCGGCGCCGCGGGAAGTGGTCCAGTCTGGACCGCGCGTAAGCCCGCTGAGCGCCCAGCCAGGCCTGGACTTCCGGGTCGCTTTCCTTTTCCAGCCACCGGTAGGGGTCCGCCACACTTACACCGTGGATCTCGTCCACCACGTCCACGGTTCTCGAGGTCGGAGGAGCAGCCACCGCCGGCTCATCGGCCAGGGAAACGGTCGAATGCGACGCCAGGGCACCCACGCCCAACAAGCATCCCGTCCACCACCAGCCAACCGATCTCTTCATGGACGGCCTCCCTTCCCCAGACGCTGTCCGGACCATAGCTTGTGCTGACCCGCCATGAACCCAATATAGCTCGGTGGCCCAAACCGGCAATGAAGACCCACCAGTTAGGGAGCGTGGGCTGGCCGGTTGACGAGGATGATGAGCCGCAGACTCTCCGCCATCGGCGAACACGGCCTCCCAAACGCGAAGGTGGCTCCGGACCCTCCCCAAGGAACTGCTTGGGGCGAAGCCCGTGCCTGGTTGAAGTTACGAAGCTTCTTGGCGAGGGAATCGGTCAGCGAGTAACGAGGATCCCTGTTTACCGCCTCCGTGTCCCGTAGAGCCGCCATCATCCGGCCGGTACGCGGCACCTGCGGCTGTGGCAGTCAGCTAACGTCATCTACACTGTACGACAAGACAAAAGTGTGGAATCTGGTAGCATTATTCTTAACCCTGCTTGACAACAGGGCGAAATGTTTTATGCTTCAAACAATTAGCGTTATGGTATGCGCCTTGCGTGGATCGCTGCGAGATGCCGGACGAGACTTGGAAACAGTTTGAGCGGAACCCGATCTCGCATTCGGCCGCCCACCACATTATCGCCATCGCTGAGTTGCGCGAGTCGGCTGGGTATGCCCGGGTATCGGACGTGGCCAAGCTGCTGCACATCACCCGCGGCAGCGCCTCGTTGACGCTCAAAGCATTGAAGAAGCGCGGGCTGGTCCTCGAGGACGAGAACCGTTTCCTGCGCCTCTCCGACACAGGCAACGCGGTGGCCGACGCCGTCCGCGGCCGGAAGTTCCTGCTCCAAAGCCTCCTGCACGATGTGCTCGGCGTCCCGGCTGATACCGCTGAAGAGGACACCTGCAAGATCGAACATCTGGTCAGCCGCGAGACCGCCGACCGGCTGGCCAGGTTCCTGCGCTTCATCGGCTCCGACGACGAGCGGGCCAGGCAGTTCCTGGCTGCCTGGGGCCGGTACAACGGTCCGGGCAACCACAACCCGCCGGGCTGCCCGCCTCATGATGCGGACGGTCTTGCCAGTCTATGCGAGGAGCACCCGTCGCCGGGGCATCCCAACGGAGCGGAGAGGAGCGGGTCCCGGCCGCGTCGGAGACGCCAGGCCACGCCGATTTCCCTGGCCGACCTCGGCGTCGGCCAATCGGGCCGGATTGCCAGAGTCGAAGGCGACGGGGCCATACGGCAGAGATTTCTGGACATGGGCATCACCCGCGGCGCGGTGGTCCGCGTCCAGCGCGTGGCACCGCTGGGCGACCCGATCCAGATCGCCATTAAGGGGTACTCCCTGGCCATCCGCAAGAGCGAGGCCAAATCCATCCACCTGGAGCTGGAGGTTCCCGACCATGCCGGGCGTTGAGACAACAACGCGACCCGCCCGGGCCGCTATCGCCGGCAATCCCAATTCGGGCAAGACCTCGCTGTTCAACGCCCTGACGGGCAGCATTCATTGCGTCGGCAACTACCCGGGGGTCACCGTAGAGCGAAACGAGGGGTTAGCCCGGTGCGACGGCCGTACGCTGTTGATGGTGGATCTGCCGGGGACCTACTCGTTGACGGCCTATTCGGCCGAGGAGGTCGTGGCCCGCAACTTCCTGATCGAAGAAAAACCCGACGTGGTGGTGGACGTGGTGGACGCCTCCAATCTGGAGCGCAACCTCTATCTGGTCGTCCAATTGATGGAGATGGAGGTTCCGCTAGTCATCGCCTTGAACATGGTCGACGTGGCCCGGCGGCACGGGAAGACCATCGACATCCAGAAGATGTCGCAGTTGCTGGGCGTACCGGTGGTGGCCACGGTCGGTAACAAGGGGCACGGCAAGGGCGCCCTTCTGGGAGCCTGCGCCAAGGTGGCCGACGGCAGTGACGCAAGCCACGTCCAGCGGGTGACCTACGGGCACCCGCTCGACGAGCACGTCCACGCCCTGGCGGACCTGATCGCCGACGACCAGGGCCTTTGCCGTATGCACCGCCCGCGCTGGGTGGCCATCAAGCTGATCGAGAAGGATCCCCAGGTCGCCGAGACCGTCGCCCGCGTCGCCGACGACTCTGAGGTGATTATTCAAGCGGCTGAATCTGCGATTCACGCGATCGAGACCCACTCGGGCCACAGCGTCCAGTCGATTGTCGCGGAGGGCCGGTACGGTTTCGCCGCCGGCATCGTTCGCCTGTGCGCCCGGGCTCCGGCAGTCGAGCGGCGGCGGGTGACCGATCGCATCGATTCAATCGTGTGTCACCGGCTCCTGGGGCTGATCATCCTCGCCGGGGTCGTATACGCCCTGTTTGGAGCGGTGTTCAAGATCGCCGACGAATGGGCCTGGCTGTTCGGCAAAAGCCCGTCCGAGTGGGTCGAGTGGTTCTTCGAGGCGGCGGCCGCCGGCATCGGCGGGTTGGAGGCTTCGCACCCCATGCTCCGCTCCCTGCTTGCCGACGGCGTGATCGGCGGTGTGGGCGGCGTACTGGGCTTTGTGCCGTTGATCTTCGTCATGTTCGTCTTCGTGGCCGTCCTGGAGGATACGGGCTACGTCGCCAGGGTGGCCTTCGTGCTGGACCGGGCCTTGCGGGCCTTTGGCCTGCAGGGCCGGAGCATTCTGGCGATGATCGTTTCCGGCGGCCTGGGCGGCGGCGGCTGTGCGGTGCCGGGTGTGATGGCCACCCGCACCATGCGCGACGAAAAGGACCGCCTGATCACCATGATGGTCGCCCCCATCATGAACTGCGGGGCCAAGCTGCCCGTCTACCTCATGCTCATCGCCGCGTTCTTCCCGACAGCGCAGGCCAAGGTCATGTTCCTGTTGTGGGCGGTCTCGTGGGTGATGGCCTTGATTGCAGCCTTGATCTTGCGACGGTTCGTGATCAGGGGCGAGCAGACGCCCTTCGTCATGGAGCTGCCTTCGTACCACGTCCCGACCGTGCGCGGCGTGCTGCGGCATTCCTGGCAGCGCACCTGGATGTACATCCGCAAGGCCGGGACGATCATCCTGGCGATCAGTCTGGTGATGTGGGCCCTGATGTACTTCCCACGGATGGATGCCGGCAGCTACGACGCCCAGGTTGCCGCCCTCGATCCGGGCAGCGACTCTCACGCCGAAGAGCTGGCGGCCATCGAGGCTGAACGGAGCGAGGCCCAATTACGCCAGAGTATCGCCGGCCGCATCGGCACTGCCCTGCTGCCCTTGTCGCAATTGGCTGACTTCGACTGGCGGGACAACGTGGCCCTGGTCGGCGGTTTCGCAGCCAAAGAGGTGATCATCGGTACGCTGGGCGTGGCCTACTCGATGGGTGACGTGGCCTCGCAGGAGTCGCGATCTCTGGTCGACCGGCTCCGGGCCGACGAAGAATGGTCACCGCTTCGTGCCGCGGCCATGCTGATCTTCGTGATGGTTTACGCCCCGTGCATGTGCACCTTGGCGGTTATTCGCCGGGAATCCGGCTCTTGGAAGTGGACGATCTTCTCCACGGCCTACTCAACGACGCTGGCCTTCGTCCTGGCGGTGCTGGTGTACAACGTGGGCGGGGCGTTGGGGCTGGGTACCTGATCAGGCCCGGCCAGAGAACGATGCGGTGGCAAACACTCCAGTAACCCCAAACACCCCAAACTAACATGGCCGGACGCTCTTGGGCGTTCTGATGGTGTTGGCAAACCTGGCGGCGGCAGTTACGCCGTCAAGGATTGTGCACCTGCGCGCCGATGAGTTCCGTTAGCGAGGAACATCATCACACGCCGGCTCGGCATCGGCGATCTTCCCCGACGCGGAGCCGGGCGCCAGTGGACCCCTTCTTCGGAGGTACCAGCATCATGAGCGCATCGAGAGCCGTGACCACGCGAACCTCGGGCTACCGCGGACGTCGCGGCGGCCTGGATCGTATTTCGGAAGAGGACCTCTTCTTCCAGTTCGCCGCAGACCAGGCGGGCGCGGCCGAAACGGTCGGGGAGGTGAACACGGCTGAAGCAAGCCAACCGGACCCGCCACGCCGCGAGCAAGCCCTTGACAGGAGGAACGTCTGTCAAGGGCAAGCCATCCTGACCCTGGGTGGCAGGTCCGTGCCAATTGCGGTGTGCCCGGAACCCTTGACACGCGGGGGACGCAACGCGTTCCCCGCGTGTCAAGGGGAACCACCGGCAGCGGCCCCTGGGCCCTACAGCGATCTGCCGTTGTTCGAGCTCACCTGCTCGCTGCAGGAGGACCTAGCTCGACGCATTGAGCAATCCCACGAACACCGGCGAGCCCTGGAGCAGATGTTCGACCTCACCGAGGCCTGCGAAACCGCCGCCGGTGATGAGCCGCGCTCAAACGCCCCGGACGAGCAAGCCCCCGCCACCCGGGCCAATGACGCCAAGCCCCAAACCCGACCGGCTCTTGCGCGCTCCTCGCCGGACACCGGCCCGGTCTCGAACCCTGCCGACCAGCGACGACGGAGGCCCAGCGTTGTGGATCTGCTGGACAAGAAGGCCACCCGCACTCGCGCACCGTTCTGCTGGCGACGCTGCTTCGTCTCAGCCGCGGTATGCAGCGGTCTCGGCAGCGCCGCCCTGCTGATGGTCTACTGGATCGCCGGCTGAGGGCGACCAAGGCGGGACCCCCCAAGGGCCGCTACCAAACTGTGTCACCGAAAACGGCACTAGTGCTGCGACACTACTCAATTGATGGGTAAAGCCGTTTGAGCTTCATCCGTGCGTCGGCGGTGCCCGTATTCCCCATCAAATCACGAGTGTCGAAGCACTAGTACTTTGTCGCTCGTCGATTGATGGGTGGCACGGTCAAGGGCCGCGCCGAAAAGCGCCCCGTGCTGAGAGTCTACTCCGAGCGGTCCTTGGCCGTGGTTGGGCCGCGCTCTCGGTTCC
>Ga0114922_10006517_pt1 | contig 10708 bp, 5 predicted proteins | sample AartaG_FD_100975 | JGI IMG/M metagenome (GOLD analysis project Ga0114922, IMG submission 100975) | Deep subsurface microbial communities from Aarhus Bay to uncover new lineages of life (NeLLi) - Aarhus_00045 metaG | ecosystem: Environmental > Aquatic > Marine > Oceanic > Sediment | place: Aarhus...
AGCGGACAACACGATCGAAAAACTCACTGCGACCACACCACCGTTAGGCATTGAAAGCAAACTCAAAATTGTGGAAAAAGAAGTCGCGCTCGAGCCAGCGGATGTGCTTGTTATCTACTCTGATGGTATCACTGAGGCTGTCTCGCATTCGGGGGATTTTTTTGGGGAACAACGTTTATTTGATGTGATTAATAAACATGGTCAGCATTCGACAGGCGAACTCCAGGATGCCATCCTCACAGCGTTGGAAGAATTTCGTCAGGATAATGAGTTGACGGATGACCAAACGCTGCTCGTCGTCCGACTCAAGGCTGATGCTTGCTCAGGGCGCTTAGCGAATGTAGTGCAAATAACGGAACAGCCAGCGCAAGTATGGACTCAATTTCTCACCAGTCACACAGAAATTCTACAGCCACTGTATGAATGGGTAGCCATGATCTGCAGCCAGCTGAGTATCCGTGGGGATAAGGACCAATTTGTGAATGCCTGTCAACTGGGGATCTCTGAACTCGTTACGAACTTGATCAAACACGCCTATCAAGGTGGCCACGGTCACATTACAGTCCAGGCCAAAGAATATCAAGATCGATTGGAGTTTGAATCCCAGGACAAGGGTCTAGCTTATGAAGCAACGCCCTTGCCAGATGAAGACCTTCCTATCTTACGCGAGGGAGGATATGGCCTTCTGGTCACCCAATGCGTCATGGATGATATCGCCTACACACGAACACCTGAGGGCGTGAACAAATGGAGGCTCGTAAAGAAACTATGAAGTGCTTCGGAGAAGAAAAACCCCTTACTCTTTAGGGGATGATCCGCAAATGACAACTCTTGGATTGGCAGTATCTGAACGTCTAGAATATAAGAGAACCTGGCGCGGGTTTGGCTCGCCATTGGCTTTGTTTGGGTTTCGCCTGCTAGCTCTAACCACCGTAATTATTGGATTCCGCTACCTGTTTTGGCGCTATACATCCTCCTTAAATCTCGACGCGCTCTGGATAGCTATCCCCATGATACTAGCTGAGACTTTTAGCTTTATAAGCGCAAGTCTGTTCGCACTAAATTTATGGCGACCGCGGATACGGACAACGCCAAAGCAAATACAGCAGTTCAGCGTCGATGTATTCATCACTGTCTACAATGAGCCTCCAGAGATCGTGAGGAAAACAGCAGAAGCTGCCGTTCGGATGCACTATCCACACCGCACCTATATTCTGGATGACGGACGCTCATCCGAGATCCGTGCGTTAACCGAAGAACTGGACATAGGGTACATTAGCAGAGAAGATAACCGCCACGCCAAAGCTGGTAATATCAACAACGCCTTACGGGAAACGACCGGCGATCTCATCCTCTACTTGGATGCGGATCAGATTCCTTCTCCCCGGATCCTCCTCCGAGTACTCGGGTATTTTGAAGACCCGCGAGTAGCCTTTGTTCAGACACCCCAGGATTTTTACAATGTCCCCAAAAACGATCCGTTCGGGAACGACGCCGATCTGTTCTACGGGCCCATTCAGCAAGGCAAAGATGGTTGGGGTGCAGCCTTTCTCTGTGGCACAAACGTTGTGTTGCGACGTGAGGCGCTGATCCAAATGGGGTTGATCTACTATGTTAAGGACATGCAAGCTGCCCTGAAGAAGACTCTACGCAACGCCGCCCGATCTGCAAGAAGCGCTGCTAAAGCGCTGAAAGCAGACACGGGCTTGGAAACGATGGTCCCGGCAAAGGAGATCCTGCAAAGAGTACAGGCAACGATCCGTGAAGGTCAACAAGGGTTACGGAAAGGTCTGGCATTAGAGCAAGTAATTTCCATCACCGAATCAGCGGGTGATGGATTGTCGCGATTGATCGATGCATTAGCTCAATCCAGGAATGATCTTCTGACCATCCTGGCTGACCTGGAAGAGATGAGTGACCTCGCCCAGACTCCTGTCGAACCGAGGCAAGCTCGGGCATCTCGACACCGAATTGAGCGGAATTTACTTCCAGCTATCAAGCGACAGGAGCGTACTATTCGGGAACTACAGGAAGCTGCCGAGCAAGTGCGTCTTGTGATAAACATCGAAGAAACGCCCATGGCCACCATCAGCGTCACAGAAGACCTGGCAACATCCGTGCGTTTGCATGCCCTCGGATGGAAATCAATCTTCCACCGGGAAGTCCTGGCACGCGGTCTTGCTCCGGAGGATCTCGATGCAACTTTGAAACAGCGCTTACGCTGGGCACAGGGAACTATCCAGGTGATGACCCGGGATAATCCGATCTTCAAACGTGGGCTCAGCATGGGACAGCGATTACAGTATTTCACGACCATGTATAGCTATTTTTATGGCTTCGTAGCCTTCATCTACTTGCTCTCACCGAGCCTCTACCTACTGACAGGAATCGCACCCGTTGCAGCTTATTCGAACGACTTCTTCTACAAATTAATTCCTTACCTAATACTTAACCAGTTGATGTTCATTTATGCGACACGCGGGCTTTCTACTTTGCGTGGACAGCAATATCAGGTCGCACTCTTCCCCCTCTGGCTAAAGGCATTTGCTAGTGTCTATTTTGAAAAGAACCTGAAATTCGTGGTGACACCAAAGACGCGTCAGCGAGGGATTTACCTGCATTTGATAAAACCTCAATTATTTATTTCTCTACTCACCATTGTGGGTATAGCGTTTGGGGTCGCCACTTTGCTAAGCGGTGCGACTGTGGATAGAATATCCACCATCACCAATATCTTCTGGGGGGGGTTAAATTTTTGGATGTTGAGTGCTATCATTCGAGGGGCGATCTGGGCTCCTGCACATAAGGAATCTCCATCAAGAGAAACTCGTTTTACATCGCTCCGACGGGCGAATACATTTACGGGAGGATCATCGTATGCAAGTCTCAATAGAAGAAATGGGGGAAGGCACAGCCGTTATCCGATTATCGGGGTTGCTCAACGCACACACAGCACCGTCGATGAAAGAGCAGATTGAGGTGTTAATTAACTCGGGCACTTCCCAGCTCATCTTTGACCTATCCAATGTAGATTTTATCGATAGCTCTGGGCTGGCTGCTCTCGTTTCAGGACTGAAGAAGGTGCGTGCACTAGATGGCCAATTGTGCTTAGTGGGTGCAAAGACCAACGTCATGGAGGTTTTCAAGCTAACCCTGCTCGATAAGGTATTTATCTTCTTCCCTACGGTGGAAGCAGCGCTCGAAAATCTGTAATCCACGTTGGGGGTTGTATCACCATCACTCGTATGAGCGACTCATCTAACACATGAATAAACTCATGGGGTGCAACAAACGGGATAAACCTTTCCCGACATGACCGATCTTCCCAGGGTTTTATCTAAAGAACCTCACATATAATACAATTAGACGATTCAAGTTTCCTGACAGCGATTCCTAAACGCAACCCCAGGTTTTGCGTGAACCTTCCCTAAGGTAGAACAAGCTCCTGAGGGATTGCGCTAACCTGATGTATCGTTGATGAGATTAGAAGTGATTGATACTCGTGCAATGAGCAGGCAGGCGTTTCCGAAGCAGCTACCTCTAACCAGAAATGCGTTGTTAACCGTTAAGGAGCCATCATGAGAGAGTCTCCATTTCTACGCTACATCTTTCCACCTAACCGAGGTGACGAAGAGAGCAGTCAGAAAGCCAGGATACTGCATGTCGCCTTACTCGTCACGGCGATTGGCGTCATTCCGATGGGAATATTAAATCTGCAGATTGGAGCACTCGGGTTCGCCAACTTGCTCTTTGCAATCTCGCTCCTTTCTTTCAGCGCCGTCTTCCTGCATCACAAGGGGCATTACCAGCTGGGCGCATCCTTCCTGTCCCTCATCATTTTTGTTGCTATTACATACACGATCATCGATGGCGCCGCGCTCAACGATCCCGGGGTGGCAGCTTTACCGATTTTCATCCTGCTTGCCAGCTTATTCTTCGATAAGAAAGCAGTCATCGCATCCACACTGATCTCCGTTGGGTTCCTGGTTGTGCTTTACATCCTTAATTCTTCCGATGTTCTGCCCCTCTCCCAATCTGTGACCAGCAGCCGGGTAATCATTCTATCCATCCTGTTAGTCGCCACCGGCTTGATCGCCTGGACCATCACCGATCTGCGCGAGAAGACCATCGGCACTGTACTGGATCGCGAAGCCTGGTTGCGTGTGAGCGAGGAGCGCTATCGAAACCTCATCCAAACCATGCCGATCCCTTTTGTTATACATGCAGATGAAAAAATACTTTACATCAATCCCGCTGGTCAGGAGACGTTTGGAGCAAAATCCATGGATGAAGTTGTCGGAATGTCTATTTGGGAGTTCATCCATCCCGAATCCGCGGATATCGCAAAACGAAATCTTGAGATCACTTATAAGCAGCGGTCAACAACCGATTTAGAGTACGGGAAAATGCTCCGCCTTAACGGAGAGGAATTTGATGTGGAGACCATCGGAACCCCTTTGGTTTATGATGGTCAGGATGCGACTCAATCGGTATTCCAGGACATCACCGAACGCAAACAGGCTGAAATGGCGATACGCGAGAGTGAAGAGAAGTTCCACACGGTATTCATGGCCAGCCCATACTCCTTGTTCATCACCAGGATGAAGGATCAAGTCATCGTTGATGTTAACAGCGGATTTGAGAAGAATATGGGTTATACCAGAGAAGAAACCATTGGTCTTACCGCCAATGATCTCGGTATCTTGAAAGAACCAGATGATCTATATACATTATCTCAAAAGGTTACTGAAGAGGAAGAAGTAGGGGATTTTGAAGTAATCGGCATAAGGAAGGACGGCACGGAAAGGATCGTATCGTTACGTGGGGCAATGATAAAACTGCAAGGAGAACCCCACCGGGTGATCGCTGCGGAGGACATCACAGATCTCAAAGCGTCGAAACAAGCCTTGATCGAGAGCGAAGCGCGCTACCGTACGCTCTTCGAAAGTGCAAACGACGCGATGTTTATCATCAAAGATGACCGGTTCATTGATTGCAATCAAGCCGTGCTGAGTAAGTTTGGTTTCGCATGGGAGGAAATTATTGGAAAGCATCCAGGAGAAATTTCACCACCCAAGCAACCAGATGGACAGGATTCGATCGCCAAAGCCGAAGCACTTAATCGCAAGGTAAACAAGGGCTCAACCCAGCTATTCGATTGGGTGCATCAACGAAAGGATGGATCGGAGTTCACAGCCGAGGTGAATTTGCACCAGATCACCGTTCAAGATGTAATTCTCACCCTGGCGGTTATGCGAGATGTTACGGAACGCAAGAAGGCCGAACAAGCTCTGCGCGCGAGTGAAACCAGGTACCGCACTTTGGTTAACCACACTGCAGATGGAATCAGTATCCTGAGAGGAGACAAGTTTATCGACGTAAATGCCACCTGGCTTAATATGTTTGGACTTACGAAAGAACAAGTCATCGATCAAACCCCTTCTGATTTTTCTCCTCCCAATCAACCTGACGGTCAAGACTCCATCGATAAAAGTCGGGAATTAATCACCCGAGCGCTTGATGGAGAAACTCAAAGCTTCGAATGGAAGCATACCCGTGCTGATGGCACAAACTTCGACACAGAGATTCTTCTCACTGTAATTGAATTATCGGGCGAGGAAGTTGTCCTTGCTATGGTTCGGGATTTAACCGACCGCAAGCTAGCAGAAGAAGCCGCGCGGGAGGAAAGACAGCGATTGGCACGCGACCTGCACGACGCCGTCAGTCAGACCTTGTGGTCGGCATCGCTCATCGCTGACGTGGTGCCTGACCTCTGGCGGCAAGATCCGGAAAAGGGGTTGGAGCGTTTGGGTCGTTTACAGCAACTCACTCGCGGTGCTCTGGCCGAGATGCGAGCTCTACTGCTTGAGTTGCGCCCAAGGGCTTTGATCGAAACCCAACTAGGAGAGTTGCTGAGTCGCTTGGTTGATGCGACCGTAAGCCACTCGGGCGCGAAAATCTCCCTTACTCATGAAGGAGATTATCCACTCCCGGAGAATGTTCACGTGGCGATCTACCGTATTGCGCAGGAGGCCCTGAACAACGCCATACGCCATGCCATGGCTTCTGAGATCATAGTTCGATTGCAGTGTGGACCGAAGTATGCAAGACTAGAAATCAAAGACAATGGGTGCGGTTTCGACCTCGAAAGTACCCCGCCGGGGCAGCACCTCGGATTGAAGATTATGCGTGAACGCGCATCCAGTATCGGAGTAAGCCTGGAAATTCTAAGCCGATCCGGTGAGGGCACACAGGTGGTTCTCATCTGGTCGGGTGACGCGGAGGTTAACGATGGCTGAATCGGAGACGATCCGCGTAATGATCGTGGACGATCACACGATCGTGCGTGAAGGGCTGACTACATTGCTCGAGGTTCATCCGGAGTTGACCCTCGTCGGTGAGGCTCCAGATGGAGGCAGAGCCATCGAGCTCTGTGATCAGCTGAGACCAGACGTAATCTTGATGGATCTGATGATGCCCGAGGTGGACGGGGTCACCGCCATCCAGTCCATCATGAAGTCACACCCCGAGATGCGCATCCTGGCCCTGACCAGCTTTGTGGAGGACGAGAAACTCCAGGCTGCGCTGGAGGCAGGGGCGGTCGGCTTTCTGCTGAAGAACATCTCCGCGGTGGAGCTGGCGGAAGCCATTAAAACTGCCAGCGTCGGTAAGCCTTCGCTGGCGCCAGAAGCCACCCAAGCGCTCATACAGGCCGTCACAGCACCTCCCTCCTTGGGGCATGATCTGACACCACGCGAACTAGATGTTTTGAATCATCTGGTAGAAGGGCTGACGAACGCAGAAGTCGCTCAGCAATTAGGTATCCGGCCCTCGACGGCTAAGAATCACATCAGCAATATCCTCACCAAGCTTGGCGCCGCCAGCCGTACTGAGGCGGCAACGCTCGCCTTAAAGCACAAGTTGGTACATCACTCGTCATAGATTCAACTAGGTCGAACGACCTATCTCAACCCTCCCCGATAAGCTCAGGAAAACGGGGAGGTTTTAAGTTAATCTTTACCTACAGGTCAAAGATGATTAAATCCTTGGAGCACCAGGCATCGCAACGGAGCGTTATGCAGAGCATGAAACCAATTCGAATCATGATCGTTGACAACAACATATCCGTACGTTTGGGCGTGACAACTTACCTCGAGTCGCACGCGGACTTTGAGTTGATCGCTGAAGCCTCCAACGGGGTGGAAGCCATAACACGCTACATCAAAGAAAAACCGGATCTCGTCTTGATGGACTTGTTTCTACCAGATTCCAGCGGCATTGAAATCATGCAGACGCTGCAGGAGGTAAATGACCGGGTTCCTGTGATCTTCCTCGCCACTTCGAATGGTTCTCATCTGTCGGAGGCGGTGATGGCTGCTGGAGCGGCGTGCATGGTCAATAAAGATGTGAACGGCCAGGTGCTGGCTTCATCGATTAGAGAAGCGATGAACGAAATCGACTATGGCAGCGCGTGGGTTAGAAGCAGTACAGAGGACATCGATAAGTAGGGGATCCATTAACGAGCTTAACTTGTAAAATTGCTGAAAGAGAGATTTACGTGGGTATAGAAACACAAATGCAAACGCTTGAAGAAAACCGTGGTGAACGCATGTTGCTTGCGTTAAGCAAGGCTTCACAGGCATTGCAGAGTCTGAGATCACCGGAAGATGTGTATCTGAAGTTCGGGGAATCCATTCATGAACTCGGTTTAGAGGCCACGATCCTCTCCCTCGACGATTCTGGCAAGTACCTGACCACAATGTACCAGCCACGCGAACCTGAAAAGATGGAACGTTTCTCGAAGAGGATTGGGTTCTCCATTAACGATTATCGGGTCCCCCTTCGTAGAAACGGCATCCTCGATCAGGCGGTGAACGCAGGAAGGACTGTATACCTGGAATCAAGGACTGAGATCTTTCTCGAGATTTTCCCCAAGGGTGTTCGCTCATTAATCAAACCGATGGTTACAAAGTATGGCAAAGACATGCGTACCATCATCGCTCCGCTGATGTTTGATGATAGGACCTTCGGTGTCATGGGGGTTTCTGGCGCCGACTTGGGTGAAATCGACATACCAGCCATCACAGTTTTCGCCGGTCAGGTATCAGCTGCCATTTTGAATGCCCAGGCCTATACGACGCTCCAAGAGTGGGAGGAGGAGAAATTCAGGATTATATTCGAATCTGCTCCTAACGCATATTACCTCAGCGACCTGAAAGGAGAGTTCATCGATGGGAACATGGAGGCGGAAAGAATAACGGGTTACAGCAAAGATGAACTAATAGGGCAAAGCTTTCTGAAACTTAACTTACTCCCCAAGAATCAATTCCCAACGGCTGCCGCTCTTCTCGCAAAAAATGTTCTAGGCAGACCGACCGGACCTGATGAGTTCACGTTAATCAGAAAAAACGGCAGCGAGATTGAGGTGGAGATTGACACGCACCCTGTCAATATTGCAGAGAAAACTGTAGTGCTGGGAATAGCAAGAGACATCACCGAGCGCAAGCGAGTGGAGGAGACGCTGCAGGAGAGTGAGGAGAGATATAGGACTATCTTTGAAAGTGTAAATGATGCAATTATCCGCCTAAATATATCCGGTAAGATTATTGACATCAATGACAGAGTTACGGATATCTTCGGCTATACACGGGACGCAGTGATAGGCAAGAATTTTTCCAAGCTCGGTGTTTTCAGTTCGAAGGATTTACCGGGGGTGCTTAAGCTATTTGGGAAGGCAGTCAGAGGTAATGTCGATGAAATTAAGGAATGGTCAATCAGACATACCAACGGCAATCTGATTCCTATTGAAGCGAGCGCTAGATTAGTTATAAAGGACAGTAAAGTAGAGGGAGTTGTTGCTATTATTAGGGACATCACCAGGCGCAAGCAGGCGGAGGAGACGCTTCGCGAGCAAGCGGAAACGATTCGCTCTATTGTGGATACATCCCAGGAATGGATCTGGGCGATCGATTTGCAAGGCAACCACACGTATTCCAACCCTGCTATCGAGCAAATATTGGGATATCCACTGGACGAATTCATGGGTTTGTCAATCTTCGATCTGATGCACGACGAGGACCGGCATCTGGTTGAGATCGAGATGCCACGATGGATCGCAGAAAAGCGGGGGTGGCAAGATCTTGTGATCCGGTGGATGCACAAGGATGGAAATTGGCGGTACCTTGAAAGCAGCGCAGTCCCAATCATCGATGTGAATGGTCATGTTGTTGGATTCCGTGGAGTCGATCGCGACATCACCGAACGCAACAAGATACAAGAAGCTGAAAGAGAGCAGCGCACTTGGGCCGAAGCCCTGGCCGAGACCGCGGCAGCGATCAACAGCACACTGGATGTCGACCATGTCCTTGAGGGCATCCTGGATGGCATCCAGCGGGTACTCCCGTACGATGCCGCCGATATTTCGCTCATGGATGGCGATGAATCTCGGATCGTTGCCAGCCGTGGGCACGGAAAATTTGGCGCACCAGAATTATTAAACAAAATATTCCCGATCACTCAAACTCCTTACTCAAAACGAATGATTGAAACTGGAAAACCGGAGGTCGTTACGGATGTGCAGGTTGATTCCAGATGGACGAGAACAGGGCACTTCAATGGAATCGGCGAATGGATTCGCGCTTATGCAGGAGCGCCAATTGGCGTAGATGACTTCGTGGTCGGATTCATTCATATTAAGAATAAACAGCCTGGAGTTTACAATGGAAAGGCGGCCACCTGGCTGAAGGCGTTCGCCGACCAGGCTGGGGTTGCTCTGCATAACGCACAAATGTATCGGAAGCTGGGAGAACATACCGAGCAATTGGAAGAGATGGTTCGTACTGCTACAGAGGAATTGCGCGATGAAAAGGAAAGAATTGAGACGATCTTAGAGAATAGCCCAGATGCAATCATGCTCCTCGCTCCAAACGGCACAATACAAATAACGAATGGCGGTTTCACGCGCCTCTTCGGCTACTCAAACAGTGAGGCTCGAGGGAAATCGCTGAGTTTCCTCGGCGGACAAGAGTCGGTCATGTCAATCACCAGTCTGCTGCGGATTATGAAGGAGCGGGGGGAAACCTGTCGCGACGAATTGACCGTCCAAGGTAAGTATGGGGCATCATTCGAGATCGAGCTTGTGCTGTCAGCGATTAAACATAGCGGTGATATTACCGGGATCGTGGGTTCGCTGCGTGACATAAGCGCTCTGAAGCAAGTGGAGCGTATGAAGGATGCCTTCGTTTCCAACGTCTCTCACGAACTGCGGACACCTATCACGAGTTTGCGGCTAAACCATGGCCTCCTCAACAGGGATCCGCACCAATCCGAGAAATACCTTGGTCGCATGGACAGAGAAATCACCCGTTTAAACAAACTGATTGAGGATCTTCTGCGACTTTCCCGCCTGGATCAAGGCCAGGTTGAACTCAAGCTGGAAACGGTGGATTTGAACGACCTGTTAGCCGAAACCGTTCAAGACCGGGTGGTCCTGGCCGAAGCGCACGAGCTAGAGCTGGTGGTTATCCATCCGGAGGCCCACATCCCGCCCGTGCAGGCAGACGCAAACCTGCTCGGTCAGGTGCTGAGTGTGCTGCTCACCAATGCCATCCATTACACACCCGCGGGAGGCCATATCGAGGTGCGTGTCGTTCATGAAGGACGAGACGGGGTGCATTGGGCTGGCCTCCGCGTTCGGGACGATGGTTTG
>Ga0114922_10006518_pt1 | contig 10708 bp, 12 predicted proteins | sample AartaG_FD_100975 | JGI IMG/M metagenome (GOLD analysis project Ga0114922, IMG submission 100975) | Deep subsurface microbial communities from Aarhus Bay to uncover new lineages of life (NeLLi) - Aarhus_00045 metaG | ecosystem: Environmental > Aquatic > Marine > Oceanic > Sediment | place...
TCCCCATAACTACATAAGTTTTTGGTTTCATAATTTCTCCAAAAGACTCCCCAATTGTTTTATCAAGTTTCACATCTGTTCATTTAAAAACTTTTGTTTTTTGTGCCACACCTTTGCAAATAAGAAAGGCTTGTCTTCTACAATTTTATAGTGATATTTTTTATTTGCCCCCAGCAATTCTGATAGGCTATCTTTTGTATAGAGTCGTATTTGTCCTGGGTTGTTTATGGGGATGCAAGGGGCTGAAATTACTAGGATCCCCCTTGTGATTCTCATGGTTCCCTGGAGAAGCTTCCAGTCTTCATCTACGCGCCCCAGGGTTTCTGAACAAACTGTGCTGTCAAACATTCTTTTTGTGCATACAGATAAATCAAAATTCTTTGCATAATAGAAGGGGATTGATGGGAATAATTCTTTTGCTCGCCCTGTGGTATATTCAGAAAAATCTAATCCATGCCACTTGCCTGGATAAAGCTTGCTTAATTGCATTGTGCCGTAACCAAGACCACAACCAACATCTAGAAATGTTTCACCTTCTAAATATTTGACAATAGTTGCATAACATTGTTCTTGCAAAATTTGCTTCATGTCTGCCATTTTCTATGTTCCCTCCAAGTAAACCTGCAAAAATCCTAACCGTTTCCTGCATGACCTATTCTTCATCCCCTCGTCTGGTTTACTATTCTCTCGTTATCCATTATCAGAAAACCCCTATATGTATATAGGGTTAATCCCCACTTGAGATCGGGCATGACAACCTCTCTTCCTAATGCAAGATAAACAGAAAACAATGGTAGGTTCATCCCACCTGAAATGGCCAGAAAATTAGCTGCACCCAAGCGTGGATTCATCTCTGTTACCTTCGGCGTTCCGTCCTCTGCTAGTTTCACACTCAGGTTTATTGCATAACTGAGCTTTAGTTCCTCTGCCATTTGTTTTCCAATATCAAGAATTTCTGGGGTATTAACTAAAACAACCTTACTTGCAGAGCTAAGGATAACCTCATTCTCATCTCTAGCAGAAGCGCCTATCACCTTATGTGTTACAGGATGCAACAATAAATCAACTTCCCATTCCCTGCCAGGCAAATACTCTTGAAGAAGAATATCATCAAACTCCCTGTCTTTAAAAATCTGTTCTAACATAGACAGGGAAATTATCGTTGAATATGGTTTGTCTTGTCGGTATTGGGTATAGAGATCAACAGCATTATCAATAATTCGCAATCCTATGCTTCCATGACTTACAAAGGGCTTAACTACAACTCGTTTATCAGGAAATCCTAGCTTCCTTATCTTCTCCTGCATGTCTGGCCAGTTTGATGCTGACTCAAAATCAGCAATAAAGGACTTACCCTCAAATCTCTTAGACATGAGATATCTATTATTTGCGATTACCTGCCCCCCCACATCAGAAACACATACCTCACACCCCTTTTCCTGAAAGAATCTTTTGTGTTCTGAAAGAGCATCAAGCTCAAATGTTGCCATTGGTAAGACAACATCTATCTTTTCTCTTTCAACTATCTCCAACATTACATTGATATAGTCCGCATGTCTTCCAGGCGGTACTTGATAAAATTTATCTACTAAGAATTTTGCAACAATAGTCTCTCGGGTATCGGTGCCAACAATCCTAATTGATGGATCTTCCCTTAAGCCTTGGATTAATGATGGCCCCCCGGGACAATCGATTGCCGTTAAAAGAACATTGATTCCTTTATTCAAACCGATCTCCCTTTGAAAAATCTAACCTTGGGATCGTTTCTTCTATTGCCAAGACATTATAACCAGTTGTTACTTTTGCTATACCCTTCTTGTCAACATTCAACACCCTCCCTGGTTTAAAGTGTGGTTTGTTATCAATCTCTATATAGGCTTTCGAGACGATTACCTTTTTCCCCTTATAAAAGAAATAAGCACCTGGCCAGGGAGGAACTAAGGCGCGAACCAATCTATCAATTTCTGATGCCTGTAACCGCCAGTCAACCCTCCCATCCCCAGGAATTCGTTTTCGATAATACGTAGCCTTACTGTCATCCTGCTTGGTAACAACTGTTTTACCCTGGATAAATAGTTCCCAGGTCTCCTCCAATAATGCCCTGCCTGCTTGATATATCTTGTTTCTAAGGGTGGCGCCATCATCCTCGGGAGTAATCAGGACTTTTTTTTGAGCAATGATATCACCCGTATCGATTCCCTCATCAATATAATAAAGTGTGACCCCCGTTTCTGATTCTCCGTTCACCAGTGCCCAGTTCAATGGGTTTGCTCCCCTATATTTGGGCAATAAAGATCCATGTAAATTAATAACACCATATTTGGGTTGGTCAATAACTTCTTTTTTTAAAATATGTGGGAATGAAGCAACAAAAATTAGGTTTGCTTTTAAAGACGTTAATCTTTCTACAATACTGTCTGGATTGTATTCGAAATTAAGGATATTATACTTACCACATATCTTTTCAATACCATGTGTCTTGTGTATTGAATCAGTCCTTGGAAAACAAACAAATGAGATTTTAACCCTTTTCTCAATTAGAAAACTTAAGACAATTTCTGCATTCTTGCTATATCCAAAAACGGCAACATTCACCTTGTCACAATTTCCTGATATCGTTTATGTGTCGCCAGGGATGATTATCAAGCCATTCAGGATAAGGGCCATTGTAAATATTCAGGCCATCACCAGATTTTATCTGGTCTAGTGTTTCTTCACTCTTAAAAATGTCTTCATCCTTATTCCACGAAACACTCATCCATTTCTCGAATCGGGGACGAGATGCTTCCGTGCCCTTCTCTACTGACATTATCCACCTTGCTTTCATTCTTTCTGGTTTCTTTACCTCGGAAAAATGAAAATTCACGATGTCTTTCGAAACATATTTCCTGAATGCCTTACCTGAACGATATTTTGGTGTGCTTATGCCCGCAACCCTGTATCCATCAAGTATCCTATGAACGGATATCCCCCCCATGTATGGTTGGGGTTTATTGAATCTAAAATTAAAAACAAAGTGTCTCGAAGGGAAGCCTATCTGATCACAATCTGTTGAATCTAAAATAGTACGCAGCCTGTCTAAATCTCTTTTAAAATAGAATACATCATCATCAAAATGGAAAAGCCAATTTCCAGGCTTGAAAAACCTTGACTTTCTTGGGGCATCTGTTCTTATTTTCTTTTGGACGGAGTCATATCTACCACTATATTCAAAATCAACCACCTTAATTTTTTGAATATTATTTAACGTTTCGATAAATTCACACGTCCCATCGGTTGATCGCCTTGGAAAAAAATTCGAATGACACCCCTCAACTATAATGACCTCATCGCTGAAGTATAAGGCCATCTCTAATGCACATTTGAAAAATTCTAAGTTATTCCATGTCAACATCAATCCAATTACTTTCACTTAACTATCCAGCCTATCTTAAACACACCTCAAGAATTTCCCCCACCTCTCTGTTTTCTATAATCTTATATTTAGCCATACAATCTAAACACAACACATCGTCCCCCTTAATAGACAGGTTTTTGCTGTGACATCTGCATCTCCAACCATTCTTGTCTATAGACCAAAAAGCCTTGTATTCCGAAAGCTTCTCTAATGTTTCATTATCAATCTTTTCATCTGCCGGAGGGTGATAGCCTGTGTTGCAGTCCAACTTAGTGACTGCATAGGGGCCATCAAAAAACCTCAAGGACATAATCAGGCTCCAAATCTGTGATTCATAAATTCTCATGTTAATATCCTTGAGACTATCCGTACCATAAACAGGGACAATATATTTTTTTATGATGCTTCCCCGGTCAATTTTCCTGTCAATGAGGTGGACGGTCATCCCCTGGGGTAAGCTTAGCTTGACTGCCCACTTTACCGCATTGAGTCCCCTGTTTTCAGGGATAAGCCCGGGGTGATGATTAATTATTCCCATTGGTAATGATTTTAAGATGTGAGGACTTAAAATTCTTGCCCCCCCTATCACCCCAAATTCAACCTCATGCTGATTCAGGATTGCGGGTACGCTTCTATCATTGTGATTAATCTCTATACAGGGCACCCCCATCATTCTGCACATATCTTCAGGATAAAGCAGGTCAATGTTTTTGTATTTATCTCTTAAAAAACTTTTAGGTAAATCTAATTTTTTGGGAGGCGAGGTCAATACCAATGCAGGGCGGAGACCATATAGACTCATACGCAAGAGGAAGTCCTGTGTTTTTTTGTGTGGGAAATTATACGCAAAAACCACAAACCTTTTATCCATTATCGGCAATATACCTTTTTTCTTTTGCTGACTCACCATAAACCAATGTATTTGATGGAATGTCTTTTGTTATAACAGATCCCGCCCCTATAAATGCATATTCTCCTATGGTAATCCCACACAATATTGTAGCATTTGCCCCTATGGTTGCCCCTTTCTTTACAAGTGTTTTCTTGAACTCATGCTTACGATTAATATGACTACGGGGGTTTATGACATTAGTAAAAACACATGAAGGACCGCAAAAAACATCATCTTCCAAGGTTATTCCTTCATAAATGGAAACATTATTCTGAATTTTAACACCCTTGCCTATAGTAACATTTGGGCCAATCATTACATTTTGACCAATAGTGCATTGCTCTCCTATTCTTGATCCACTAAGAATGTGTGAGAAGTGCCAAACCTTTGTTCCTTTGCCAATAATAACATCATCATCGACAAACGAACTTTCATGCACAAAAAAATCGCTCTGTGTGCCACAACACTTATCCAAGACTCTTAACACAGCCAAGGCTTGCTCACCGTCCGCTATTGGCTTATTCCTAGTTTGAATACAATCAAGAAAATGCTTGCATTCTTCTTTCAATGGCTCCAAAGCTTTAGTCAAAAGTCCACCAGTAACAAGCTCATACTCTGCTTTCTCTGTAACAGGAATATTTCCGTTTTCCCAATTTATCTTATGTCGGTAAATACGCAGCTTCTCTGCTGTCAAATCATCAAAAACCACCATAGCTTTAGTCCCAACAACAATTAACTTCTGCTCCTTATATGGATGTAACCAACTGACAAAAATGTGAGCCCTCACTCCATTTAGAAATTCCATAAATGTAATAGTTGTGTCGCTGATACCATTGCTGATAAATGATCCTTCATGAGAAAATACCCTAATTGGTTCCTCTCCAACCAAATCAAGAATTATTGATATATCATGTGGGGCAAAACTTTGGAGAACATTTTCTTCTGTTCGCAGTCTTCCTAAATTCAATCTATTTGAATATATGTAGTTAATCTTCCCCAGCTCACCATCAGAAACCATCTCTTTTAATTTCACTATAGCGGGGTGATATAAAAGAAGGTGGCCAACCATTAAGATCTTGTTTTTACTCTTTGCCAAATCAGCAAGCTCTCTGCCGTCCTTGCAATTCATGGCAAGTGGCTTTTCGACAAAAATATCCTTACCGGCAAGCAATGCCTGTTTTGCAACCTCATAATGAGTAACAACTGGGGTGGCTATAACAACGGCATCAACCGTCTTTGTCCTCAATATCGCTTCATAGCTTTCAAAAGACTGAATGCCATGCATGCACCTTTTCTCTGGGTCGGCATCATAAATACCATGCAACACCCCCAGTTCAGAAAAAACACGGATGAGGTTCTGTCCCCATTTTCCGCACCCAACAACAACCACCCTCGGGTTAGTCATTCAAGCTTCTGCCTCTTGTCTACCACTATGAGATAAGCATATTGCTTTCCCGCATCCTTTGGTTTTGTTATTATTTTAGATATGGCAATTCCATAGGGCTTACAAAGCTCAACAAACTCCTTAATGTCCCTAAACTCTGTTGTTGCCTTATCGCTCCAGTGATTGCAATGCGAGGGATCGCTGAAGGAATATTTATAGGGGACAGTTATTATGAGTCTGACGGTTGTGAGGTGCAGCAGGTTTGAAAGAGCTATTTTATAATTTTTGAGATGTTCCAAAACCTCACTACAGATTACCACTGACGCGTTCTTTACGGGAAAGCTCGTTAAATTGAAAACATCAGAACGATAGAAAACCAAGTTCTTTCTGCCTTCCCATGTATCATGCTTTTCAATATCTGTCGCATAAACTAAAAAGCCCATTGATGCTAATTTAAAATCAATACAGCCGTTTCCACACCCGACCTCTAATACAACTTTTTCATAATCATAGGTAGGAAAAGCATCTATAATAGCAATGTCTTTCATGTCGATCTGGCCATCTCGTGTGCTCACAAAACCTCCATTACAGGTAGTTACTATAATACTCTTCCAGATACTCCCTCAGGGCGATCCTCCAGTCTCGCATGATATTCAAGCCCAGCTCATCCAACTGTCTATTAATCAAGCACTCACGGTCAGGGCGTGGGGCATGGTAACTTTTTTTGAAATAACTAGAGGGAACCTCAACTATTTCTATATCATTTTCAAGTCCAAGGATCGATACAATCTCCTTGGCAATTTCTAGACGATTCGTATTTCCACAATTGGCCATATTGAATAATCCTGTGTGCTTCCCTTCAATAAGCAACCGTGTGTTCTTAGCGAAATCCCGAGCGTAGGTTATGGTGCCTCGTTTATCATTTACAATATGAAGCGTTTTCTTGCCTGCTTTAATTTGCTTTAAAACCAAATGAGGGAAGGTTTTGTCTTTTTTTGGTCCACCCCCTACCATCCAAGAAGCTCGGCATACAAGATGTTTTTTTGCATCTGCAAGGACAATTCTTTCACCGGCATATTTTGTTTTAGCATAAATACCCATTGGACTAGGCTTGTCTTCTTCATCATAAACATCTTTCTTACCATCGAAAATGCCTGCCGTACTTATGTAAAGCAGAAGAATATCAAGATTGTTAGCAATCTGCACAGCCTGTCCTACGGATAGATAATTTGTAGCTCGTGCCACAAGTGGAAATTTCTCACATTGTTCTAAATTAGTACATGCTCCAAGATGGAAAAGATAGTCTGGATTGAAGACTTCAACATCTTTGCGGTATTCATCCAAGCACTGAATGTCGCAATAGGTAAGCCAGTCTTCATTGACATCTATATCGGTACATTTAAGATTGTAATCATCTTTAAATTCATGATAGAATGCATCCCCAAGCATTCCACCGCAACCTGAAATATAAATCCTTTTCATAGATCCCCATAAATTCTCTTTACATCATCTCTTATTAACTGTTCCAGACTTCTTTTTCCCTTATCGGGAAACTTAGCCCCCCCTGCATAGTGGATGATATATGAATCGAATCGAGAAGGACTTCCATTCCAACTTTCTGAAAACATACTCATATGATTGAATTTATATCCAAGATCAACCCATTTATAACCAAGCCTCATTATCTGATAAGAATAAAAGGGGCTGTCCCAACCCATGTCCTCCCAGAGCTTCCCGTCAACTCTTTGAAACATATTGCGGTGGATCTTTGAGACAACATAAACTCCCATATTGAAAAAGCCTGTCTGCCAACCTATCTCCCCCAGACAAACCTTGACTCGCCTTATCCTATCTAGGCGTTCCTTTCGCCTTGAGCCCTTGTCTTCTAAGACAACCCCAACCGTATCACAGGGAACTATTTCAAAGATGTTTGGGCAATTTTTATTGATAACTACATCCGCATCTATGTAGAGTATCCTGTCATATGTCTTAAGTAGGTCATAGAAAATCAGTGTCCTGTAACACCACATTGCCCGCTTTGAATAAGCGGGGTCGTCTAGAATCCTATATTCGGCTCCCCACCTCTCAGCCCACATCTTTTGTATTGGTAGCGTATAGGGGGTATACCCTTTTAGGTTGGCATCTGCGGAAGTTGCCATTAACAGCTTCATTGTTATGTGGATTCTCCGCTTTTAAATGTAGTATGCATTTGGTTGAATGCTCACATTATTATCCATCTCACTACATGGAACGCCTCAGCATAGGCGGTTCCTATTTGATGACCCCGAACTTGTAATAATGCTGTTACGCATTCCAGGTTATGTGGTTTCCTTCCAAGATGTTTTAGCCTAAGCTTTTGAGACTTATAACAATCCAGTGCTTCAATCTTTTTCTTAACACTGGTTTTATCAAGGGGGATAAATGCGGTGGCCTCAAAAGTTATGTTATTGGCAGGCAACTCATAGCCTAAAATTGTAGAATTTTTAAATGCACGAAATCCCTCTGTGGCAATAACCTGATGATCCTGATGTGTATCATATATAGAGTGCAAAAAGACAAGATCGGGATTTGTTTTGTTCCTAAGCTCTATTAAGTCCTCAAGTATTTCTTGCCTAAATTGAGGAAATTTTCTAACTGGATATTTGTAAATAAATAAATTTCCTGGCTTGACTCCAAGAATTCTTGTTGCCGACTTTGCCTCATTTAGCAATATATCCCTTGGTAATTCCTTGGGCACAGATTCCTCAGCTATTGAAAATGCAGCATAATAAACCTCATTCCCATCTCTAATAAATTGAGCAACACTACCCCCACAGCTATGTTCAACATCATCTGTGTGGGCAGAAATAAAACATATTTTCATAATCTGTCTTTCATGTATTCCAATGCCACCTGAATTCTATGAGTATAGGTAGCATTCTCATGTACCCATCTATAACCCCTCTCGGCAACTTCCTTTCTCTCTCTTTCATGAACTAACCAGTATTTAATTTTTGCCGTAAGCTCTTCTGGAGTCTTGTAGCAGTCAAGTATATCGGTAGGGAAAATGCCGTAGATTCCATTTCTGTAGAATTCTAATAAAAACCCCCCTGCTCCTAATATCTTATAATCCCTTACCGATATGAACTTCTCGTTCTCTGGGAATGCTGACATACCAAGGTTAATCTTTGAAAGAGTCACCATCTTATTGTGTTCTTCATTGTAAATTAGCGGATTGCCACTACAGCCCCATTGTTTGAAGGTTATGCCCATGTTTGAGATAGCATCAAGAAAGTCTTCCCTGAATTCATGTACCCCTCCTCGATGTCCTGCCCAACAGACATCACATTCATATTTCTGTCTATCTCTGTCAGTCAGTTCTTTTGGTTTGTTGTAAATATCGTCTTGAAGTCCCTGAGGAAGCCAAAAAGTGTTTGGGTTGAGCTTTCTCCATTCTGGGATCAGCCTTGAAGCCACAACAAAATAATAATCACATGCTCTTATCAGAGGAAACAGATGCTTCCAATAATTAATATCTGCCCTTGCGTCAACCTGCCATGTACAGGCAATGGCGTTCTTGAACCGTTCTTTTATCCTGACAACCCGCCCTGCCAAGATAGCCGTTCTGGAACAAAAGACGAGATCAGGCTTAAACTCACATGCCGCCTTATAGGACTCCCCTGGTTGCCTCTTTGCATCTACTGCCTTAACCCTGTGACCAAGCTGTTCAAAGGCATGTTGTATTGCTGGGCCCGTCTGTCCATCTGCCATTGGAAATAACAGCAAGACATTCATTTACATTCTTCTACAAAATCTACAATTTGAGTTATGCAATCTGTAAATTCGAATTGGTCATAATTATTTTTGTTAATTTCATAAAATCCAGCCTTTGTGTTCATCCAGTTTTCATGCCTGACGTGCCTATCCTTTTCATGCCCGATCATAAATGTCGGAATTCCCTGAAGTAAGCCAAGCGTTGGAGGGGCAGATTGGCCCCCAATTGTTACAATTGCAAGTTGATACCTATCTATAAGCGTTTGAACGGTAGGGGTTTTGCCAACAAAGTTTATAAAATTGCTTTTCTGTATTTCGGTTAAATCATATGCCCCTGTTTTTGTCCCTAATGTCCGAATTGTGAAATTCTTAAATTCCTCACACAATCGGTTTATCAAGGCTATATAGAAAGCCCTGGTAAGATTTCTCAAATCAAAAGGAACGGCCATTCTAGCTCTTGGGAAAACAAGGATTTCTTTTTGTCCCCTTAGCTTCGCCTCATATGGATAAGATGTGAAGATCATTTTCCTAACATAAATCTTCTTATACAAATGGCAATCAAATGGCTGTGACTCAGAAATGGCATAATCTACAGGCAAGCGTGAATTGAAATAATCTCTTAGTTCTTTGCCACTTGCGACATAAAGAGCAAAGCAATTCTGTGGTCGCCCAGAAAAATCATTATAAAATTCATCAGGAACCTTAAAAAAGGTTGGCTTCATATCATTATATAGTGCTTTTCTCCCAGGAGAGGTCATTATCGCTGGAATAGGATAATTATTCTCTTTCAACCATCTCATGTGAGCGCTCAAATAAAGGCTCCAGCCTAATTCCCCTATATCTAAAAACACCTCTCTCATAATATACGTCTCTCCCGAATATTATTTTTAATTTTTGTACTACTAACTCTTTTGGTATAGGGCATATAAATAAACTCTATTCCTTCTGCCATCGCTTCGTCTTGCCCGGCAACTTTTTTGTCTTTCCAGTCATCCCCCAAAACAACAGTCTCTACACCAAGATCTAATAATTGATTGACATCAATATAGCCATTGTTATTGCTAACCACCATGTCAACCCATCGGCAAGCCCAGACAATAGCAAACCTTTGATAAAATGGGATTATGGGATAACCTCCCTTAGATATTTTAATGGATTCGTCCGTATCTACTCCAACAATCAATAGCTCACCACATCTTTTAGCTCTTCGTAATAAATTTGCATGTCCTGTATGAAATAAATCCCAAGCCCCTGGAGCATAAACGATTTTCTTAGTCATAGA
>Ga0114922_10006519_pt1 | contig 10708 bp, 7 predicted proteins | sample AartaG_FD_100975 | JGI IMG/M metagenome (GOLD analysis project Ga0114922, IMG submission 100975) | Deep subsurface microbial communities from Aarhus Bay to uncover new lineages of life (NeLLi) - Aarhus_00045 metaG | ecosystem: Environmental > Aquatic > Marine > Oceanic > Sediment | place: Aarhus...
ATAATATCTATACTACTAATTCACGTTCGCTGGCTATTGTTGGCATAGCAGACGACCTATATGATGCAGAGAAGATATGTGAAAAGGCATTGGATCATGTAAGTGGAGAACATATATTCATCCGCCACGATATAGGCACGGCAGAACTTATTGAAAAACGAACGGAGCACATGAGAAAGCTACGCGGAATGTAAAATGAAAGAAGAAATATTTGTGTATTTTATTGGTACCGCAGGTTCTGGAAAATCTACGTTAACAGACACCTTTAAACGATGGACTGAACTTCGAGGAGTGGATGCTATAACCGTCAACCTTGACCCTGGTGCTGAAAATCTCCCATATGAACCTGATGTAGATATACGTGACTGGATATCTTTAAGAGAGGTAATGGAGTCTCATGGATTAGGACCTAATGGTGCACAGATAGCGTGTGCCGATATGCTGGCGCTCAATACATCCGACATTAAAAAAAGCATAGAATCATTCAAAACTGATTATATTCTAATGGATACACCAGGACAACTAGAACTGTTTGTTTTTCGAGAATCCGGAAAATACATAGTGAAATTTCTAAACCCACAGCGATCCATCACAGCTTATCTACTTGATTATGCCTTAGCCAAGACAGCATCTGGTTTCGTCTCACAACTTTTGTTATCCATCAATACCAGCTTCCGATTGAATCAACCACAGATTAACATTCTAAGTAAAGCAGATCTATTATCTGAGGAAGAACAGGAGCAAGTAATAAGATGGTCCAAAGATTCAGATGAGTTATATAATGTAATTACAAATGAAGAAGCATCAGTACACCGAGAAATGAGTGAAGGAATACTGCAAATAATACAAAGTTTCGGAAGCCATGCGATGCTTAGCCCCACCGGCAAAGAAGATTTTTTTGGCATAGAGGATCTTTATACCATGATACAGCTTCAATTTGAAGGCGGGGAAGATCTAATGAGTGATTAAAAAGAAAATTGCTTAAACTTTAGTAAATTTCACTCCGTCAAGATACAGAACATCTTTTTCATCTTCCATATCAAAACTATATGCAAAGGAAAAAGTAACGTCTGTGGAGAGGTGTATATAGAGTTCATTTCCCTCTGTTTCATAGGTACCACTTGCGGTAGTTTTAGTGATGGTTTTATTTCCTACATTGAGGGTGAGATGTGCAGCACCTCCAGTAAAGGTTAGTTCAGTGATATAAATGCTCATCACTTCTGGGATATAGCTAATTTCCAAGATTCCATTGGCCCAAGTTCCATCAAATGGATCTTCGATGCATCCACTTAATCCAACCGATAAGAACAGAACAGCCATTCCAAATATCATTAGATTTTTATTCATTGTATCTAGGGGCTTTTAGCAGGAATATTAATGAAATACTAATAAAAAATACTATTAAACCGCACATAGCAAGAAAATTATCTAAGGATGGTACCCCAAAAAAACTATACCCATAAGATGATGACAGGAAAAATCCTAAAAATGTTGAAAATCCCAATATAGCACATATAACTGCCATTGTTAACAGTTTATCCATTTTAGATATTGGCTCCTACAATTCTACAACATCAATTCCTTTAAAAATATATCATTTGGGACCCTATTGATATTGAAAAATATTAGTACAAAAAAGATTTGATTTATAAACTATTTAGATTCCTTTGTTTGCTTTTTCTTGTTCAATTTAAAATTAAGCATTCTCTCATGCATTTCTCTTATTCTTTTATCTACATGATTTTGATAAGTGTTGCTCATTTTTACTCCTTTAAACTACAATATATAATGCCCTTTATCTTATAATAATGTTTCTCCTATCAGTTCAGGAGTACGCTTGAAGAAATGAACCAAAAGTGGGAAGAATGCATCAAAGGCGTAACTCATGTTATCTGTTAACCACAGTGATATGCGTTCTATTGATTTTATATCTGCCAGATATCTTAAAAACTATGAGCATGCCTTCTAAGCTTTCTATCTGTGGGTCTAATATCAAAGGTGCCTTGAAATTTGCTGAAGCTCCAAATCGTATTTTAGGTCGATTATGTGGAAAAGTAAGCAAAAACCATGCCATTTGAGGAGTATCATTTACATCCGTTACACTAACAGTGAAACACTCAAATTCATTAATTTCATCAGGGGATTGAATGAATAATTTTTGGCTGTCATTTTTTGTTTTTAAGGATATAAAAGCAATATCTACACTTGTTTGATTCTGGCTTCTAACCTCTAGTTTTAATTTATAGTTTCCACTGTGCAATGAACATGTGTCCCATGTAAACAAAATACCATCGTTTACCCCACTGTTTCCTTCATATAGATTTATCCAATCGGTACTTTGCTCAGATTCGTTAACCTTTGTATAATGTAAACTATAATTTTGGAAATCATCTGCTAGTGCTGTGCCGCAGATATCAACCAACCCATATACAATTTCACCAGAAATATTTAGTATTGAAATAGGTGGTACGTCTGATAACGTGACTATGCTGAGCGCGTCGATTTGACCATAACCCTGAGTTGTTAAATTATACCCCAAGTCAACAGCAGTGTTCCTTAATGCCGTTTTTATTTCATCAGGCGTCCAATCGGGATGCATTTGTAATGTAAGTGCAACTACACCTGTTACATGTGGGCAAGCCATACTCGTACCGCGTAAAGAACGATAACTTCCCCCAGGCCAAGCACTAACGATATCTGTACCTGGAGCTACAACATCGGGTTTAATTACTTCAGCGTAATAATATCCGCGAGAACTGAAAGACGCGACTTCATCATTTTTATCTGTGGCGCCTACACATATTACCCTTTTAGCGCAGCCAGGGGACAAAATGGTGCCATATGAAGGGCCATCATTACCGGCGGCAGCGACCACTACAACACCAAGATCTACAGCATTATTGGCTGCTATACTAATAGCATCATCAGGATAACCAGATGAATCGCCAGCACTTATTGAGATAACATCTACGTGATCGGAAAAGTTACCATCTCCATTTGGATCAACCGCCCTTTCCATACCCTCTATGAACCACGATGTGTATCCATTGCCTTCGTTGTCCATCACTTTATAAACATACAACTCTGCATTAGGAGCCACACCTACAAATCTAAAATCAGAAGCTACTCCTGTGCCCGCTATAATGCCCGCACAATGGGTTCCATGGCCGTTATCATCTATAGGGTCATTATCATTATTAACGAAATCATATCCATCTACAAAATTGTCCTTTAAGTCAGGATGATTATAATCCATTCCTGTGTCTATAATTGCCACAGTTACATCACGTCCAGTGACGCTCTCCCCACATTCATCATGCAAATTCCATACGTCGTCTGCATTGATCAAGGGGATGGAATCATTCAAGGCAACCTTAATCTCATAATCAGGAACAACGCACTCAACATTTGGTAAGTCCTCAATTTTTTCCAAAATTGCATCTGGAAGCTTTGTTACTACCATCCCATTGAATAGACCAGAGAATTCTTTAGAAAAAATATCTTCTGTATTTTTATCAACTAGATTCAGTATATTTTCTTTTACATTCCCCTGAATCAATAAAATCTTGTTTTTATGTTCCAAAACCCTTTTGGCCAGCAAATAATTAAATGCTTTTTCAGTTAAATGTAAAAATAAATTTTTCATTTCATTTCTAATTCTGTTCTCAAAAATCAAAAGTGGTTCTCCATCAAATTTGATTATATGGCCATCATAAACATCGCTATTTGCACCGTTGTTCTGGGCAACATTACTACTCCATACGGCAACTGACTGTGGGCCATACAAGGTTGATAAAAGAAGGACTATAGTTAATATTGCAAGTAGTTTTCTATATTTCTTATAGAAACTAAAGTAACTAAGAATCTTCATTATCCAATATTGTTACTTTTATTGTTTATTAACCTTATTTAACAATCCTTGTCACCTTTGGATCACTGGTCAATAAGACAACTCTAGAATCAGGTTTTTCCATAGTTAAATCATATCCTAAACTATCGGCAAGTTTCTTTCCAAAATCGCGCACATTATCATGAGAAGGCATATTGGAAAGATTCATTCTTTTTCTAGAACTGCCCACAAATACATATCCTTTAGGTTCAATAAACAGTGGAGAGGCTTTCTCATCCAGTCCAGCATATTCCTTAATGTATTTTTCATCCATATTCCAGCCTTTAACCAATGTATGACGTATAACCGTCCTGGTATCAAGAGACGGCAACAATTCTAATGTCTGATTTAACCGTTCCCAGCCATCGGAAATCAAGGGAGAACAAATTTTTTTATATATGTCCTTATTTGGAGCGACAACTGAAACATACAACTGTTTAGGGAGGGGATCTAAATCCCTCAGTATCTCTGGATTTGTACCATTGGTAACTAAAAACGTAGTCATATTCCTTTTATGACATTCCTCAAAAAATTCTCCCAATCTTGGATATAACGTTGGTTCACCAGATAATGAGCAGGCAACCATGTTAGGTTCATTTGCTTCTTTCCATTTTGTTTGATCGCATCTTGCATCTCCCTTAAAACCAGTAATGAGTCTACGTTGAGCCTCAATAGATTTGTCCAAAATATACTTTGGTTCATCCATTTCCCTGATTTCTTTCTCGGTGAAACCCTGATACCTCCAACAGAACAAACACATGTGGGTGCATTGATTTATCGCTGGAGTCATCTGCAGACAACGATGTGACTTAATTCCATAAAACGTTTGTTTATAACACTCTCTATTAAAAAGGAGACTTTGTCTCATCCAATGACAAAGTTTTACACCAGAATGTTTACCCACGATTGCATAATGTTGCTTCTCTAGAATCCTACGTAATTCTGTTTTCATATATTATCCATCTAGCCAACAATTTCAACTCACCTATATTAACTATATCCTTTTAATCCACTCTTAGAAATAATCTGTAATAAATTATATATACTTAACAATTGTATACGTATTATAATAGTATAAATCTTCGCATATAAATATATTAATTGAGGGTATAAAGTATGACACAGAAAAACGCTAGATTAAATATTGTTGTTACTATTTTAATAGCATCTACAATGCTTATTGGGGCTGTTTTACCATCTGTTTTAGCAGGAGATGGTAGCAATCAGTACAAAGGGTTCTCAAAAGGAATATCCTGGCAACCATTTAACCCGTTAAAAACAGCCACTTTTGTAGAGTTTGACAAGGAGAACTATAATGATGATTATGCATACCTAGCATTGATTCCATCCTCAGTATTTAGCAATGGTGAGACAATATTTTCCAGCCCACTGTTGTTTTTCCAACCCAAAGATTCTTATCCTGATGAAGACAAATATCTATTTTTAAACGATTATGACAGCATACATTATCTGATGGAGGATTGGATGGACTATTGCGGTAGCAATCTGGATAAACTCACGACGATTAATGTACCTAAAAGTGATTTGGAACCAGAGTGGAAAGCCAGAAATTATACATTTATAGAGAGTGATGATCCCTTTGATACTGCAAGCAGAATTGCCCTCAATGGATGGTCATACTCCGATAACGCAGTCATTGCAGTTATAGAAGAAAATTATGAAAGACCTACAGACAATAAAACTACTGGCTCAATATCTGGTGAAATTTCAGGAGAAGTTTCTTCTGAAGGTTTTAAGGTTAAACGTAGCTACGGACCTGCACCTGAGTATGAAAGATTTACCGTAGAAGAAGAATACAAGTATGTTAGGGCGGACTTATGGTATCCTGCAGTTACTATGAACTCAAAGATAATGGAAATGGTACCAGGATTCCCCCCAATAATTACTATTCCCTCAGTTGATCCAGACTTACAATTGTATTGTAGTTATGATGGAGATTGGCTTCAAACCGGTGCCTCATCGGAGATGACAATAACAAATGGACCACATGAAAAATGCTTTTCATATGTTTACAAACCAGGCTTATGGCGAGTTGGCGTTACAAACATGCCTACTGAAGGGGGAGATGAAGAAAATTTCAAGCATTATTTATTGCCTGGAAAGGATGATGGTAAGTTTCTTATCTATGGAAATACTTTAGACGCATTGTTTAACATACTTGGGCGACCAATTACAGAATACGACTGCAAAATCACCAAATATCCTGGTGTAGAGTTGGAGATACCTGATGATCCGCCTTTTGGTTGTAGAGATGTAACATTTGAGTTAACATGGGACAACCAGGACATTAACCTTGGTCTTACAATTATTGGACCAAATGGTGAGGAACTAGAATCAGTGATGGAAGAAGGCAGCGATCATCAAGAGATTCATCTTGAACAACTTGGGGAGTGCCCATCTGGTAAACAGTACTCAATTGTTGTCTATGCACTTTCAGATATTGGCACTTCAATGGATTTCACTGTTGATTACTCATGGGGTCAAAACATTTCAAGGAAAGAAGGGGATTGTCTGGCTTCGGCCTGTGAAGGAGCAATACTTTCTTCCATTTTGAACGCTCCATTATTATATACAAATCCTTCGGATATTCCAGAATGCACAATTAACACATTGTATAAGCTAGGCGTAGAAGAGATATCTATAGTTGACCTTGGTGGATATTTATCCGATGATGCAACTAGGCAACTCTCAGATGCTTTTGACGTCGTGGAACATTTTACGGAATATAAGACAGTTTATGATAGCATTATGGATAAAACAGGAAGCAATGATATAGTATTTTCTACCATCGATCCTTGGAGCTATTGGTACTACACTGTTAAAGCAAGGGAATTGAAACCAGCAGGAGAATTTGAAGAAGCATTTTACTTTGGACCTGCAGCCTATGCCGCTGCTCATCATGGCAGCCCCCTTCTTCTCGTAGATAACCATCCAGAACTATCTTCAGGGGTCCTGTGGCATAATGAATTCTGGAAGAAAAATGGAAATGGGTATACTCATGTTCCGGTTGCCCCTATGGTTTTAACTGGTAGACAAGTGTATGAATTCCTAGGAGAATATGGATTTGACAAGGAAGGAAATGAATCAATGTTGACTGTTGCAGGTCAGTATGATATCGCTCCTTCGTGGACACGTGCATTTGCAGGGGTTGCCAATTCTGGAACCATTATAGGTACGCCTGTTGATGCTTCAAGCATGATTAGCAGAAATATTTTTTATCCAGCACTTATATTTGAAAACCCTGCACTTCAAGGAAAAGTAGAACTAGAAAATGGAAGTAAAAGTACAAGGGCACAATTTTCCATTAAAACACCATTCCAAGGCCTCATAGAAAGACTGTTCCATAAACCATTTGGCAGTAATTTAAAGATAATCAAACCATCTAAAACTGAAAGATACACATACCCCGTTCTCCATACCTATGGTTGTTACGCACATCGTTTCAACGAGCGTGGCGGTGATTATTGGGGAACCAAATATCAAGCAAGAGATGGTACAATTCCAGGTGTAACTATATCACTCAACGAAATAGATCAAGGAACCCGTGTGATGCATGAAGGTATATATGGATGTTTTCATCCAGATATGGCCGAAACAGAGATTACTCCTTTTTATGCCAGTAAAGCAGGCTATCAGAATGCCTTTTCCACTAATTTTGACGTTACAATTGATAACTTAAATCAAGGAGTAATTAGCTGGTATATGGTGCTTCATGGCGATAGTCAAAACGGCGGGCAACTTTCATGGTATTCGCCAACTTCTGTAGAAGATCTGACTGGATCAAAACTGGCACAGTTTCTACTTGGGGTACCACTTGGATTACTTCCAACAACTGAGACAAATCCCTGGAGGGGGTATGATCAACTTTGGGGTAGCACAGAAGAACCTGACACTGCAACATTGAATGCTGAAATTGGATTAGTACTTGGATGGTTAGGACTTGCAAATCCGGATGGTCCACTTGATGGCGGAATCCTTAAAGTAGGTTTAGATTTGGTACCAGCAAACATACCGTTGATGCAATCCAATCGGAACGACTATTTTGATGGGTTTGTAGGCCCTTATAGTATAACTGCAATGATTACCAAGTTTCATTATGCTCACCCTGGCAAGGAATATGACGATAAGCTTGAAAATCTTCATTCTATGAACTTCCATGCGGATTCATGTCTGATAGCCTGTAAATTTCTCCATATAGCATTTATGCGACATGGGTCAGTTGCACAAGAAATAGATCCATGGCCTACATCATATTGGGGAGGTGCAGTATTCCAAGAAATACCAAGAGACTTTGCACTTGGAAAAACCATTGGAGAATCATACGCCGACGGGCGAGCTAAGATAGGAATCAAATATCTTTTTGAAGACGATGAGGAAGTAGAATGGTGGTGGGACAGTGCAGAAAATGTTGTTCTTTTCTCAGATCCTGATCTTAGGATATGGGTTCCGAGTACAGAGTGGGATACAGAAGCTAGAAATCATTGGGAAAGCAAAGACATAGAGCCACTGAAATATGACAAGGAGATGTCTGTAGATGGTCATATGCCATACGGTGCAGCAGGTTATCCGCATGAAAAAGAACCGGCATCCTGGTTGCAATATATTATCTGGATTGTAGTAATCATAGTAATAATGGTGGTATTGGTCGTAGCCATTTCAAAAAAGAAAAAGAAGAAATAAGCTAACTCAATCAAATAAATACACAAAAATTGTATTAGCCTGCAATGCCTAAGCTTGATGAACGTTACATTCTAAATTCTATTATATCCTTTTTAATTTACATATGTTAACAATGATTAGCACGGTTACATAGTGATTATTAAAACCTGAATTTCGCAGACAGCTCTAGAATCTACTTCTTTTTTTGATTAGGAAACATTTCGCACTTCACACTTTTTGATGTTTTCTGCCTGGAAAACAGGCTGAAAAACCCTTCATCCAGGGTCTTTTTCACAGAAAATAAGGGTATTTATCCAATCAAAATTGGAAAAAACACGTCTTTTCACTCCATTTTTACCAACAATGATGGTAAGTGCGAAATTTTTCAGACTTTGCATGATAAATTTTGTAGAAACACGACGCAATGACACATGCTTATAACGAAGCATGCTGATTACCAACTGAGCCAAGAATGCAATAAGTATAGAACCATCGATTTCTTCCTGTTTCCACACCCTTGTCGGCCGAAGACGTATCTCGTTTTTCATGCTGTTAATTAATTTCTCTACACAGTCCTTTTCACGGTAAAAAATGATTGCTTCGTGAAGTGAGAAATCTTTGCTTGAAACAAGTGCAAAAAATCCTTCTTTCCCAGTAATTGATTGTTTTAACGCACGAGTGATTGCTTCCTTTTGAGATAATCCAGTAAGTGGAAATGTATATGATAAATGCGTGAGCAAAAAATGATTGCTATTCCGATATTCCTTCCGAGGTTTCTTCTTGGATTGAATGGTTTTATGCAACTCCAATGCTTCATCATATTCTTTCTCCAATCTTTTCCGACGATTTAACATGACATCATCATACAACTTTTGAGAGAAATACAGATATTTTGTTCGACTGGGAAAAACAATTTGTTTACCATACATTTCTTCATCTTCATTACCAGTTACAACATCTGTCCATTCATCCTTATTGAACTTGCTAAGATGAGTTTTGACATCACTTTGGTTCAGTTTCATACGGGTAAGATACTTCATCTTACTAGACCCAATTAGATCCAGGTTGGGACCGCCGGATGCACCAGCATCAAAAATAAGGCAGGATCCTGTTCTTAACCCGGGTTTGATCTGATTAAAAGTTTTTTTGAAATGCGTTTGATCATTCACGTTACCAGGTTGAATCGTGAGTCCAACAGGAAGCTTGGATCGTTCATCTTGTGCAAGGCCAATGGTGACTTGAGGTCTGTCTGGTCGGTGATCTCTGCTTTTACCATATCGTATGAAATTGGATATTTGTGCTTCGAAGTGAATGCTTGTCCAATCCATGAACACCATGTCTAATCCAACATCATATTCTTTTTTGAGAATCTGGAGAATATGATAAAGGATATCGTGTCTGTTTTCTCCTATTTTTCTAAGACCACGGTAAAGCGCATCTTTCCCAAATGTATCTAACTGTAATTCTTTGAGAAGTAGTGGATTGTTGTTCATCCATTGGTGGCACTGTTTTACTGACATGTCTTCTGTGAGTTTATGGGAGACAAGGCCAATGATCAGTCCGCTGAGTTGATGACCACAATGCTTGATTTCATCAAGAATGGCTGAGAGATGTAGTTCTTCAAAAATCTGTTTCACGGTTTGAATGGTTCCAATCGGAAAAGTCTTATTTTGGTTTGGCTTTATGTTTTCTTGTGTCTTCAGTAGAGTTTGCATTTTATCTCCAATAAAATACAACTACTGAAGGCACTTAATATCTGTTTAAGTGCGAAACTCAGGATCATAAGCATCTTTATTTTGTGTAGTCTATCATATCAACCTATTATAGCAGATACACCAATAGAAACCATAACTCAAGTAAAGGAATCAAAAGCATCTAATCTGGATATGGATGAGTTAAAAGAATTGTATAATAAGTTGCTTGAACTCAAATCTCAATCTGATTGTGGTTGTGGAAATGACAATTTAGATGATGAGGAAACCATTAGCTGGCATTTCCCTGTTATATGTACACTTTTACTCCCTATATATTTTTTCCTTTTTATCACTTTGGTGGCTACTCATTCGACTATCATCCTTCAAATTATTTTGGTTTTAGAGGATATCGCTGAAGAATTAGGCTGTTATTGGGGGAACCGTA
>Ga0114922_10006520_pt1 | contig 10708 bp, 6 predicted proteins | sample AartaG_FD_100975 | JGI IMG/M metagenome (GOLD analysis project Ga0114922, IMG submission 100975) | Deep subsurface microbial communities from Aarhus Bay to uncover new lineages of life (NeLLi) - Aarhus_00045 metaG | ecosystem: Environmental > Aquatic > Marine > Oceanic > Sediment | place: Aarhus...
CCCGTGGCCTTCATAAACTCTCCATACTGCGCGTTAGTTACCTCGTACTTGTCTATGTAGTAGGCGTCCAGATAGACGGTGGCGGAGGGTTGCTCGTTTGTCATCCAGTTATGCCACCATCCTTTGTCCCTCAGCCATTGCTCCTGCTCCGACGTTGTCCCCATCGTGAATTCTCCGGCAGGGATCAGGACCATCGGCCCGGTGGGGGTTTGGATCTCCTCGTCGCCGCGACCGCTACCGGAGGCATAGACGCTATCCTCGTGGGTATCGTGGCAGCCGGCGATTGCCAGCATGAGAACAACAAATAGGAAGAGAACGATTGCTTTCATGTTCGAACTCCTTGCATGCTTCATACAGATCTCCTTTGTCTATCTGACATTTACCATTTACACGGTTAAAAAACATTGTTAGAACTTTTTTACCATCATCGGCCGATGCGCTTCTTATAGTCCTCGAGTTTCTCTTTGGCTTCCTCACGGGTCATCTTGCCTTCTCTGACTGCCGCTTTGATACGACGTTCAAAGCCTTCATACTTGCTTTGTTTGTCGTCACCACGCTGACGCTCGGCCTGCCCGGCCATCATCCTGCGCATCTCGATCAGACGACGTTCGACATCCTCCGGCTTTGCCTTGCCCTCCTCGACCATCTTCCGCATTTTTTCCTCGGCACGTGCGTAGTCCTCACGACTTATGCGTCTCTCGCCGCGCTCACTTTCGCCGCGCTCGCCTTGGGCCGCTATCATCCTGCGCATCTCGATCAGACGGCGTTCGACATCCTCCGGCTTTGCCTTGCCATCCTCGATCATCTTCCGCATCTTTGCCTCTGCACGCTTGTACTCCTCGATGGTAATACCCATCTCGCCGCGTTCGCCTCGCTCGGCCATTGCTCTGCGCATTCCATTGAGGCGGGCTCGAGCATCTTCCGGTGATATTCTGCCTTCGGCGACCAACTTCTTCAGTTCAGCCTCAGCGCGTGCGTAGTCTTCACGGCTGATGCGCCTCTCTCCGCGTTCGTTCTGTTCGGCCATCTCCATACGCTGGCGAAAACCTTTGAGCTGTTCGCCGGCTTCGACGCGGGTCATCTTGCCTTCTCTGACTGCCGCTTTGATACGCCGTTCAAAGCCTTCATACTCGGCGCGCTTGTCACCAAGAGTGGTGCGCTGACGCTCACCACCACGCTGGCGGCGTCCGGCGGCTATTCTTTCCTTGATCCCTTTATTGGCGCCTTCGTACCTCTTGGCTGCGTCTTCCCTGCTGATACTGCCGGCCTCGACGAGCTCGCCGAGTTCTTTCTTTACCTTCATCAGATAGGCCTCCGCTCTGTCCGAGCCTTGGTCCTTCTTGACTCCGCCTGCTTTCTTGAGCGCATCCATCATGACAACTGCCTGTTCCAGCGTAAGTTCCCCATTGCTGACGGCTTCGCCGAGCCGCCGTTCAACTGCTTTGTAGTTCTGGGCGGATGCGATGCCAACCGGAAGCACGACCATCGCGCACAGCAGGACACATATCTTCAGCCTACGTGAGTTCGATTGGTTTGGTTTTTCTGATACAATCATTTTAAATCTCCTTTCAAGGAATCCGCCGCTATTGATTTCACTTGACATCGCCGGTGGGCGGAGAACCGGGCGGGCAAGAAACTCTACTGCTGATAACAGGGAGTTCGCATAGAATTTAGGTTTGGGATTAAGGCAGGATATCACCAGTTCGTCACAGCAGATCTCCTCGGCGGCGCGCAGGTTGCGCTGTGCCCACCACACTACAGGATTCCACCAGAAACAGACACAGGCCAGCCACTCAAGCCATCGGACCAGGTAATCTCGTCGCCTTACATGCGCCAGTTCGTGCGCCAGAATACATTGCAGTTGCTGAGCATCCATTCGGTCAAGCAGCGCAGTTGGAATGACGATTCGCACTTTTCCGCCGGTCCATCATACCATTGGCGAAAGACGGGCCGACGTCGTGCAAATTATCGGGATGGTCTTTAGCCCTAATCGCCGGGCAATCTTTTCTGTTTCAGTTTGTAATTCCTGCGGCGCAACTTCAGATTTCGCTACCAGCAGGCGGCTAAAGCGACATACCCTGACTATTGAGACGGCAAAGACAACCACGCTTCCCAGCAGCCAGATGGGCGGTAACCAAACTCTTGCGTGATTCCATGCACCAGATAGCTGTGCATCAACATCTAACTCACGGCTATTGGTGAGTTGCGGCCCCGGTGTTGAATGCTCGTTGATCGCAACAGCCGTTTCGCCCTGTGCCGGAATCGTGACAATGGGAATCGTCACGATTGGCGGCGTCACTAACTTGATGAAAACAAGCAGCCAGAGCATGTGGGCGAGTTGAGGACGTCTGGCTTTTGCCCCCATGACCATCGCCACGATGCCTAAAGCGAGTGATAAGCACGCATTACTTAGCCCCATCTGAAAAAAGAAATCAGTCATGTTTGTTTTCCTTTGCCTTTCACCTGCCCGTCAAGGATGGCCCGGATCCGGTTAATCTCATCGCGTGAGATCTTCTTTTCCTCGACGAGATGCGTAATCAGCGGTGCGAACGAACCTGCTGTAAGTTTGTCCGCGAGCGATTCCAATTGCCTGCCCGCATAGGTTTGGCGAGAGATCGCAGCCGAGAACAAATGGACGAACAAACTGCGGTCACGCTCGACATACCCCTTATCTTCCAGACGTTGCAGTAGTCTCTGGACCGTTCCGTGTTGCGCTTTGGTCGTGTCAGGATAGAGTTGCTCGCGTATGTGGCGGGCAGTTATGGGATCGTTATTTTGCCAAAGCAGATTCATGACCGCCAGTTCCGCGTTGGTTAATGGAAGTTGTTTCATTTGGTAATCCTCAATATTTAAATCAAATCACGATAACTTGTCGTAATTCTACGACACGCTGTCGCAGTTGTAAACAAAAAAATATAATATTTTTGAAAAAAATCTTCTATCCCTCATTTTTGCCCTCAAAAGCGCATAAAAACAGCTAAGACGGACAAAATGAACGTGTTTCCACCGTCAGGTGTCCTGCGGAGTTAAGTCCTATCAGATACTCTTGTTTGGTATTTTGGCAATCTCTCCCGCATCTTCTCTTATGATATCAATAAAGTTGATTATCGGGGCCTGATTCATCTGTGGATTAGCCGATTTGGGAAGTAGCTCAAGGACGAGAACACTTTCGGCCCTGACGCCTTTGAATTCTTTTACGACCGCTCTGTTGGCCTTTCCTGCTGTTTCTAAGATATCAAAGCTTTCCAAAATTACTCTGTCCTGGAGTTTAATATCGAAGATGCGCTGGCCTGCGTGGTCTTCCGGCAGCGCGTTAAAGCCGAGACGGACTGTATATACGGCGGGTTTTTGCCCGGCGGAATCATCATTAAGCGGTACTTCGCAACGCAGCATACCCTGGCAGCCGGATGTGAATAGCCAGGGCTTGTCAGTATCAGCTATGCTAACGCCTTTGAAGTCGTGACGGAAATAGCCCATTCCAGGCAAGGTCTGGTCACGCAGATCGAACTTTACACCGTAATTCGGATAATGATTATGAAAGCTCGGATTAGTTTTCGGATTAGGATAACCGAACCAAACGGTTCCTTCATTATCCTTCATATCCGCAGAGGCGCCGAAATTGATAGCAAACCTCTTGACGGGATTCAGCTCGCCGGGCGTAACATAGACCGTCCAGGGCTGAGTTCTGTTTGGTTTGCGCATCATTGCCAAAGAGCACCGGACCGGGTATGAGCATGTACAGCCGGCCGCCGCCTCCTGAGAGAGCAATAAGCCGCCGGCCGGTATCAAGCTGATGGCACAGCCTGGACGGTAGGCGCCGAAGGTAGTAACTCCATTGTCATGCTCCAGGTCATAAAACGCCGTGCAGGCTGAGCGATAGAAAAGACTTTTCGCTGAAGCGGCGGTAATGGCGCAGGTGTGGCCGGGCCGTAAGAACTCCCACGGAACTTCCTTCCCCGTGATCGGATGCTCGCGCATAATAATCTCGCCCGTACGAAGTTCACAGGCGCGAGGCTCTAAGATGATCTTATCTCCGACAATGACCGGCCGGGTGCGGTAGTTCAATGCGCGCGACCAAACCATATCGCCTTTCTCTCCGGATAACGACGTGATGCGCCGCCATTTCATGCCGCCTTCTTTGAATCGCCACGCGTCGTGGTTGCCGTGGTTGCCGAAAAAAAAGAGCAATCCGCCACCATAGGCGGCTCCCATCTTATCGCCGCAGCACCCCGTTAAATCGACAGGACGTCTCCAGATTAAATCTCCGGTAACGGCGTCGAGCGCGAAAACATTTCTGATGTCGGCATCATCATACGTCAAACTCCCTTCGGGATACTCCTCCTTAAATAACTCGGCTTCCAGGGAGCTGATTAGATATTCAACCTGAGCTTTCCTATTATATGATTTGTCCTGCTTCAACTTCTCGGCTAAAAACTTTTTCTTTTCCCTTAACTCTTCAAGAACTCCTTCTCTTTCCTTGTACACACTCCTTTTTGTAAGTCTTCGTCTTCTCCTCAAGGCTCGGTTTCTTTGACCTTCTGTTATTTCGCTGTCGGCGTAGTAGATTTTTCCATCTCCCAGTGTAATTGTAATGTTAGCGATTTTTTTCCCGTTGCGCTTCCACAGCAGCTCGCCCGTTTCCGTGTCCATGGCGAATAGTCTATCGCTTATCATTAAATTATCGGTTACCGCGTTTTTCTGCAGGAACTCTCCCCCGCGGGCAAAAGACGTCATTGACCCATACATAGCTCCCGACCTTTGTGCGGCCATCAGAAGATCCTTTGGACTTGGATATAGCTTTTTGTTGTACTCATACCGGTTCCTGTGCTCTGCCGGAATATCCTCAATATTCTTCCATTTTCCATTTTCGACGAAGCGCTTCATAATGGCGCCGTAATCTTCGTCCATGGCTTTCGCGGTCGAGCCGTAGAGAATATTATCGATGACTGATATATAGCCCCATCGGCGCGGGCTTCCATCCGAAGAGGGGGGGATTTCGTATTCACGCATGGTTTTGCCTGTCTCTGGATCCAGGCGGTAACATTTTTCATAAGCAGCCACATAAAGACCGTCCTCCGTTACGGCCAGATTTCCACAATCGGCCTTAACTTTGACGCGGACCGCTCCCGGAATTTCCCTTTTCCACAGCAGGGTTCCATTGAACGCGTCAACAGCCATGATGAGTTCTTCGCCCTGCATAAATAACCGGCCGTTCAGGGAAACTGGGCTTTGCGCGCGGGCATGCCGCTCAACCATTCCCTGTGGGCCAGGCCCTCCGAACCAGAGAATCCCCAATGGACCGTAGACCAGATCGTCGCCGGAACAAGCTGTGTTTTGTGGGTCGCTATACTGCTGCGTCCAGGCGCCTGTGTCCTCCAGGAGGCCTCGGACATATTTTCTCCAGGTAACCTCCCCATCGCGATGAAAACTCAGGCACGCTGTGCCTCCCCAGGGATGAAGAATGCGCTGCCCTTCTTCTGTCGTACCTGTTGTTCTGCCTGTGATCAACATCCCGTCGGAGACTATCAGGTTGGCGAAATAGTCCGGCAGTGACTCTAAATCCCAGGGCTCTACTACAACTCGCTTTCCTAACAGGCCGGCGGCTTCGAGATTTTTCCGGGCCGCGGCTAATTTATCCGGGTCTTTTTCCAGGCCGACAATCTTTAGTTCCGTTCTTTTCGCTAATTCGTAAGCGAGACGTCCCTGGCCACAGTCTAAGACTAACGCGTATCCTTTTTCTACGCCGCTTTCCGCTAAGATTTTTTCCGCTGCGGTTTCGTATGTTTCGGTAAGCGAATCATTCGGATAGGGAACAGCTTTTATTTCCGGTCTGATTTCTTTTACCGCCGCTACTTTGGTCTCGCTGAAGCAGTAGATGGGGCCTTTGTCGCTGCTTACAACCAGACGGCCATCGGAGGCGGCCAGTCCGACTGCGGCGCCGTTTACATTGCTCGTCCATGCTTCCTTGCCGGTTTTTGAGTCAATGCCGACGACGAATCCTTCACCACCCGCGAATACAACATCGCCGGACAGAATAACCGAACGAAGCCCTCTTCTTGAGTAGCGCCACGCATAGCTTGAGTCTCGCAATCGATTTTCTTCTACTGCCAGAGAGGCGGTCTTACGGGTTAGCTCATCAATTTGCTGCTTTATCTCTTTACCGGCTTTCTCATCGGCGTATCTAAGTTTTCTTCTTAGGCTTGAGAGCCGGCTTGCCAATTTTTTGCGTTCATTGATCACTTTGTCAGCTTTTCTAAAAGCTTTGATGTACTTGGCCCGGTTGATAGCATAAATCCTATCTTTGGCTAAGACATAAGATACCTCGCGGGTAAGGACCATATCAATTCCTGGAAACCAGGCAAAAGCCTCTCCTTGTCGCCTGCCGGTTTTCGCATCGTAGGCGACTTTGTGAGGTTTGCCGGAGTAATCGACACCGGAGATAAGCTTGTCATTATCTATCAAAGCCCACGTCCCGCCCCGCTTGGCGCCGGGGGTAGCGCAGAAAAGAAATTTTCCGCTTTGGCGATCGAAAGCAGCCGGCATAGACCGACCGGAAGGAACGTATAGGACGTCCCTGGATGCGACAAGGTAACCATGTGGCGATATCCCGCCGTAATCCAGCTCATGCGCAAGGTCACCGATAGTATCGTTCCTCCATACGACCGAGCCGTCCTCAGCCCTGAGGGCACAGATGTACAGTCCTTCGTATGGAAAGACACCCGCCGTGAAATAAACAATCCCGTTGTCAACCAGGACGCCGGTTCTGACCGGCCAGAGAGATATCATTCTGCCGTTGCCAATAACCTTTTCGTCACTGGGCCCGGCCCGATATTTCCATACAAGCGAGCCGTCTTTGCTATCAAGACAATACACATAACCATCATCGGAACCGACATAAACCCTGCCGTCATAAACGGCCGGAGCAAAACGAACTGGCCCCTCGGTAAAGAATGTCCAGCGTACCTTGCCTTTTGCCGCATCGATTGAATAAACCTTGTTCGTCACGCAGGAACCGAAATAGGCATTTTTGTCAGCTATCACTACGTGATACGCATTGTCGTTGTGCATTCTTGGTAGCTCTTCCGAGGGCATCGGCCAGGCAGGTTTGGGCGGATGGATTGGTATGTATTTCCACTGCAGAAAAAGCCTCGGGCCGATGGTTTCAGAGGTAATCCCGCTTCGCGTCATCTGCGACCGGTAAGTCGGCCAATCCTCAGCTACGCCAACGCTGCAGACAACAAACAGCATCAGAAAGCATAAAAAACCAATAAGAATACGAAAACGCGCTGATACAAATCCTGTGTTACTCATTGTGATTTGCTGCTTCATTGGACATCTCCTCTTAGAAAGATAACAGATATCCGGCAGAGCCGGTCGGTATTAAACCCACCGTTGGTGGGATACAAAGTCAGGCCAGCTTACTGCTGGCTTAGCCAAACTGAATTATAGTCAAATTTGCCGTCCCCGTCAAGGTTATCGCCAATCAATCTACATCTTTGTCCTGCCGCTCCTCCGCTTCCAAAGGAAAGGCATCTTTTGAGAATCGCAGCATTCTCAGGTGAGTACCAGTATCCTTCGGCCGCTTTCCAATTTCACAATAATATCAAAACAATACTCGAATTGTGACCTTCCGATGCCTTTTAATGCATTCTGCCAATAAGGTCACCAAAATCTGAAGTATTCGCCACTATATGAGAGACGCCAAAACCACGAATCCGTTACAGTAATTCTCCGGAAAATGTGGAAAAATCTCACAATTTCCATAAAAACTGAGCGAGTGTCTGTAATACACTAGCTCACTTTGTACTCAAAAACTCCTTACTTCTCTGTTATCGGAGGGTTTCTAGTCTTTCAGTGAGCTTCGAATTTGCTCAGCTAATCGCAGAACTTCCTCGTAAGTTGCATGTTCCGGGGCTTTACTATCGTCACTAAGTTCAGCCATTGCTCCATGAACCCATGTTTCAAACTCTTCCTTCGAGTTGATCGTCAGCTCTTGTCTTATGAGGAGTGGGCGGCCACCGAAACTTCTGGGTTCGGTGCCATTAAATTTTTGGATTACCTCATAGCGGTCAAATGTATAGCGTTTGGGCATCTTCTTATTTGGCACATAAATGCCCCACTCGTAGAATTTTCCTTTTTTCTGGGTGAAAGTTAAGTGTCGGCCTGCGAGGATTATATCTTCTTCCACCGGCCGCGGTTTCAACTCGATAATCTGTGCGGGCAGATTGGGTAACGGCCCTCCGGGTTTCAGATCTTCAAACAGATGAGCTTGCGATTTGTCCGGCTTGTGGTTAGCATGCCAGCCGTAGATAACACTGCCATCTTTTAGCGTAAAACCGATACACCCATAAAATTTCATTCCATCTGCTTCACCAAGTTCATTTTCTATGGCAGTCTCTTTAGTGTTGACCAGTTTATAACCTTCCGGGGATTCGGTACTAAAGCAATCCGCAGGTGGGGCCACATTGTACTCGATAGTATCAGCATCTGCGCGGGGCACCCATCGTATAGAATTCTCTTCCGCGTTTATCCAAGTGAATATACGGACTATTTCGCCCGTTTCCGGTGACAACCATATCTTCTTTTTAATATAGGGGATTGTTTCTCTTGTACTGGCCATTTCGCCCTGCCATATATCGGCCAATCTATCTTTGATCCGTTCTTGTCCAACTCTAGTAAAGCCTTTCATTTGATCGAGATTGGCGATGAATGGGGGAAAGGGCTCCATTGTGCGAATCCAAAGACGCTGCTGGAAAGGGCTAAGTTTCGTGAAGCTAACCAGTGGTTGAACTTCATTGTCATCAAAACCAGGATAGCAAGACGTTTCCATTATGAATTGGCCATCTGAAACTGTCAGATAATACTCTGGCGTTTCGGTCGTGTAGTCCCCGAACCAACTCGCAGGAATCCACTTCCTTAAGAGACCATTCTTTTTGTCAAACCAGAGTTCAAAGGGAAATTTTTCCAGTTGCGTATCGTCACCTGCATGAAAGTAGCTCCACCCTTTGATGTGGACGATGTCAGCATTCTGCCACAGATCCAAAGCTTCAGTGATTCCATAGGCAGGAGCACTAGCGCCAAACCAGCGTACGCCAATCATCGTCGCAGCGATTATCACTGCTGCAGCAGCCAACTTTGTTATTCTACTTTTCATAATTATTCTCCATAACTGTAATCGATTGCTGACTTTTCTCAACCTAAGGCTCTGTTCTCGAAGAATTTGATTCATGACCTTATTTTCAAGTTTACTTTGAGCCCAAGCTTCACTGCTTGCAACCAGATGGTTCCGTAACTGTGTTAATTCTGTCAATTCTAAGTGGCATGATGGACAATCCAGCAGGTGTGATTCAACCGCTTGTTTTTCTGACTCATCAAGAAGCCCTTCAACATAAGGGACCAAGAGTTCCCGATATTCTGCACAATTCATTTCTGCACCTCATCGTTTCTTTGATGCTTTTGTTGATTCATGGATTTACGTAACATGCCATATGCTCGCGAAAGTGTTTTCGTAACCGTGCCCAGCGGCATACCAAGTTGCTCAGCAACTTGGCTACAAGATGAACTCGTGTAATATCGCAACAGAATCACTTCCTTATAGAGGTCAGGCAGCTCCGCTATTGCCTTCTCAAGACCATAACCTTCTGAGAACTCTGGGTTAGGTGCTTGCTCTGAAACCAAGTGGATAACCTCTCGCCGGCGATGGCGTTCTTCACTTTTTTGTTGTTCTTTTACTACTCGTTTGGCAACTCCAAGCAACCATGAGAAGAACGAATCCGGCTTTTTTAGCTTCTCCAAAGCGAAGTAAGCTCGAACGAAAGCTTCTTGAGTAACCTCTTCGGCATGATCCTTGTTGCCTAATTGTCCAACCAGATGAGCCAATAGAGCCGGTTGATAAGATTCCACAAGGTAGCGAAAATCATCAGAATGACCATTTAGACAACGTTCAATGTAATATATATCCGACTGAATCATCACAGTACCCAATAACACATTTAATCCACTGAGTTCTCACTACATAGTGAACGATGGAGGGAATTTGCGACAGGAAAAATGTTAAAAAAAGCTTGTATGACCAAAAATTATTCAAATAGTTCACAAAGCCCGAAACGACGCCAGCCGAATTCACCATCCGGTGACCTTGCGCTTGTCAACCGCCAATGGGACCATTGCGAATACCTGCCTATCCTCTTAAAAAACAAGCATTTGCATCTCTAAAACTTTTTTTGCGTTTTAGACTATAGCAAACGCTTCGTCTATACTAAAGACGCCAAAACCACAAATACGTTACAGTAATTCTCCGGAAAATGTGAAAAAATCTTGCAATCTACGCAATAGAGCTGGTCATTTGACTATCCGCAGCCGGCATCTCACTTGGCAAATCTGTGCAACTTGTCCTGAGCGTAGCCTGCCCTGAGCGTCGTCGAATGGGTCGAATGGATTCGTGGCGTTAAGATAGGGAAAATTTTCCGTCAGTTTTCAATCAAAAACGCTGATACCTCAGAACAAAAATCAAATTTTTTGAAAATTTTTTAACTGCTTTTCTGACATCGAGTTACGAGAATCCCGAATCGAGAGTCGAGGACTATTTTCGCATCAAAAGTGCAGGTAGCTCTAATTATAGAGGGAGTGTTTTTTTACTCCCTGAGTTTACCCGAGTTTATCCCCGGGTGTACTTACACGGCTCTTCTGCCGGGGAGTGTGTGCTTAC
>Ga0114922_10006521_pt1 | contig 10707 bp, 10 predicted proteins | sample AartaG_FD_100975 | JGI IMG/M metagenome (GOLD analysis project Ga0114922, IMG submission 100975) | Deep subsurface microbial communities from Aarhus Bay to uncover new lineages of life (NeLLi) - Aarhus_00045 metaG | ecosystem: Environmental > Aquatic > Marine > Oceanic > Sediment | place...
GTCTCGTGTCTCTGCTTAACACACTGCTTCGGCTCAAACGTTCTTTATGAACCGCCGTGGTACGGAACCGTATGCCCGGTGGTGTGGGAGGACGGCGGGGGCGACCCCGCCTCCTACCCGATAAGTTAAATCTCTGCTGAACCCAGCACGGCGATGATCTTTCGCTGGAGCGGAGCCGGGAGATTCACCTGCCGGTTTCCGTGGATAAACAGGTTGGTGCAGGTGCGCAGGGCGTATGTATCAGTGTAGATACCAGGCTCCAGGGTGAACCCCATACCGGGCATGATCTCGCGGTCATCGTGGGCGAGGTAGTTGTCCAGACGCACGCCGAAGCGGTGCTGATCCCTGTTGAGGTTATATCCCAGCGGCCGGGGCAGAATGTCCGGGATTGAACCGAGCTTGGCGCGCGCGGCCTGGTCTACCTCGTAGCCCCGAAGGGTTTTCCGGTGCTGGATGCGGTCGCTCAGCAGGCCGAGCGCTTCCTCGGCTGCGGCGACTATCCGTTCCCAGGGTCTGCTCAGCGAATCAGGCACCTGATCCCCCAGGTAGAGACTCCAGCCGAGGCGGGCGAACATGGAGTTTTCATCATTCCGCAGGCGCGCGGCAACTTCCAGGTATAACAGATCATCCCGCGAAATGAGCCGGGAGAGCTTTCTTGTCGGGGTGTATTTCTCCAGCAGGGTTTTTTCCCACAGCGCCACGGTCGGCTCCTCTATTTCTTCAAGACCCAGCTTTTTGAGGCTTTTTTTCACAAACTTGACCAACTCGTAGTCTTTCACCCTTTTATTTTTCAGCAGTCTTTCTCTGAGGTAATCTACGCTCAGGGACAGGATTGAATCCAGCCTGGATGCAGCCTCCTGGTGGGTTTCCATGTCGCTTACACGCCAGCGCGTATGGAAAAAGGAAAGAATCGAGCCGCTGGAGAGCAAACCGAACCCATTATTTTTCAACAATTCCAGAGTGCCGGCGTCCACACGCGACAGTTCAGGGATATTAAGGTTTTCCGAGTAGTTGAGGCAGATAACCTTGGCGAACGAGTTTAAGTCTATTCTGATCCTGTCGAGCATTTCCTTTCGGCTGTGGTAAGGGTAGGGGTAAAAATTGATCCCGCTGAAAACTTTTTCATCCTCTGGATGGTAGATCAGAAACGGTTTTTTGAGAGTGGCCAGGCCGGGGTAAAAGATAAACCAGCGGTGGCGGGTTTTGCCCGCCAGTCCGAGAAACTCGCTGGCCAGATCGTCAAAAGAGCCCTGTCCGGTAAAAAGCCAGCCGTCGAAGCGTTTTTCCAGCATGTAGGCCTGCATACTGCGCATTACCGGAATGGGCAAAAGTTCCCTGCCTCCGGTGGGAAGAATTTCTGCACATGAAACAGCGGCGCATATTCCACAAATCAGAACGGTCAGTATAGCTTTCCGCAAAGCTTTCATCACTGGACCCCATTCTCAGGACTCGGGTTAGGAGGCTACTCGAGCTCCAGCACCCCGTAGACACTGGGCTGTCTGAAAGGACGGGCGCCGCACCAGTCCCAGAGGTGTTCGTCCGCGCCCTCGGCATCACCGGCTGCAAAATTTATACCGAGAGTTTCCCCGGGTATCGGTTTCTTGCCGATCTCAGACCAGGGCACGGCAAGTTCCACGCTGAATCCCTGATCCAGGTCTGTGGAATCGTTGAGTGTACCATCATATATGACAGCGAAAAGGGCGTCGCTTTGCCAGGTGGCGTCGCTTCTGCCCTCAGGCGTGCCGCGGTCGTCTTTGACCTGGCCGAGGATATTCACGTGGTAGACTATGTCATCCTCCAGCCAGAGATCGGTGGCATCCCGCCTGGGGTCGAGCAGGACCTCGATCATATCGTCCTTGTAAAGAGCCTTGTGGTCTCGTTCGGTCTGGAAACCCACCAGGTAGCGGTCTGTGACCTCGTAGGCAACATAGAGGTAGTTTTCGTCCCAGAGGGTGTAAATTTTTACCCTGTTCGGGTCGGGAATATCGGCGGAGTCGTCAAGCCGCATGGTTTCAGCCGCCTGCCAGGTATTTTCGATTATCCCGTCCACCATGATGGTTGAGGGAGCTTTGCGGCAGATTGTTTTTCGATCGGGTTTTTCCGTCCCTGACCCGGCATTAGGCAGGTTCTGCTTTGCCGAGGGTGTGCTTTCCTTTCCTGAAGTGCAGCCTGAGAAGGCGAAAAGGCAGAAAGAGATCAGGGCCAGGAGGATCAGGGATGATTTGCTTAACTTCGAACAAGCCATTAGGATTCTCCGGTTAGATGTTGGAAGGGAGATTTTAAGTGGGATTGAAAGTATGGTTATTTTTTTCATTTTCAAGTTCGGCAAATGCCTTGCGGAGTTTTTCCAGAGTATCCAGCGGGTCTTCCACCAGCACTCTCACGCCCTGGCTGATCATTTCCAGAAGGCCGATTTCATTCCGGTGGCGTGGAACCACATGACAATGGATGTGCTCGATACTCGCCTCGCTGGTTTTACCGAGATTGTACCCGATATTGAACCCGCTGGGGCCGTAAACCGACTCGAGCACGGCCATCACTTTACCCTGCAGCCGGTGCATCTGCATTATTTCCTCATCCGTCAAATCCCGGATGTCGGTGAGGTGCCGCATGGGGAAAATCATCACGTGGCCCGGATTGTAAGGATAGAGGTTGAGCGAGACGATCATTTGCTTGTTGCGGGTGATCTCTAAATTGGTCACCTTCGGTTCGCGGTCCCGGATGGCGCAGAGTATGCAAGGAAAGTCCGGTTTTTCACCGCGTATATCGGAAAGCTTGCCGGGTCGTACCGGTTGCCTGTCTATTTTCATCCTGCTTTCTCTCTCGGTTAGAATACGGATTTTGTCTTTTAAAAGGCAACATATCACCGGTAGAATATTAATGCAATAGAAGGCAAAAGTAAATTGGTCGAGGGGATCTAATCAGCGCCGTGAATTAGATTTTTGATTGAGGTAGCTGCCGGGGCAAAATAAGGGTTGACAAAAATTGATTTTGATTTATAATTATATAATTGTCTGCATAATTATTCAAACAGTTGTTGGAGAATCATGTCTGCGAGAAAGAATGAAAGGCGTTCGCTGATCCTTCATATCATCTCCGGCGAGCCGATCTCCACTCAAAAAGAACTTCTCCACAGGCTCCTGGAGAACGGCGTGCGCACCACCCAGGCCACACTCTCGCGGGACATCCGTGATCTGGGTCTGGTAAAAATGACAGCCGGCAACGGGTACCGTTACCTTCCGGGAGGCTCAAGACCGTCCGAGGCACCACCGGTGGCCGAGGGAGTGGTTTTATCTATTACCAGAGCAGGCAACCTTTTGATTGTACGCACGCGCCCCGGTTTCGCCCAGTCTGTTGCGGCAAGCATTGATGCCCTTAGCTGGGGCGAGGTTCTGGGCACTGTCGGAGGGGATGATACAGTGCTAATCGTGCTCGGCGGCCAGAAAGAGGCCGCAGGAGTGGAAAAGAGGCTGCGGCTGTTTTTCGCTCTCGGAGACAGCTATTAAATTTAAAATCTAACAGGGGAAAGTGATGATAAAGGTCGGTGTTTACGGAGCCACAGGATATACCGGGATCGAGCTTGTCAGGATACTTCTCGGCCACCCCCAGGCGGAGCTTGCCTTTTTAACCACGAAGCCCTTCAAGGGCCAGAATTTCTCGGATGTATTTCCCGGAGCTCCCGAGTTGCGGCTATGCTCAACCGGGCAAGCCGATGCTGGAGCAGTGGATGCGATCTTTACCTGCCTTCCTCATACCATCGCGATGGAACTGATCAAGCGCATTTACCGCCCGGGGCTCAAGGTGATCGATTTGAGCGCGGATTTCCGTTTCGCAACTCCCCGGCACTACAAGCAATGGTACGGAGTCGAGCATCTCGCTCCTGAGCTTTTATCAAAGAGCGTCTACGGGCTTCCGGAATTTTTCCGGGAGGAAATCACCGGGTGCGAAATCGTGGGCAACCCGGGCTGTTATCCCACCTGCGCTCTTCTTGCACTGGGTCCGCTGGCTGAGGAGGGCCTGCTGCAAGATTCCGAGGTTATAATCGACGCCAAGGGCGGAGTCAGCGGCGCGGGTCGAAAGGCCTCACTGAATACGCATTACGTTGAAGTGAACGAGAACCTGGTGCCCTACAAGATGGGACGGACCCACAGTCACGTGGGCGAGATGGAGCTGATACTTTCGCGGCTTGCCGGCAGGGAGCTCAAGGTGGCGTTCACACCCCAGCTCGCGCCTTTTTCGAGAGGGATTCTGGCAACGATTTACGTGCGCACGCAAATCAGCGCCGAGCAGCTCTGGGAGCTTTACTTCCGGACTTACGCCAACGAGCCTTTTGTCAAGGTCCTTGATATAGGCAAGCCCGCTCAACTGGCATATGTCCAGTACAACAACGACTGCGTGATCGGTGTGCACGATATGGACGCAGGCCAGCTTGTCCTGATCAGTTCGGCTGTCGACAACCTGGTCAAAGGAGCGGCGGGACAGGCAGTGCAGAATTTCAACATTATGTTCGGCCTGGATGAAACCGCAGGGCTGACTACTGCAAGCGGAAGGATCTGAAAATGGACTCTCAAGGTTTGATGGTTCTCAAAGTGGGGGGCGGCGAGGTGGGTCGGCCCGAATTCCTGGAATCGCTGGCCAAACTTGTGGCCAGGATGCAAAGAAAGCCAGTGATTGTGCATGGCGGCGGCAGGGATATCGGAAAATATCTGGATCAGCTTGGAATCGAATCGAAATTCCACGAGGGGCTGCGTATCACTGATGAGGTAACAATCGAGGTGGTGGAGATGGTGCTTTCGGGGCTGGTCAACAAGCGGATCGTGGGGGCGCTGGTTGCTGCGAGAGTCAAGGCGCTTGGGATTTCCGGAAGAGACCTTCGGCTGGTCCGCGCCAGCAAGCTCGAAGCGGAAGTGGATCTGGGGCATGTGGGCGAGGCGCAGTGGGTGAATGCCCGGATAGTGGGAGAGTTGCTCGAGCAGGGGTTCGTCCCGGTGATTTCGCCGGTAAGCCAGGATGCCAAGGGCACAGTGTTCAATATCAACGCAGACCACATGGCCAGGGCGGTTGCGGTGAGCCTGCGGGTCTCCGAGCTGGTGTTCCTGAGCGACGTACCCTGTGTGTATGATGACGTGCACAAGATCGCTAAGCTGAACAGAAAATTGGCCGAACAACTGATTGAAACGCAGGTGATCGGGGGCGGTATGGTTCCCAAGGTGCGCTCTGGAATCCAGGCCCTTGAGAAAGGCGTGAAAAGGGTTCTGATCACCGACCTGGAAGGTTTGGAGAATTATCTCAATGGAAATATTACGGCAACAGTGATAACCCTCTGAAATCAGCAGCGAAATTCAAAATATTTTCTCCTGGAGCGAGATCGATGAAAAAGAAAGTTGATAAAGTCGTGCTGGCCTATTCTGGCGGACTGGATACCTCGGTGATTATTCCCTGGCTGAAAGAGAATTACGAACGCTGCGAGGTGATTGCCTTCAGTGCGGATATAGGCCAGCGCGAGGATCTGACCGGCCTGGAGGAGAAGGCTGTCAACAGCGGTGCGAGTAAGTGTTATGTCAAGGACCTTCGCGAGGAATTCGTGACCGACTACATCTGGCCGGTGCTCCGCAGCGGCGCAGTTTACGAGCGCAACTATCTGCTCGGCACCTCAATGGCTCGCCCGCTGATCGCCAAGTACATGGTGGCTGTTGCCGAGCAAGAAGGCGCGGATGCGGTGAGCCACGGGGCGACCGGCAAGGGCAACGACCAGGTGCGTTTCGAGCTGACAGTCAAAGCACTGAGCCCGGCACTGAAAATAATTGCCCCGTGGCGCGAATGGCATATCCGCAGCCGCGAGGACGCGATTGACTACGCCAAGGCCCATAACATTCCAGTGGAGGCCACCAAGGAGAAGATCTACAGCTTGGACGAGAACCTCTGGCACCTGAGCCATGAGGGAGGCGAGCTCGAGAATCCCTGGAACGAACCGGCAGAAGACATGTTCAAGCTCACTGTCTCGCCGGAGAAAGCGCCGGATAAGCCGACTTTTATTGAGCTGGAATTCGAGAAGGGAGTGCCGATGGCGATTGACGGCGAGAGGCTGCCGCCTGTGGAGCTGATTGAAAAGCTGAACGAACTCGGCGGCGCTAACGGTATCGGTCGGGTGGATATGGTGGAAAATCGCCTGGTAGGCATGAAAAGCCGCGGGGTGTACGAGACTCCCGGAGGATCGATACTCGTATTTGCCCTGCGGGAGCTCGAATCGATCACTCTCGACCGGGAAACCCTGGCCTGGAAAGACCTGGTGGCTCAGAAATACGCCCACATGACCTATAACGGCCAGTGGTTCACCTCGCTGAGAGAGCAACTGGACGCCTATATCGAAAAAGCCACACAGTTCGTGAGCGGCACGGTCCGGCTCAAACTCTACAAGGGCAATATCATCCCACTCGGCCGCAAGAGCCCTCACTCGCTTTACCGCGAGGAGTACGCTACTTTCGGCGAGGAGGATGTTTACAACCAGCACGATGCCGAGGGATTTATCAACATTTTCGGCCTTCCGCTGAAAGTGGAGGCGATTCTCGAACGCGAAGGCGCCCGGCCGAGTAAGAGGCGTGATTTCAAGAAATGACGAGGTAAGCTGATAAAATGTCTGACAAGACTCAAAAACCCTGGGGAGGGAGATTCGCCGGGGAGACGGACAAACTGATGGAGCAGTTCAATGCCTCGATCGGTTTCGACCGAAGGCTCTGGCGAGAGGATATTAACAGCAGCACGGCCTATGCCGAGGCCCTGGCCCGCGCTGACGTGATCACCCACGAGGAGTGTAAAACCCTGCTCGATGGTCTCGGCCGCGTGGCAGCAGAGATCGAGTCGAGTCAGTTCGCCTGGAACGAGGCGGACGAGGATATCCATATGGCTGTGGAGCGGAGGCTGACCGAGATAGTGGGTCCGGTAGGCGGCAAAATTCACACAGGCCGCAGCCGCAACGACCAGGTGGCAACAGATATGCGCCTGTGGTGCAAGGGGGCCACCGGCACAGTGCTTGAAAAACTCCGCAGCCTCCAGAGTGCTCTGCTCGAGCAGGCGCGCCCTCTGGTCAGGACCCTGATGCCCGGTTTTACGCACCTTCAGCAGGCCCAGGTGATCAGTGCGGCCCACTACCTGCTGTCATTTTTCTGGATGTTCGAGCGCGACCGGGACCGGTTCCGGGACTTTGCAACACGGGCGGATGTTTTGCCGCTCGGCTCCGGGGCCCTGGCTGGCAGCGCGATAGAGATAGACCGCGAGTTTCTCGCCCGGCGGCTGGGCTTTGCTTCCGTGAGCCAGAATAGCCTGGACGCAGTGAGCGACCGGGATTTCGCTGTCGAGTTTATCGCTGCCGCCTCCCTTGCCATGATTCATCTGTCGCGCCTGGCTGAGGATTTGATTATTTACTCGAGTGCGGGCTATAGATTTATCGAGTTGAGCGAGGCTTTCACCACCGGCAGCAGCCTGATGCCGCAGAAAAAAAACCCGGACTCGCTGGAGCTGGTGCGCGGCAAAACAGGCCGCGTGATCGGAGATCTGACAGGTTTTCTGACCACGCTAAAGGGCCTTCCTTCGACTTACAACAAGGACCTTCAGGAGGACAAGGAGCCGCTTTTTGACTCTTTCGATACTCTGGTGAACTCCCTGGCAGTGACCACCGGAGTGGCGGCTACCATGAAATTGAACACCGAGGCAATGTCCTCCTGCCTGGACGATTCTCTTCTGGCGACCGACCTGGCCGACTACCTGGTGGGCAAGGGGCTTCCGTTCCGCCAGGCCCACAAAGTGGTGGGCAAACTGGTGCGCGAATGCGAGACTCGCGGCACAAGCCTGAAAGACCTTCTTCTGGATGTATATACCTCAGCAAGCGAGCTTTTTGCCGAGGATGTAAAAAAGGTGCTCGATTTCTCCGCTTCTCTGGCCAGCCGCAAATCACACGGCGGAACCGCCCCTGAAGCGGTCGAGGAGCAGATCAGTCAGGCAGAGCGGGCACTGGCTGCCGAATAAAATATAGATAATCCGCTTGGGTGGAAAAGGCAGGGTTGCAGGTTCAACCCTGTCTTTTCTTCTTTATCGAGTTCCAGCAACAGAACGCTTGAATCAGACAGAAAGCAATGGTACTATCATGGACAGTGGAAGAAAAGGATGTAGTTCATCCGGGAGTTAAATTGCCAATCAAATCCGGAGAGTTCAAATGAAGCGCCGCCAGTTTTTCCGTACCTCCGCCGGGTTTTCGGCCACACTTCTGATGCCCGGTTTATGGTCCTGCCAGCGTCCGGTATCTGGCAAGAAAAGCTTCGATTTCAAGCCATACGCTGACAGTGAAACTCTGGTACCGGTGACCCAGGTGACACCTGAGGATGGGTATTACGTGCATACGTACTATGATGTCTGCTCGTTAAGCCCCTCTCAGCGATTCCTGGCCGTTACCAGGCTTCCCTACCAGGACAGGATTCCGGCCCTGGGAGACGGTGATACCGCAGATGTCTGCGTGATCGACCTTCAAGAGCGGACAATCGAAACCGTGTATTCCACCAGAAGCTGGGGTTTCCAGGTGGGAGCCAATCTGAACTGGGGGGCAACGGACAGGAATCTCTATACGAACGATGTGATCGAAGGCGTAGCCGTGTGCGTGGGAATCGACCTCGAAACAGACAGGGCAGTCGCGTATGCAGGCCCGATGTACCATATCGCTCCTGATGAGTCCTGCGTGGTAGCCTTTCCGCTCGAACTGCTCAATATCACCCAGCAAGGGTATGGGGTTCCCAGCGAAGAACCGGATAATCCGCGAAAGCTGCCTCCCGGAGCTGCGGATGATGAAGGGGTCTGGAGAACGGATTTGAAAACAGGCGAAAAGCGCTTGCTTTACAGTCTGGCGGATGTGGCTGCCGGGATTCCAGAGCCATCGCCCAAAGAGGGAGGCACATTCTATTTCTGGCATACCAAATTCAACAGGCAGGGAACCCGTCTTATGCAGGTCCTGCGCTGCCTTTTTCCGGACGGCTGGGGACGTGAAAATGCAATGGTTTTCACCTTGAATGCCGATGGCAGCAATATCCAGCATACACCGAGCAATCCAGTGTGGGGGCAGAGGGGCGGCCATCCGAACTGGCACCCGGACGGGGAGCACCTGATCAGGAACCTCAGGCCGGATGGTAAAAGCTTGCGTTTCTGCAAAATTCGCTACGATGGCAGCCAAGTGAGGGTATTAAGTGAAAAGTTCACCGGGGGAGGGCATCCGACTGTGGAGCCGAGAGAGAGGTTCTGTATTACGGATGAATTTCCTTTTGACACCGTGCAGAAAGTTTCCATTCGGCTGATCGACCTGGTAGCCGAGGAAGAGATGTCCGTTTGTACTTTACCTACCCTGAAAAGAGAGGGGCTGAAACATTCGGCTATTCGCCTTGACGGGCACCCTTTCTGGAGCCGGGACTATAAAAAAACTTTCTTCCAGGCCGCCCCCAAAGGAGCGCGGCAGATATTCATGGCGGACTTGAGCGAAATTGTTGCCTGACAGGCTGCGGAAGCCGTGCCTCAGTTTCCTTGAGTAGCTGAAGTTGCTTTGGCGAGCATTTCGGCCTTGAGTTCGATAATCTCCCCGGTACGTGGATTGTCCGGGTAATCCACGATAATACGGTCCATCAGTTCAAGAGCCTCTGCATTTTTACCGGCCAGGGAAAGTACACGGCTGTAGTCTCTGATGATCTCGATTTTCTGGTAATCGTATGAAGTGATTTCGAGGGCCTGGCGGTAGGACTCGATTGCCTGGTCCAGGTTTTTCAGCTGCTCGTGGGTTGCGGCCAGCCCGGTCAGGCAGTTAACCATCAGGGGATCCTCAGCTGAAAGCACGTCCCGGCACTGTTCAAACCGCTCGAGGGCCTGATCGTATTCACCGGCTTTGTAATAGGAGTCGCCGGCAAAGAAAGCCGCCTTCTCTGCATCGGGGGTGCCGGAATAATCCTCGGCCAGCTTTTCGAAATCAGCCGCCGCCAGAGAATACTGCCCGTTCATCAAAAGTGCCTGGGCCTGGAAAAGGGCGAGCGAGGCCGCCTCGGCACGCTCCAGGCGATAATTGACAAAAAGCCAGACCAGTCCAGTCAGGGCGATTACGCCCACGAAGCTTATGATGATCCTGGTCAGGTTTTCCTGGATGAAATGCCCTGCCTCGAATGCTGAGGAGACAAAGGCGTCCTCCTTGAGTTTTTTCTTGGTGATTCTTTTCCTGCCCATTAAAGCCTGCTCCTTTTCACTAAATGGGCGGTTTATTTCTCCCGCACAGGCGCAACTGATTTTTCACTAAGGCATAACGACAGAAAATATAACAACAATCTTGCGGATAGGCAAGCTGGTTTAAAGGGTTAGGGAAAATGATTTTGTTGGCATAAATGCTATTCACGGCCTTATTACCAGTTTCCTGCCGCTGTTGTTTTCCACAGTTATCGAATATCCTGCAGGAGCGTGAGCGCGGTAACAGATGTTTTGCCCCTCTTTCCACCATTCGAGAAAAATCTCGCCCTCAGGTGAGGGCAGGCCTCCGGTGCACCAGTCCAGATCGAGATCGGAGAACCGCAGAGCGATCTTTTTCCCTACCGGATCGACCCTGTAAATTCCCAGTGCATCCCTGTTCAGAACGCGCACGATATGCGAGGCGAACCCGTGGTTGCAGCTTGAGCTTGCGCCGTCGAACTCCCA
>Ga0114922_10006522_pt1 | contig 10706 bp, 8 predicted proteins | sample AartaG_FD_100975 | JGI IMG/M metagenome (GOLD analysis project Ga0114922, IMG submission 100975) | Deep subsurface microbial communities from Aarhus Bay to uncover new lineages of life (NeLLi) - Aarhus_00045 metaG | ecosystem: Environmental > Aquatic > Marine > Oceanic > Sediment | place: Aarhus...
TATTGCCTCATCGTCATTTTGTAAAAAAAGGGATGGAAACGATATTAGCCGATCTATGGAAAAAGGATGAAGCCGGACGGGAATATGCTGAATACTGGGTGGACCATCTGGACCTCAGTTTCCGAAGCTTCAAGCCGAAAATGACGGTCAGCCCGACCGTTTTATCGGATGAGGAATTAAAATCCCTGAAGATTCCTGTCCTTTTTATGGTCGGCGAAAACGAAAAGATCTATTCTCCTTTCAAAGCTGTGGAACGCCTCAATTCCATAGCGCCCCTGATCATAACAGAAATCATTCCCGGGGCAGGGCATGATCTATCCGTCGTACAGGCAGACGTGGTGAATCAAAAGATTCTCGATTTTCTCGAAAAAACAGAAACTCCTATCCTGCGCTGAAAATTTTATTCCTGTTCCAAGCTTTTTAGCCACTCCTGCATGCGTTCCTGCATTTCCTCTTCTGTGAGGACCCATTTGTGGCTGGCGAATCCCCATCAATGGCCGAAAGGATCTTTGACCTTACCGTTCCGGTCACCCCAAAAGGCATCCATCAACGGATACATCACATCACATCCGGATTCGACCGCTCGATTGAACAAAGCATCGCAGTCTTCCACATAACACCACATGCCGGCAGTTGCGTTACTTTTGGGTCCATGCTCCCACTGATCAGGAATGGCATCGGCCATCATGATATTCGAATCCCCGAGCTTCAACATGGCGTGCATGATCCCCTTGCCGTCAGGCGACGGCACTGGAGGTGCAACGAGTTCTGCTCCGAAAGCCTTTTGATAAAAGTCGATGGCCTCCTTGCAATTCCCAATGAACCAAAGATGAATGGTGATGGTATGCATCCCCTCAGGTACGGGTTGGGGTGCTTTTTCTGGCATAGTTGCCTCCAATATTGTGGAATGCAACTATGATACCAGATATTCCTGACAAATACTATATAATCAGTATTATTTGATCGATCTCTACAAATGATAATATCAAGAAATTTTTAATAAGATTTGCTTTTTTTGTAACCTAATCTCATTCATGACGTATTACTAATTGATATGTTTCTACTATCTAGAAAGAAATAGGATCGTGAGGAAAACCATGAAAAGTATGACACGTAAAGAAGAACTTATAATGCTTTCAGTTTTTAATCTTAAGAAAGAGGCATATTTGGTTGCTATTGTGGATCATCTCTCAAAAATTACAGGAAAAAAAGTCTCTCTCACCTCTGTCCATTTGCCTTTGGGCCGACTCGAAAATGCTGGATTGATAGAATCGGAGTTAGGAGAATCCACTGCTGTAAGAGGTGGACGCAGAAAAAAAATCTATAAAGTCACAAAACTTGGATTTGAAATGTTGGCTGAACACAAGAGGATCTCAGACACACTCTGGAAAAACTATATACGTTTATCCAATCCGAGAGATTAATATATGAATAAGCAAAATCGTCCCATAAAATTCCTTGAATTTCTCCTGAAAAATGTAATCCCTTTCGAAGATCAGGAGAATCTTATCGGAGATTTTGAAGAAATGTTTGACAGGATATCGGGTCAAAAAGGAAAAACAATAGCCATGGCATGGTACATTATCCAGATCTTCAAGCTGATACCATCCTATTTCAGAAATTATATTTTTTGGAGTGTAACAATGTTCAAAAATTATTTAAAGATCGCCTTCAGAAACATTAAAAAATACAAGAGTTATTCCTTTATCAATATCGCAGGATTAGCTATAGGCTTGGGCTGTGGTATTCTCATCATCCTGTTCGTTCAGGATGAACTATCATTCGATCGCTACCACGAGAAAGGAGACAGGATCTTCAGGTTGGTCGATAGTTTTGATATCGAGGGAGGTATGAGCAGACATTTCGCTCTCTCCTCTGCACCTTTCGCTCCGGCATTGAAAAGGGATTTCCCGGAGGTGGAAGACTCAGTCAGGCTATTTCCGGGAAGAAGAAGGTTGGTAACTTACGGCGAAAATAAATATTATGAAGATGGCCTTCTTTTTGCTGACGCCTCCCTCTTTAATATATTCACTTTTCCATTGGTCAAAGGCAATCCTGATAGGGCACTGGAGGCTCCTAACACTATCGTTGTTTCAGAGCGCATAGCTTCGAAATATTTTGGGAACGAAGACCCGATGGATAAGACGTTGAGCATCAATGATTCTGACTACCTGGTTACAGGGATAATGCGAGATATACCCAAAAACTCCCATTTTCATGCGGCTATGTTCGCCTCTCTCAAAACACAGGAGCAGATTCCCTCTGTGCAAGAACAATATTTCCAGAGTTGGGCACGACATGAATTCTACACCTATCTATTGCTCAAAGAGGGATCCTCGGCTGACGATTTACAGAACAAACTGCCAAGTTTTATCGAAAAATATGCGGCAGAACAAATCAAAACCATTTTGGGGGGCTCTTTGTCTTCTCGATTGCAGTCTCTAAAAAGCATCCACCTCCATTCCCATCTCCAGGCTGAAATCAGTCCGAACAGTGATATCAAATATGTGTACATTTTTTCCGTTATTGCTCTATTTATCCTGTTGATTGCATGCGTTAATTTCATAAATCTGGCCGCAGCTCGATCGGCGAATCGTTCCAAGGAAGTCGGGCTGAGAAAAGTGGTGGGTGCAAGCCGGAGTCAAGTCGTGAAACAATTCTTGGGGGAATCCTTGTTGTTCACTTTTTTATCCCTGCTCCTGGCCCTAGTTTTTGTGAAGATTGCACTCCCCTTCTTCAATGCGTTAACAAGCAAAGACATTGCCCTGGATGATTTGGAGAGTCTTATTTTGTTGGGAACTATCATATTCATACTCTTTTTTGTCGGGATTGTCTCGGGAAGTTATCCCGCTTTTTATATTTCTCGCTGCCAACCGGCAAATGTGTTGAAGAGCTCTGCGGCCACTGGCGCGAGAAAGTCTTTGTTGAGAAAAGGATTAGTCATCCTCCAATTCAGCATTTCGATCATATTGATCATCTCAACGGTCACTGTTATGGATCAGCTCGATTTTTTGAGAAACAGAAAATTAGGTTTTGACAAAGATCATGTTGTGGTGATCCCCATCAGGGAAAATTCGATCAGGAAGAACGCAGAGGCAATCAAAGCCGATCTGAGACAGAATTCCGATATTCTTAATGCAACGATCACGATAGGAGTCCCCGGAGGGGCTGTCGCAGGCGATGCGGTACAATTGATTACGGAAGAGGGGGAAAAAAAGCTGACGCTTAGAATGATATACACGGACCATGATTACATCAATACCATGGGAATGGAAATCATACAAGGCAGGGATTTTTCCAAGGACATGAGTACGGATGCCACAGAAGCATTTCTAGTCAATGAAGCAGCCGTCAAACACCTGCAACTGGAAGATCCGTTAAACACGCGTTTCGACTGGCATGAAAAGAAGGGAGAGGTCATTGGCATTGTCAGAGATTTCCAATTCCAATCCCTTAAGGAAGAAATCAATCCCCTCGTTATTCACATATGGCCAGAAGACACTTATGTTTTTGCCATACGAATCCGACCGACAAATGTTCCTGAAACTCTGGCTTTCATAGAAAACAAATGGAGAGAACTGGATCCGGCTCATCCGTTTGATTACTCTTTCATGGATGAAACATTCGACAAATTATACAGGAGTGAGGAAAAACTCGGCCAAATATTCAGTATATTTTCTATTCTGGCCATATCCATAGCTGCCCTGGGGCTATTCGGCCTGGCTCTTTTTATGGTGGAACAGCGAACCAAAGAAATTGGCATCAGAAAAGTTCTCGGGGCATCCATCGGCAGCATATTTATTTTGGTCTCGAAAGAATTTGCCTTTCTTGTATTGATAGCCAACGTGGCCGCTTGGCCAACAGCCTATTTTCTTATGCGGAAATGGCTCCAAAACTTTGCCTATCGGGTGAACATGGAACCTTGGATATTTCTGATGTCAGGAGTCATCGCCCTGTTGATCGCGTTTCTCACGATAAGCTATCAAGCCGTGAAGGCCGCAATGGCTGATCCAGTTAAATCACTCAGATTTGAGTAGTTATCGGATATGATAAAAGATTGCTCAGCCAGTGCAGATGAATTTAGGTTACTCGTACTTCAATGTATCAGAAGGATTAGCCCTAGCGGCTTGCAAAGAATGAACACTGACTGTGGCGGCTGCCAAAATAAGTGCCAGGAATCCAGAAAGAACAAAAACCCATGGTGTCAATGTCACTCTAAAAGCATAATTTTTAAGAACAACAGACAATGCCCAATAAGCGCTCGGCCAGGCTATAATGTTTGCAGCCAGCACGAGCCACAGGAATTCCCGATTGATAAGCATCAGTATACTCTGGGCTGAGGCCCCCAAAACCTTTCGTATCCCAATCTCTTTTGTTCTAAGAAATACAATCTGTAGAGTGAGGCCGAATAAACCAGAGCAGGCGATCAGGATAGCAAAAAGACAGGCATATTCTATCAGCCGGATCCAGTGCTCCTCCCGCTCATATTGCCTGGCAACATCTGTATCCAGAAAGGAATAATCGAATGGGATATGTGGTGCCAGCGCCTTGAATTCCTTTTTTATGTTGGCTAGCGCCTCCCGAATTCTATCCCCTTTGAGTTTGATAAAAACATAGTTATAGTCCACTCCGATCATGCCCATAAAAGCCGGATAAACAGGATCATGAAGGGATTGGGAATGGAAGTTTCTGACAACACCTATGATCTGCTTTTCAAAATCGGTCTTGAAAAACTCCGACAGGTTACGTCCCACAGGAGATTCCACACCCAACAACGTTGCAAAGGATTCGTTGATGATGATAGATCCTTCGAGGTCCGAAGGATATTCGCCGGAGAAATTTCTTCCGGCAAGGAGCTTTACTCCTAGTGTGGGAATAAAATCCTGGTCGATGTAGTTATAAACGACAAGATCCTGCTGGCCACTTTCTTTCTCAAGATAGGTTCCCATCCACCCCTCAGAAAGACTATAAGCAGAACCACTAACTCCCTGGATCATGTCATATGGGTTAAGTTTGTTTTTCAGAGTAGATACGAATGCAGCGTTTCCTTTTGTATCTGTTTCGAGATTCTTGAGAGGCAGGACAACGACTTGATCGGCATTATATCCGAGATCGCTATTCAGCATATATGTCTTCTGTTTATACATAAAGCTTGTCGATACAATCAGAAAAATAGATGTGGCGAACTGGAAAACGATCAAAGACTTGTTAAAGGTGCTTTTTCGAGACAATTTCATCTTCCCTCGAAAGAGGTCGACGGAGGTGAATTTTGACAGGAAAAGGGCTGGGTAGCTGCCTGCAACTATCCCTATGAAAAATACGACTCCGATACAAAAAGTGAAGGTCCATTCATTGGCAAACACATCCAGCTTGAGGCCTTTTTGAGAAAGACGATTGAAAGCGGGCAAAAAAAGTTCGACCATCACCAAACCGATTGTGAGAGAAAGAAAGCTGTACATCAGTGATTCGAACCAAAATTGCTTGATAAGTTGTTTTCTTTTGGCTCCGAGCACCTTACGGACGCCGATTTCTTTTATCCTGGTCGAGGCCTTCCCGATAGAAAGGTTCATAAAATTGAAGCAGGCTATAATCAGGACAAGAAGCGAGATCCCTGCCAGAATGAAAGAGTAGTTGATTGTGCTTTTCTGGGATAAAACATTGGAACCGTACTCTCCTCTTAGATGATAAGCAGCAAAGGACTGGAAATCATATCCGCTTTCCTTGGTGAACCTTTCCTGAAGGGGGATGTCGATGCTCGTCTTGAATTTTTCAACAAGCGGCTTAACTTGGTCGGGATTATTCAACTGGACGAAACAACCCATGGAACGTGATCTTTGGGGATCGTTTAAGGAAATGCCGTAAACCCTCTCCAGATTGATCAGAAAGTCGAGTTGTAGGCTGGAAGTGTTAGGGATTTCTTCCATCACGCCTGTGACGATAAAATCAGAAAATTCGTCTGTCATCCGTATAGATAAAGTTCTGCCCAAGGGATTTTCTTCACCGAAGTATTTTTTTGCCGTTTCTTCGCTGAGAACAACCGATTCCGGATGTTCCAGGACTTTTGTCCCCTCTCCATGTTTCAGGGGGAACGAGAACATCTCAAAAAAGGAGGGATCCGTTGCTATAGCTTTCTCTTCTAAAATCTCATCGCCGAATTTAACGATATAATCCTGTTTTTCCATTCTGACAGCACGGATAACTTCGGGGAACTGTCTGGTTAGATCGAGTGCCAAATGGGATTTTGGATCAGCGATAGCTCGTCCCATTGGAAGGACGAGGACCATTTTCATTTCGTAGATAGTATCGATATTTTTGTGGAATCGGTCGAATGACAACTCATGGTGAATATAGAGATAAGAAAGGATGCTGCAAGCTATCCCTGTTCCCAGACCGAGGATAATGATGAGAGCATTAAGCTTGTTTTTTTGCAGATTCCGAAAGGCCACGATTAAAAAGTTTTTATACACATTTCTCTCCTATGTCTTTGGGGCAATATTTGAGGATCAAACCCAGCATAATCGAAGTTATTTTTAGCAAAATCTGTGCCAAATGATGGTCTGCATTCGCATTTCCCAGATAATATGAATTTTAATGTGGCGGAATGTCCATAAACGATACAATTTATGTGCGGTGTCGGACATTAATCAGATATTTCATCGAATATTTTCACACTCTTAAGATATGTCTCTTCAGTTATGTATTCATAGAGTTGGAGTTTATGGAGAAGCCATCGACACCGCCATTTGAACCATGGGCTGTCGCCCCAGGGATTTGAACTAATCGGACGCGGAAGCACCGCCACCAATCGAATGATTTCCTCGAGGGTAAGCTCATCGACAGAAAATCCAAAATAATATTGAGATGCTGCCTCGACTCCAAAAACTCCCGGTCCAAGCTCGATTACATTCAGGTAAAGCTCAAAAATCCTGTCTTTGGATAGGCCTTTCTCCATTTTTTTCGCGATCAGGTACTCTTTAATCTTCCGGACAATGCTTTTTTTGGGGGATAAATATAAATTTTTTGCCAACTGCTGGGTGATGGTACTCCCTCCACGGGCAAACGTCTTCTCCTTCAAGTTCTTTTTAATGGATTCTTTGATTTCATCAAAATCTATTCCTTTATGCCAGTAAAAACCTGCATCCTCCGCAATCCGCACCGTATCTTTCAGGATTTGAGGGATTTGCGCAAAGGGAACCCAGTTTTGTATGAACCCAAATTCCTTCCCTTCCTTTTCTGCCTGCTTGATCCGAATCTCCATCAATGCTGTTTTTTTCGGATTGTGTGTTTTCAAATCGGAAATATCGGGAAGTATTAAAATAAGATGGAAAATAAAAGCAACCACAAAAACAAAAAACACTAGCAAAGGCCACATCCAAATTCTTTTTTTCCTGAAGAATCGTAATTTTGACATGTTCACCTTCTCATATTTTATACCGCATGCTGAACAAAAGAAACCAAGATTGACATTCCATCATTCTGAGCGTAATGTATTTGATTCAGGAGATAGTTATGGCTAACGTGAAAAAACTTAAGGGCAGGATAGGGATCCTCACCGGAGGAGGTGATGTCCCAGGCTTGAATCCGGCTATCCGAGCCGTTACGATCCGGGCTATTCGAGAGGGATTCGAGGTGATCGGCATACGTAGAGGATGGGCTGGTTTGATCGAAATGAACAGGGATATAGCCTGTCCGGATATGGTCAATTGTCAGATACTGACAGAAGAACACGTCAATAAGGTCGGCCGGACTGGTGGAACATTTCTCCATTCCTCACGCACACGTCCCAGCCACATCCCCGATGTCAACGTCCCCGAGCATCTCAGGGACAAATACAGCCAAAAAATAAACGACTTGACCCCTGAAGTACTCAAAAATTTAGATTCCCTCGGCATCGATTATCTTATTCCCATCGGAGGTGATGACACCCTAAGCTATAGCGTTGAACTTCACAAAAAAGGGATCAAAGTCATCGGCATACCCAAAACCATGGACAATGATGTTCCTGGAACAGATTATTGTATCGGTTTCAGCACCTGTGTGACCCGGACCATATCCATGACTCATGCCCTGCGTACCACAGCTGGATCCCACGAGCGGTTTCTTGTCATCGAAGTGTTTGGCCGATATGCCGGATTTACAGCCCTTCTCCCGACCATGGCAGGAGCGGCTAACCGTTGTGTCATTCCTGAGTATGAATTCGACATAGAACGGTTATGCGAGCTGCTGACCGAAGACCGGGAGACAAATCCCAGCCGCTATTCTGTTGTGCTTGTTTCAGAAGGAGCGACGTTCGAAGGTGGCGATATGGTTTTTGAAGGGGACCACAAGGATATGTTCGGCCACAAGAAGCTTGGCGGCATCGGAGACTTGGTATCTAGCCATTTAAAAAAACTATCGCCGAAATACAACAACGGCCGTCAGATCAACGTGATCAACCAGCGACTGAGTTATCTCGTACGGTGCGGAGACCCGGATGCCATCGATTCCATCGTTCCCATGGCATTCGGAAACCTGGCTTTGGATCTTGTTCTGGGAGGGATATCGGGGCGTTTGGTGAGCTTGAGGAATGGAAAGTACGACAATGTCCAGATCGAAGCGGTCACCAGCACAAAAAAAGTGGTGGATGTGGTTAAGTACTATAATACAGAGAGACTAAGGCCCTATTACAAAAGCTTCAATCTCAAACCTCTGTTTATCATGACCAGCGATTACTGAAAGAAAAGGAGACCGGCATGAAAAAAATAAAAAAATTCGTCGTTTTTTTTACTGCACTTTCAGGTATTTTGGTTATTTCCTTCGGCCTTATTGTGGCACAGGATCAAACCCAACAAGATAAAGAAATGAAATATTGGACGGTTGCAGGATACCGCCACGGCCCAAGCTTTTTTCCCCGCAGCTTTTATGAGGAGACAAAACCTCTCCAAAAGGGTGTGATGGATTTTAAACACTACCACACTTACACAGAGATGGTAGGGTGGTTTAAAAAGTGGGCGGATGAATACCCTGACCTTGTCGACCTTTATGTTGTAGCCAAAAGTTTTGGAGGAAGAGATATTTACCAGCTCACGGTCACGAATAAAATAACGGGCAAAGATACGGATAAGCCGGCAATGTTTATCGATGGGAATCGGCACAGTGGCGAAGTGACTGCAGCAGAATCAGCTTTTTGGATGTTGCACCACATGCTCACCCAATATGGCAGCGATCCCGAGATTACACGCCTTTTGGATAATTTTGCATTTTATTTTCGGCCCAAGAATAATCCGGATGGGAGCTTGCTGTACTTGGAGACGGCGCAATCGCTCCGCAGCACGGTTCGGCCGTATGACAACGATGGAGATGGGCTTTTGGACGAGGATCCGGCTGAAGACCTGGATAGGGATGGGAAAATTCGCCAGATGCGCATCGAAGTGGAAAAAGGAAAAGGGAATTATAAGATAGATCCACGTGATCCCAAAGGCCGTTTGATGGTATTTACCGATAAGGGAGATGGCAAATATAACATCATGTCCGAAGGCATCGACAATGATCGAGACGGAAGGATCAATGAAGACGGGATAGGTGGCCTCGATCTCCATAGAAATTACCCTGAGAATTGGCGTCCTATGGAAGAAGCGACAGGTCGTGGTTTTACACAGAGGGGTGCAGGAGCATACCCCTTATCCGAAGTAGAAACGCGCTCACTGGTTATGTTCGTGCTCGAGCATCCGAATATCTCTGTGATGAACACGATGGACACAACCGTTCCGATGCACTTGAGGCCCCCATCGACTTCCCCGAGTGAGGAGCGCATGTATCCCGAGGATCTTGACCTGTATGAATATTTCGATGAAAAAGGAAAAGAGATCACGGGTTATGAAAGGGCCGGAGATGTCTATCAAGATTATGGCCGGGGAAGGCCTTTGTTCGGGCACAGCCCGGATTTTGGATACTGGTATTATGGCGCCATATGGTATGGAGATGAGCTTTGGAATGGCGGACGTATCGGTGATTATGACGGAAATAAAGTAACAGATGAATGGGATCGCCTGCAGTACAACGATAAGGAACTTTTAGTAAGCCGGTTCCAGGAATGGACAAAAGTTATCCATCCTGAGTACGGAGAAGTCGAAGTGGGAGGTTGGGATGGCAAATTTTATCGCCAGAATCCCCCGCCAGAACTGCTAGAAGAGTGGGCGGAAAAAGAAGCTCGTTTTAACCTGATGCTTGCTGGCAGTCTTCCGATGGTTGTGATGCATGATCCTGCGATCAAAGAAAAAGATGGGGAATTCACCATCGAAGTCGAAGTCGAGAACAAAGGATTTCTCCCTACAGCTCTCAAACAGGCACAGCTGGTGAAAATCGTCCGACCTGATAGGATCGAGCTGGAGTTTCCTGCGGGAATGCTCCCAAGACGTGAGGAAGGAAGGGGGCGTTTCAGAAGCATGTACGGGGGACGTCCGATGAGCCAGCAATCGGAGCAAGGGGAAAAATCAAAAGTGGAGATTATCGCGCCGGAAAAAAATCAGCCGTATGTGGAAATAGGCCGAATTCCGGGAAACGATATAATCAAAGTGACATTCAAACTCAGGCTGAATGATATCGAAAGCACAAAGTGCACAGTCCGGTACACCTCGACGCGGGGTGGTGTGTCGTCAAAGGATATCGTGATCGGTAAGTGATCAGAAGACTCTGTCGAGAAGTTCCACTTCATAAATTAACGTTGA
>Ga0114922_10006523_pt1 | contig 10706 bp, 8 predicted proteins | sample AartaG_FD_100975 | JGI IMG/M metagenome (GOLD analysis project Ga0114922, IMG submission 100975) | Deep subsurface microbial communities from Aarhus Bay to uncover new lineages of life (NeLLi) - Aarhus_00045 metaG | ecosystem: Environmental > Aquatic > Marine > Oceanic > Sediment | place: Aarhus...
AAACCGCCCCCACATTATGCGCTTACCTTTCCATCTTTTGGTGCCCCAGACATAGTACTCGTTAAATGTGGGTTTCTGGGCACAAATCTCGATTTTGCCTTTGTCGATTATATACATGTAGCCAAACAACTCTTTCGTTGCGCCTACGGTTCCGGGTGGAAAGGTGGCGTTATCAAGACTAAGCCATTGATACGGTTCAGGTTTTTTACGTTCGCAGACTGCTTTACGCTCCGGGTCATGACAAAGTTCTACGAAATCGCCCATTCCTTTTTCTGAGGATTCTTTGGCTTCTTTAAGATTCCCTGGTCGTTTTTCTAGACTCTTAATTATATTGAGTGTCCATCCAAGAAGTACTTTACCGGGTTGAAATTCGTATCGGAAGTCTCCGTGGGCAGACTTGCCTCTGCAATGATTCTGTAAGACAAATCGGTAGGTTACATCTTCTGGAGGATTTTGTAGGTATAAGTCTGGCATTTCTAAAACCCAAATATTTTTCGAGCAAGCGAAAATGCCCCCCAAGCCCAGGGAACAAATAACACAAAGAAACAAAAGAAAGCAAAGCCTACAGTAAAAGCCAAAGCCCTCCATCTTATTCCATTATCATTATCTTCAAGTCTGTGATACATGAGATTTTTTCCTCTAAGAAACTAAGAAACTTGCAATAAGTGAAAAGCATCCCGATACTGCCTATATTTTGATTCACGATCCCCGGTCGGAATATTAATCCGTCCTCCAGGCAAGACACTAATCGGGAATACATAGACGATTTTTGAACTGTGGACACCCAAGATGAAATCACATCCACCAGATGTACTATGCAGGCTAAAGTACTTTTGATTGCCTATCTTGTGTTGTCTGAGTCGCATTGGCTTGATCCAGAAATGGTCAGATTTAAGATTTATCCGGCCTACTTCATTCAAAACCATCTCTGATTTTAGTCCCTGGCGTTTCAAAAGTTTGGCTGCTTGCCTCGCAATCTCATAGCTCGTTCGAGACTTCAGCCGATCTTGGGAACGGGCTCTAGACTTGGCGTTTTTGAGGTCTGAGTATGGTTTACCAAAAAGCCCATGATATGCAATGCTAGCATTGCTTCTCGAAAATCCAAAATATTCTGCAATTGAAGTTAGGGTGCATAGAGGATCAGTCGCTATTTGTTTGAATCGTTCAACTGCATCCGGACCGTACTGTTCTCGGAAACGACGTCTGGCTGTGTTTGCTTTCTTCAATTTACATTGATGTCGAAAGGTGAGGATATGCTTCACTTGGATTTGAAGGATATTTGCGATCTCATAATCGTAATACTCTGCTTCTAACAGATCCCGGAGTACTTCACAGATTGGTTTGCCAAAATCATGTGAGATTCTTAAACACAAGGCTTCGAGTGTGGTTTTTTGGGCGGTGGTTAACTTCATGATTTCTTTTCGGTTTTTGTCTTCCTTGGTTCACCCGGCCCAGTTGTTCTCTCGAATACCCAAATTGGCCCTGAATCCTGCGGTTTTAGAACAAACAAGCCTTTAAGTCTCGATCCATTCAAAACTACCTTCACAAACGTCTTTGACAAGATAAAGAACGTGGCTTGCCCGGAATCCAGACGTGAAAGAGTGCATTTTTCGGCCTTTGTCCGGTTCCACTCATTGTCCAGCGAGGGGGCAAGGTAGGATTTGTCCTCGTCTGGTTTGCCACGCTCTAGCGCCCTTGGATCCTTAACCGGCTCATAGTATGCCAAAATCTTATCAGCAGTCAGTGGATCGGCGTGAAGGATCCAGCGTAAATAAGGCGGCTTTTTAGAATTGGCCGGAAGATCAAAGATCAGGTCCGTAAAAATTCTGGTAGGGGCTTCGCGGATTACCTGAACAGTCTTATAGCGTCTTACATAGAGAACAAATTTAACGGATGAGCCGGGTAATTTCAATTCAATTTTTTCCTCTCTTCCTCGCTTTTAGTGGTTTGCCGCTAATTTGTCAAGCCAAAAAACGTGACAGAACTTAATTCTCCTTGACATTTTAACCCAGACAGAGATATAGACCCCATATGTCTGCCACAAATCGCGTCCATTACACCGCTGAATTGAAAAACAAAGCCCGGATGATGTATTTCGATCCAACGGGGGAATGCTTTCGTAGCTACAAGAAAGTTGCAGATGCCCTGGGGGTTCCACGCTTTCAAACAATAGCTGAATGGGCCAAGAAAGATAAATGGCATGACGGACCTGCCCAAAAACCAGCTAGATTCTTATCACACCTCGATTCAGGAGAAATGTTCGAACTTCAGTCCGGACAATGGGACCAAGTGGCTGAGCGTTCATTGAATTTGTTGTTAACCTCAATGGATCATAATTTGTTGGGCAAGGCTTTGACAATTTTCAAGGACGCTTTGGCACAACAAAAAGAACTTCATCGGCGAATTAAGGCGCTATCAAAACTAGAATCTTCAAACAAAGACGCGCAGAAAGAAACGAAGGATGAGAAATCCAACATTTTTCCGTTTGAGCGTGATAGCCAACAAGAAGACCAAGCGGATTAGATATGTCAACTTCCTGTCTTGATTCGACTATAGCTAAGCTCATTGGGCTCTGTGAACGGCTTAATTCAATTAAGTTGCGACCATATCAGAAACATCGTGCCGAACAAGTCTTCGAACATCTTCTGACTGAACGACCCGCTACATTTACGTCCTTGTATAGTAGGAAGGGGGGGAAATCCTTGAGCGCCCGTTGTATTACGACAACGGCTATGATAGCGCTTCCAGAACTCTCCCGGTCTGCAATTGCTAAAGACTTCCCACGACTAAAGGAATTTGCTGAAGGATTTGCAGTTTGTATTTCCGGGCCAAAGCTGAATACAGCCCGGCAGATATTTCTTAGAATAAAACGAATTGGCCGGGGGAAGGTTTTCAAGCGGTGTTTACAGGAACTCGACCTTGAAGTTACTGTTTCAAATTCTGACACATTTGAATTGTCTAACGGCTCAATCGCACGGGCCTTCTCCGGATCCCCAACGGCAAGCGCCGATGAAGAATCTGCCCATCTCTTAATTCTTGACGAAGCGCAGCGCCTATCTCCCTACTCTGTTTATAAAATTCTTCGACCGTTGACCGCTGCAACAGGTGGCCTAATTTGGAATCTTGGAACCCCTGGTCTTACTCGATGCCCGTTTCTACGTGATATTCGATACAACCAACAGCACGAACCCCATCTTGATCAACAGGTTAATTATTTGGAGGTTGAAAAATATTCGACTGCTTACCAGCGATACATTGAAGAAGAGCTAAAACGGTTGCCAGGTGGCAAGGAAAATGAATTCTTTAAAATGAACTTTCTCCTTGAATGGCTACTTGCTGAGGGCCACTTTATAGACCCGGATAATTTTGAAATTCTAAAGCGAAATTTCAAGCGGGGAACTCAAACTGGGGGACGGTTAACAGCAGGAATAGACTGGGGAAAAGTGGATTCGGCTACTGTCGTAACGATTCTTGAGGAAAGAAATGGATCTGGCAAGCCTGATTATGTTGCCATTGATTGGCTCGATCTTAAAGGTGATAACTACGAAAATCAATATCAGTATATTGAACATTTCTTAGCTGGATATGAAAATCCTTTAACGTATTCTGAATCCCGCGGTGAGGGCAGCCCCGCCACAGAACAAATGCAAAAACGGCTGGGATCTAAAGTAATTGTCGGTAAATGTCCGACGGGAGTTTATAATGATCGAATTCATTCAAATTTGGGCAATTTTTGCAAGATAGGGCAATTTGGATATTGTGCAGATTCCAGCTCTGAATCCAAGGCGTTTGAAGAGCAAATGCTAAATGCTGTTAAGGAAACGAAAGCCGGACTTCTTTGCGTCCATAAAGCAGATTCGCAAGAGGAATATGCAGTTGGAGACGACTTTATTGATTGTTACGATAATTCTACGGAGGTATTAACATCCAGTGGATGGAAAAAGTTCCAAGAAATACAGGTGTCTGAACTAATCCCGTCACTGAACCTGTCAACATTTCAGGTTGAATTTGTCCCGAATTTGGAGACGATAGAAAAAAATTATAAAGGAAAAATGGTAGAATTTTCAGGCAGAAATATTTATTTACTTGTCACGCCAAACCACAATATGGTAGCAGCTCTTTCAAAAGGCGCGAATAAATATTATCCATTTAGACTTACTAGAGCAAAAGATCTTATTGGGCGACATTTTCGTCTTAAGCGAAATGCAAAGTGGGCTGGCAAATATCTTGATTTTTGGGAAATCCCAGCATATCGCTATAACTTCAAAAGACGAAAACGGCTTGAAAAAAAGCCTGTCCAGTTTTTTCCTATCAAAGCTTTCCTAAAATTTCTGGGATTTTATATTTCAGAAGGTTGCGCTAAAAATACTTTAATTCAATTAGCACAAAGTGCACAAGGAAAAGCTTATTCAGAAATCCAGGCTACCCTTGACGAATTAAATTTGAAATATTCCGTTGATTCTAAAGGCTTTCACGTTTGTAATAGACAACTCTGCGACTACATCAGATTTTTGGTTCCTGGGCACGCAACCGAAAAACGTATTCCCCCATCTGTGCTGGAACTTTTTCCTGATTTACTCAAATATCTTTTTGATTCAATGGTATTGGGTGACGGGTCTTTTTCTGGTAACTGTATTTACTATACTACTTCTAGTCCTGGACTAAAAGATGATTTTCTTGTTCTTGTCAATAAGATTGGTTTGAGTGCAACAGTTAAGTGTCATAATGGAGTTGAAAATGTACAGATTTGTGGCCATAATTCATCTCGCAAGCCCCGATATACAATCTCTGTTTCCAAATCTTGTTTAGCCCCAAGATTTAACTATCTTAAAGGGGCCAAGAACAGAGCAACCTGTAAATATCTCGATTACTCGGGTACTATTGTGTGTTTACGTCTACCTAAAAATCATACTTTGATGGTCCGACGCAACGGAAAAATGTGTTGGAGCGGTAATTCTGCTGCTCTTGCACTTGACGCAGCGCTAAGCGAACCAGATAGAGAGATTTCGTTTGCCAGCACAGGACAAAGACGGTCGTGTGCGAATAAAATGTCTGACTTCTAAGTTTGGAGAAGCAATGCAATTTTCTAAACGTTTTCCATTTATCTCTTTTGAAAAAGAGGCTTCTCAACGGTCCCAGTTTCCAGAAACTGGGGATCAGATTGAGGATCAGCCAGAAATGGGTACTGGGCATACGACCCCACCATTGGCAGAAATTGACACTACAGGAGTTGCCACACTTTCTAGTGTGCTGGGCCTGGCCCAAGAAAATCCAGATGAAATTTTAAAACGAGAAGGACGAAAAATATATGAGGAAATGGTAGACAAAGATGCCCATCTCAATGCGGTTTACACTACCAGGCGTCTTGCGCTTTCAAGAATTCCCTGGGAGATCAAACCAGCTGATTCCTCATCAGAAGCAAAAACTCATGCTGATTTTGTTCGTGATGCTATCATGAATTGTCGAGGTTTGTTTGCAGAAGACATCCGGCAATTGGCTGACGCAATAGGCAAAGGATTTTCGGTTCTTGAAATAAGATACAAATTCATTCAATCAGGCAGATGGAAAGGAAAATATGGTCTTAAAGAACTCGTGTTTCACAAACAACGATACTGGCGCTTTAGGAAGCAACAGGTAAAAAAGTTGACGTCAGAAGAAGTTTTATTTGTTGGTGACAACGATTTTTCAGGACAGACGGTTCCCTGGGAAAAAGTTATTCATTATGCTTACATGGCGGATGATAATTTATACGGAAATGCAGCATTTAAACCTCTGTATTTTATGTTTTGGTTTAAGAAAGAAGCGGGCTGGAAACTCTGGGTTGTATTCTTGGAAAAATTTGCTGCTCCGACTGTTGTTGGCAAGTACCCCCCAAAAGCAAAAGACCCCGAAAAAGAAAAGTTGTTAGAATGTATAACAGCGATTCAGCAAGAAACAGGAATAACAATCCCTGACACTATGAGTCTTGAGTTTATGGAAGCGTCGCACGCAGGCCCGGCATCGTATGCAACACTCATTGATGCCTGTAATGCTGAAATATCTAAAGTGTTACTTGGCGCAACACAAACAGTACAGGAAGGACGCCGAGGTTCCTACGCACTTGCTAGAACGCATTCTGAAGTCCGTAGAGAACGAGTAGAAGCAGATGCCATTGACATTATGGATGTTATACAGCAGCAACTCGTCAAACGGCTCGTCGATTATAATTTTAAGACTGAAGAGTATCCTCAGTTTCTAATGCGATTTCCACAAGAACGAACTATCCCGTTAGAAGAAGGCCCTGGCCAACCTGAAAAAGTTGGACCAGAATCTGAAGTGTTCCCATTGCCTGGAGAGGTTGATGAAAAATTAGCTGGTCCTGAGCTAACCCCAGAAGAACAAGAAATAAAGTTGACACCAGAAAAGCAAGAGATTGAGCTAACACCTGAAAAAGAAGAAATTCGCTTAGCACCGGAGGTGCAAGAAGCTAAGCTGGCTCCTGAGCAGGAAATTTCTCCGCCGCTGTATAGGGAAACGCAGTATGGACAAATTCCAGCTAGCCTGGTTGAGGCGGCTGAAAAAACACAAGGCCGTATTATGCAAGATTACGAACGCCAACTTAAGGCTGGGCATAAGCCAGAGGCACATGTAAACGCCAAATATTTTAAGAAGGCCTGGCTGGAAATTTTGCCAGAACAACAAGCATTTCATGAAGCAGGTCGGATTTCAGAAGATCTGAAGCTGGCCCTAAGCAGACATGTGTTTTCTGAACAGTTAGAGATAGATGTAGCTGCAAAAAAGATTCATGATATTTTTGCAGCGCAGATGTGGTCTCGTTACGGAATTCTTCCAACGACTTTGAAACATTCCGCGCACGATGGATAAAAATAAGCAAACACATGAATTCAGCAGCACCCAAGTTAACTGGCCAAAACCAGCAGCAGATCAGTTTACAAAATTTGCGGCCAAGATTCCAGATAACGATCTATATTTAGACCCCGAGGACCCTTCTTTTGGCCGAGAAGAAATACCCCATGTAACTGTTAAATACGGTCTCCATACTTCAGATCCAGACAAGGTTAAGAATGTTGTTTTAGGTACAGGGCCAATTTCAGTTGAGGCGGGTGCGATCGAAATTTTCAACAGCGAAAAATACGACGTCATTGTTGTTAAAATCAAGAGTCCGGGCCTGCACAAACTCAATGAGAAAATTTCCAAGCATTTGGAAATTACAGACACCCATCCGATCTACAAGCCCCACTTGACTATCGCTTACGTAAAACCCGGATGCGGTGATCAGTATGACGGAGATACAAGGTTTAATGGAATCTTAGCTACATTCAGCTCAATCAGTTTTTCTGCAAAAGACGGCAAGGTTTACCAAATTCCTTTGGAGCAAACGGACACGAAATTTACAGAAGCGCTGAGGATGACGATTGCTGATCTCATGGCTAAGGTGCAAGAATTGCGTAAAAAATACCAGGATTGGAAACAAAAGCATCCTGAGCAGGAATCCGAAGAAATGATCAACGAATTATTATTGCTGAAAGAAAAACTGGCAGAAAGGGGGATTAGGCTGCCAAAGCAAGACACGCCTTTAGACCGGGACGCTGAAGCATTCGAGAAGCGCGTCAAAATCATGCCCTTTGTGCCTGAGCCAGGTAAGGTCTTTAAGTTTACAGACAGCCCATATGCTCCAGTACATCCGTCTGGGGATGTGCGAGGTTCGCCTATATCGCTATCGGATTTCGAGTCCCACTTTAGGAACTTTCTGGCTGCTTCACCTGTCATCTGGGCAGTTGGTGGGATAGTTGAGCACGACTCTACTGTGAACGACTGTGATATTTTATGTTCGTTTCCTACCGAAGAAGAGATGCAACGAATAGTGGATTTTCGACTATTTCGGATGTTACCCGAAAATATTGCACATCGGGCATCATTCCTCCACGAAAGAAGGGGATCTACTAGCCCCTTCACTGATTGCCTCCCTCTTTACAGACTTAAATTAGAGCGAATCCCGGACGCTGAGATTATTAGGATGTCAGAATCTGAATTGAGCTTTGCAGAAATTACTCTCAGAGCAAAAGGTGCAGCAAAACAAGAACATGAGGCCAACATCTCAATGCGCGAAGATCGTGTTGAGCTTGGACGATATTTCAAAGCAATGAAGCCGTATAAAATTGCCCCGCCACTGGAACGACAAAGCGTGGATGCGTTTTTGGCAGCAATAGAAAAAGAGGGTGTTAAACCAGGATGGTTTTCATCACGCAAAGCAGATGGTTTCAGGACGACGGTTCATATCAAAAAGGGTAAATTGATTCGTGCATACAGCGATGATGGAATTGATAATATCAAGAAGTTTCCACAAACTGCTGCTGAAGCTAAAGACCTGTGGCCTAAAATGGATTTGGTTCTTGATCTTGAAGTTGAATGGATAGATTATGCAAAAAAGTATCATTTTCCTCGTGAAGTAGCTGCTTCTTATCTGAGACGAAAAGGTGATTTTGATGATTCTCATCTAACTCTAAATGTTTTTGATTGCTTGCTGATTGACGGAAAAGATATCCATAACGAACCTTTCTCGGAAAGATGGCGATTATTGAAAAAACTCAATTTTCCACAGTCTACTGACTCTTGTCCAAAGAAAGAGTTTCGGTTCAATCTTATTCCTCATTACTCTGGTCAAACAATCGAAGAAATCCGGCAACATACAAAAAGGGTTTCAGATGCCTGGGCCTGTTTCCCAAAAAATGAGTTACTCCAGTCAAATCCAGGATTCAAAACTGCTGATTCATTTCGAGCTGGAGATTCAATCTTATGTCCAGGCGGATATCAAAAAGTAACTGCTGTTACACAAGGTCCGTTTTCAGGAAATTTAATAACAGTGAAATCGCGGTTGTTCCCATTCACAGTAACTGAGAATCATCCTATACGCGTTGTCTCCATAAGGTCGAAAAAGAACAAGAAAGGAACGATTTACCTTAAACCAAATAGTTGGTATTTCAAGCAGGGCCATAAAAATCGTGTGCATAATTTTTCGGAACGGTGGAAATTAGCAGGAGTGTTAGACGCCAATGATTTCTTAGTTTTCCCAAAATTCAAGTTTGAGAAACCAACGTTTTTTGACATTGGAACAAAGGTTATCCCAGTCGATCGCGACCTTGCTTACTTCCTCGGATGGTACCTCGCAGAGGGTTCATGCACAGTTGGGCATGTTAAACTTGACGTTTCTAAGTCTGATTTTGAAAAATATATCCACGAATTGCGAACGATTGTTTTTAATTGTTTTGGGAAATTCCTGCGTGTTCGGGTAGAAGGACGTGATGCAGTCCGGCTCTATTTTTGCTCAAAAGCTATTTGCAAAGCATTAAGGCGGGAGCTAGGGCCAAAAGCGCTTTTTAAACGAATTCCAGAATGCATTTTTCATGGAAACAAGGAGGTCGCAAAAGCATTCTTGCTTGCATACCTTAGAGGTGATGGGAGTACAACACACCGCCTTACCAAATTCTATACTTCATCCGAAACTATTGCGAGGCAGTTAGTTTTATTGTTAAGTAAAATTGATATTCTTGCATCAGTATGGAAAGTCAAACAGGCCGGAGAGAGAATCATTGTTGGTCGGGCTTGTAGAGTCAGAGACACATTCGTTATACAAATTCCGATAACTCAGGTAAAGCGAATAAGCGATCAAATTGAACTAACTCACAAAAACCAAGGAACAGAATTTTGGGAAACTGATAATAACTTCTATTTTCGTACCAAAAAAATAGAGAAGGAATATGTCCAGGAGTCGGTTATTAACATTGAAACCGAATCCCATTTGGTCCTTACCCCAGTCATTACTCACAATTCTGAAGGGAACGTGTGCAAAAAAACCGATTCTATCCATACCCTTACCGGAAAGAGGGTTGGGTGGATAAAGCTACACCGGACATCCCTCCTCTACGGTCTGGTTACAGATGTGTTTGAGACTAAAACGGAAGGGGTGTTTAACATCGAGTGGTCGGTCGATCCGGATTCGTATCCGATTAGCAAGAAGAATACTCGCGAAGTCCATGGGAAGAAGTTTCTTCTGGGCGGAAAGACCTTTGCCACTACACTTGAACCAAAAATCGGCAAGGACATCATTCAAATCGAGCTTGAGACCCTCAATTTTATTCGTGACAAACGATCTGGAACTTATGATATTTCTGGCTGGGCACCCCGTTTTTTGAGAATTGCAACTGATCGCAAAACTCCGGATTCCGTTGCAGATGCTGTTAAGCGGGCGATCAAGAACCGAGTTTATCAGGAGAAAATCATCAAAGCTGACGGGTCTGTTGAATATTTGTCTGGAGCAAGCGCGGAGGAGTTTCCTTCGAAAATTCAAGTAAAAAATTTGGGGGGGATGGACGCATGAACCTTTCACGTCTCATTGCAACCAAATTTTTGGTGCGACCATGTGATCAGCATGCTGAAGACGCCTGCGGAGCGAGAGAACGAGCAAAGCTTCGAATTGCAATGGAACGCCTAATATGCCAAATGCTTGAAGAAGCAAAAAAAAAGGGGGGTCCACAGGAACAGAATGCACCTCCTGCTATTAAAAATAACTTTTTTAATTTGGCATGATATTGGATTATTCCGATGCCTGAAGAGCAGCTGGATGGCTGGAACCAATGGGCAAAACATGTTCTTCTCGAGCTTGAACGCTTGGATAAATGCATCTCAACAACTAAAAAAGAGATGAT
>Ga0114922_10006524_pt1 | contig 10706 bp, 5 predicted proteins | sample AartaG_FD_100975 | JGI IMG/M metagenome (GOLD analysis project Ga0114922, IMG submission 100975) | Deep subsurface microbial communities from Aarhus Bay to uncover new lineages of life (NeLLi) - Aarhus_00045 metaG | ecosystem: Environmental > Aquatic > Marine > Oceanic > Sediment | place: Aarhus...
GACGTGGACCTGGGGGGCCCGGACGCGCTGCTGCACGTGGCCGAGAGGCTCGTGATCGGCTCGGACAAGTTCTCCGGCAACCTGCAGGTGGACCTGGACAACATCGTGCTCCGCTCGGACGGCCCGGAGCCGGAGCGCGGGCCGGTCCGCGTGGACCACATCGGCTACGCGCCGCAAGGCCGCAAGATCGGCCTGGTGGCCGGCAGCCGGCTGTTCGGATTGGACGGGGCGCCGTTTGTCATCCGCAGGGCAGACGCGGCAGGAGACGTTACCGGGGATCCCGTTTACGAGGGCCGTCTCGCTCTGCGGGCGCCCTTCGAGCCCGTCGTCTATGGCGAGTGGGTATACGAGGCGGACTTCACGCCGGTCGCGCAGCCGGGCCGGTACGTGCTGGAGGTTCCCGGCGTGGGGGCTTCCGTCCCCTTCTTGGTCAACGAGGCCATCTACGACTACCTGTTCCACCACCTGGGGCGGTTCTTCTTCTTCCAGCGGAACGGATCCGCGCTGCCTCCGGCGAACGCGTTCGAATGGGCCCGGGGCGAGATCTACACGGACCCGATCCCCTTCGCGAGCGACGAGTCCAAGACGCGCCTGGTCCGTCACGGCTGGATCGACGCCGGCGACTCGCGCGTCTTCCCACATACCGCGCGCGTCGGACCTCTGCTGCTGGCCTGGGAGATGTCGAGAGGGAAGCACTTTGACGGACAGCTCAACATCCCCGAAAGCGGCAACGGCGTGCCCGACATGCTCGATGAAGTCCGCTGGCACGTCGAGTTCCTGCGCGAGGTGCAGCTCGAAGACGGCGCCTGCCTCGGATACCTGATGACGGGCAAGCGCGGCGGCAATCCCGAGAGAGGCTACGACGTCGGATACGAGAACGACCCCGATCCGCGCTTCATCCGGGACGATCGGTTCAGCTACGACGAGAGCGTGCGCATCTGCGCCTGCTTCGCCATGACGGCCCGGTGTCTCCAGCCGTACGACGCCGAAGCGGCCCAGACTTACAGGGACTGCGCGCTGCGCGCCTGGAACTGGGCCCGCGCAAACGAGCCAGCGCCGGGCGGTCGGCGCGGAGCGACCTGGCAGGACGACGTGCTCTGGGCCGCCGTCGAGCTGTGGCGGCTCACCAAAGACCCGTCCTACCACAACGTCGCAGCCGAGCTGGCGGGACTGGAGCCGCAGTGGGACAGCAACGCGTGGAAGAACGACAGCGCCCACGTGGCCTGGATCTCGTACGCCCTGGACCCGGATGCCGATCCTGAGTTGCGGGAGTCGTTCGTCAGCCGCTTCGTCGGGCAGCTCGAAGTGCTCTTCGACCTGTCCGCAGCAGACCCGTACGGCGTGGCGGTCTACCCGCACGGGTGGTTCCACAGCCCCGCGCGAATGGGCGAGACGGCGTGGCTGCTGCTCACAGCCTGGCGGTTCACAGGGCAGGAGCGCTTCCGTGCCCTGGCCCAGGAGTATCTGCACTACATCGGCGGGCGCAACTCTTACCGGCTCTGCACGATCACCAACGTGGCGCCGGAGAGCGTCAGCACGCCGTTCCACATGTTGGAGTGGACGCCGCGGCGCAGGGCGTGGTTCCCCGGCTGCATGCCCTACATGGCGGTCGACCATTCGGCCAACCTGTCGCGGTTCGTATCGCGGCGGTTGCGGGACACGCGCATCAACTGGTACTTCTCGGAGCCATGCATCGGCTTCAACCACGGCGCGACGGCAGCGGTGATGCTGCTGATGAACGGCCGCCGGTATGACGACATGCTCCGGACGGGCGCCTTCCCGGGCAGGCAGCCCTACCGGCCGGGCCTGCCTTGCGCCCCGTCCCACAACGTCCCTTGGGGTGCAGAGCCCGTCGTTCCCCGGCCGTCCGGCTGACGACCGGAGTTGCTGACGCGCCCGTCCGTCACGAGCATGTCCGGGAATGCATGGCCGCCGGATGCGCTGGCCAGCATCAGGCCGGCGGCAGTGGAGCGGCTCCGCTGGCCGCGGCATGGGCGGGACCGCCCTCGGACGCTTCTGGAGGATCAGGCGATGTATAACGTGCCGCTGACGGTAGTGGCACTCATCGCATTCACTGTACCGACCACGGGCTTTGCAAGGGGGATGAACGGCATGTTCAAGCATGTGATCGTGGACGCAGACGGACCCGAGAACCCCCACGTCAAGACGGTCGGCGACCTCAACGGCGACGGCAAAGATGAGCTGGTGGTGGCCAGCAGCGCCGGCGGGCCCCTGGTCTGGTACGACCTGGTCGACCTGAGCCGTCACGAGATCGCCCCGGCCGGCAAGTGGAGTTGCGACGCCAAACTCGTGGACATGGACGGCGACGGCGATCTCGACCTCGTCATTCCCGAGTGGTACTCGAAGAACCGATTGGAGTGGTATGAGAATCCGCTCCCCGACGGCGATCCGGCGGCCGGGCACTGGAAGCGCCACGAGATCGGCAGTCCGCGCGCGCACGACGTGTGGGTGGCCGACATCGACGCCGACGGCGAGCTCGAGATCGTCACGCGTCAGCAGAACGATCCGGGAGCTGAGATCGTGGTCTGGCTGCGCAGCGGCCCGGAGCAATGGGAGTCGCGCAAGCTCAAGTGCCCCGAGGGCGAGGGTCTGGCACTGGGCGAACTAGCCGGCACCGGGCGCCTTGACGTCGTCATTGGCGGACGCTGGTACGAGACGCCCGAAGACCTGCGCGGAGGCCAGTGGCAGGAGCACGTCTTCGCCGACTGGTTCCCGCCCGCCATCGTGCGCGTGGCGGACATGAGCGGCGACGGCCGCCCCGACATCGTCCTGACGCGCTCGGAGGGCCAGGGGAAGCTGTCGTGGTTCGAGGCGCCGGACGACCCGCGCGCCCACTGGACGGAGCACGTCGTGGAGGATTCGCTCGACTACGCACACAGCCTGGTCGTTTGTGATCTGACGGGCGATGGCGCTCCGGACATCGTGACGGCCGAGATGCACCAGTCGGAGCGGCGGCGCGTCCTCGTCTACGTGAACGAAGGCCGGGGCCTGGCCTGGCGGCGCGAAGTCGTCGCGACCAAAGGCTGCCACGGCCTCTGCGTGGCAGACCTGGGGGACGCGGGCAAGGTGTTAGTCGGAGCCAACTGGAGCGGCAGGTATCAGCCGGTCGAGATGTGGCGCGTTGCTTTGCAGCCGTGAGCCGCCGGACGGGCGGAGGCCCTTGAGCATTTGGAATAGGAGGTGAACGCATGGCCAGACATGGCAGGATGAGGCTCTTGGCAGCTATTCTGTGGTGGGTAGTGGCGGCGCCTTGGGCGCTGGCCGGCGAACCCACGACCGGCATCGAGATCGAGCTGTTCGACTATCCTGACGCTCCGGCGCTCCAGGCGGTGTGGAGCCCCCAGAACGCGGAGTCCCCGCCAGCCAACATTGCCGTTGGCCCCGATGGCGAAAGAATGGCTCGCCTTCGGTTGCCGTTCAGCACGCTCAAGGACTGGCGTGTGGCCTGGGATCGGGAAGGAGCCGTTGATCTATCCGGGGCGGACCGGCTCCTCGTCCGTATGCGCACCGACGACCCGGGCGCGGTCGTGTGTATCCTCTATGCGCACACCGGGGACGGATGGTACGGTTTTCAGACGGTCGGCCTCGAGAGCGAGTGGGCAACGGCGGTCTTCTGGATGAGGCGCGCAGGCAGGGAAGGTCAACCGGCCGGTTGGGACACCGTGGACCGGCTCAGGTTCGGCTTTCTGCCGGGCGCACGGCGGGATACGGTAGTTGAGGTCGCGTGGGTCAAAGCGGCGAAGGGATCGCGCCCGGAAGACATCGGCAGGATCAGCAGCTTCGCTTCGTTCGAGGAGTCGCGCGACCATATCCTGGGCGCTGTCCGTCCCGAGAACCGCAAGGCAGTAGAGGGCCGCCTTGATCAAGTCCGTGCCTTGAGGGCCGAAATCCTGTCCGGCCCGCAGGGCCTCGATGACCCCGCTGCTGAAGGGAAAGTGCGCACCTGTCACGACCTCATGGCTCAGGCTTATGCCATGGTCCAGAAGTCCAGGCCGGGGGAGTTGCGCGGCTTCTGGTGCCACTACGGCCATGGTCCTGTAATGGACGGCAAGCGTGCCTCCTGGGGCAAAGCCATCCCGATGATCGCCGATGGCGGCCTGAATGCCATCTTCCCGAACATGCTCTTCGCCGGAGTGGCCTACTTTCCGAGCAAAGTGGTGCCCACCCATCCCGTCGTGGCAGAAGAGGGCGATCAGCTTGCCGCCTGCATCAAGGCGTCTCGCGAATGCGGCGTCCAGGTCCACCTGTGGAAAGTCTGCTGGGAGATCGGCTGGCAGGCGCAGCCGGGCGCGGACGAACCTTTCCGCCAGGAGAACCGACTCCAGGTGGACCGATCCGGCAACACGCTGCCCGTGCTCTGCCCGAGCGACCCGCGCAACCGCAAGTACGAGCTGGACGCAATCCTGGAGGCCGCCGACTATGACATCGACGGAATCCACCTGGACTACATTCGGTACAAGGGGCCCCACGTCTGCTATTGCGAGGGTTGCCGGAAGCGCTTCGGGGAGCAGACCGGCGAGCCCGTGGTGAACTGGCCCGAAGACGTTGTGCCCGGCGGCCCGAGAGGCGAGGCGTATGCGGACTTCAAGCGGGAACAGATCACGGGCTTCGTTCGGGAAGTGCATCACGCCCTCAAGCAGAAGAAACCGAACCTGAAGCTTTCCGCAGCCGTTTGGGAACCCGCCCCCTCCGCTCTGCGAGTCAGCCAGGACTGGCCGGCCTGGGTGGATGAGGGCCTCGTTGACTTCATCTGTCCCATGCTCTACACCGAGGACATGGCGTATTTCCGCAGCACCCTCGGCGAGGTCATGGACCGCGTGGCGGGCCGTGCGCAGGTCTGCCCGGGGATGAAGGCCTCGATGAGGCCGCGCCCCGAGAGCCAGAACCCTCTGGACATCATCGTGGACGAGATCAACGCCGCCCGCGAACTGGGGGCGCACGGGTTCGTGCTCTTCGAGCTGTGGGAGTATCAGAAAACGCACCTCATGCCGTACCTGAAGGCGGGTGTCGCGAGCGAGAACTGAACAGGCAGCCACTTGCTCCGGCAAAGGTTGTCCTGTAGAAATCGGCTGAACGAACAACGCACGCGCCACAGTCGGCGTGCCCCAGTCGGGCGCAGGGCGTGGACGATCGCGAACGCGTAGAGGCGACGCGCACGGGCCTCACTTGGCTCGGCTGCGAAAACGGCTCAGGCGCTTCATGAGCTCCCTCTTGCCGACGCGATAGCGGACGCCCCTCTCGGTCTGTCCTTCGACCGAGAATCCCATCTTCTCGCGCAGGAGAGTCCCTGATGGTGTCCCTCCGGCCTATTCGGAAGGCTCCATCCCAACCAGGTTCTCGTACCACACGATCCGTTCATCTTCCCCGACTCCGCCCGCCACTACGTCCGCGTCGCCGTCCCCGTCGATGTCCGTCGCACAGACCGCCCTAAGCGCCAAGCGTGGCGCGATCACCTGGATCGGCTCGAGGGATCCTCCCGCATTCTCAAACCAGCCCAGGCCCTCGTCTGTACTGGAGATCACGTCCGGATCGCCGTCGCGGTCGAGGTCCGCGACGTCGAATGAGAGTGCGTGCTCGGTAATAACCCGCTCCGGCCCAAACCGTCCCCCGCCCATGTTCCGGTACCAGGCCACGCCCAATGTTGCGCGTTTAGGCGACATATACGAAGCCACCACGTCGGGGGCGCCATCGCCGTCCAGGTCGGCCCCCTTGACGGCCATCATCCACTTGAGCTGCTGCGTCAGGACCCCTTGCGGCCCGAAACGGCCGGCCCCCATGTTCTCATGCCAGCTGACGCCGCTGAATGAGCCCGACAGCACGTCCTGGTCGCCGTCCCCGTCCAAGTCGACGGTTGATACGGACGCAGCCCGGTGCGCGTCCGTGGTGAGGGTGGTTGGGGCTGCGAACTGGCCCCCCCCCAGGTTCTCGCACCAGGCGACCCTGTCCTCCTCCACAGAGGTGAAGAGCACGTCATTGTCACCGTCCCCGTCCAAATCAGCCGCATGAACATCCCTGACCCAGCCCAGCCCTGTCACTACAGGAACCTTGGGGGCGAAGCGCCCGCCGCCAAGATTCTCGAACCACCAGACTCCGCCTTCGTTGGACTCCCAGAAGCCGTGCGAGCCCACCACCAGGTCCGCATCTCCATTCCCATCAAGGTCGGCGGCCCGGGCACACGCGGGGTTAGGAACGCTTTTCGGCAACAGGCCGCCGGTGATCGGTCTCTGCTCGCTGAAGTTACCGCCGCCGGTATTCTCGTACCACGCCACCTTCTCGTCCGTTTCAGAGACGGATAGAAGATCGCTGTCCCCATCGCCGTCCAGGTCGGCGGCGTAGACTGACGCTAGAGCCCGTATCCGCCGTGTGATCAGGCGAGGAGGACCAAATCCCCCTCTGAGCGGCTTCAAATCGCCATTACGGTCAGGAGCAGGGTCAGCGGGTGAGTGCTCAGGCGCCCGCGCCACCGTCGCTTCAGGCGGGGGCAGGGCCAGAAGGAATCCCGACAACTCATCGCTTCCGATGTCATACTTGACCATCTGCCAATACGTGGCCAGCAGCAACTCATCCGGTGACAGCCACGCTACGCTGGCAGCGCGCACGATCGGGGACTCCGTAATGCGCATGGTCTTCGTGTCGACGATCAGCACCTTCTGAGTTAGTTGCTCCGGCCGGACGCGCTCCCCGTGCCAGTCGTACCACAGCGCCAGCTTCTTGCCGTCCGGCGAAAAGGCCATCCGGCTTCCCGGGCGCGGAAGGGACACGGCCGTCGTCTCCCACCGGCCCTCGGCTGCGTAGAGAAGCAGCTTCGACGCAGCAGAAAGCAACACGCCAACCGAATCGCCGTGGGGCGAGCCATCCACGATCCGGAGCGGCGACATCATTTGCACAACGGCCAGTTCCCGCTCGGACAACTGGCTCCCATGCAGCCGAGCCGTCAACAGCGCGATCAAGTTGGTTGCGCCCCCATGGGTAAGGTTCGCCAGCAGCAGGCGATAACCATCGCCGTCAGGCGTCGACCACAAACACCGCACGTCCGTGTACTCTTCGGTCCACAGTGGGTCGGTGCGCCACTTCCCGTTGCGCTTTTCGAGAAGGTAGAGTCCCGGCGGGGTGTGCCTCTCGATGTGCCCAGCCAGAGTGCACAGAACCGCCTCCGAACTGAGCGCGTGGAGGCCACTGAAGTTGAGCGCAGAAGGCAAGTCCATTGCTTTCTCAACCGCCCCCTCCGGGAGGGAGAGCGTCAGGAGATTCCCCTCGGTGTCCGTGTCCCCACCCGACGCAATGAAAAGGACGCTCTCGTCGGGTGCCCAGGCGACCGGGCGGACCTCGTGTCCGGCCCCCTGCCCCAACCGCTGAACTTGCACCTCGCAAAGCTTTCGTGCAGAAGAATCCAGAATGGAAAGGCGGGCCGGGAAGGCGGTCGGGCGGCAGACGTAAGCCGCCACGTATGTTCCGTGCGGCGAGACGCTGATCCACGCCATTCCTTCCCCGGACGGTGAGCCGGGCTCCTGTCCCATAGCTGCGGCGTGCGGGGAGGGGCCAGAACCCGAAACCACCGTGCCCACAATCTCGGTCCCCTGCGCCTCTGCCGCAACCCCCGCCATCGGCACGATGCAGGCCACCATCAGGGCGGCCGCCGCCAGTGAGGCGATGACCTCCAGCCATCGGTGCTTCCAGGACGGCCTCTCCAGGTGCTCCAGACGCTGGCGCAGGCGGCTGGCGTTCTCAAAGAGCCCCAGGAGTCCCAGGCCGGCCCTCTCCCGTCCGAAGACCATCCTGCGGGCGGCGTCTACGAGGGTCTCCCGGTACTCCGAGGTCCGCTCCCGGAGAAGCCTGGACACGCTGGCGTCGCAGCAAAGCTCCCGCAGGTGGCGAAGGTGCGTCCCCGCCAGCCACACCGCAGGATGGAACCAGAAGGCGACCTGCACCAGGGCCTGCGCCGTGTTCATCGCCAGGTCGCCGCGCTTCACGTGGGCAAGCTCGTGGAGCATGATGTGTTCCATCCGCAGCGGAGACTCCACCTCACGCGCGGCCTCTGGGAGGAGAAGCACGGGCCGGAGAATGCCGAAGACCGCCGCGCTCTTCACCCCTTCGGTGACAACGACGCGCGGAAACCGCCGGAGACCGAGCCGGCGGGCACAGCACGCCACCACGCCGTTGATCCAGTCGGGTGTGATCTTCGTCGAATCAGCCAGGATCAGCCTGCGCAGCCTGAGCGCCCGAACGATCAGCCAGATCAGAAGCAGCAAGGTCACGGCACCGCTGCCGAGCATTGCCCACGCCTTCAGGGGAAGGGACGCTCCGACCGCGGGCGCAGGGGTCTCCGCAGGCACGAGGGATGCAACAAGCGGTTCGGCCGGAGGAACCGCCGACACCGCGCGGTCCATGGACTGGAAGGCCGCCGGCTCCGCCGGATCGGGAAGCTCCACACTCACCGGCGCAGCCACGGCAACTGCCTGCTCGCCGCCCGGGAGCACGCGGCTAACGACGCTGCTCGGGAGAGCAAAGCTCGGCGGAATGAAGAGCTTCACGAGGACCAGTGCCCACAAGGCATAGCGGACCTGGGGCCAGCCGCGCCGCCGGAGCACCAGGTCGATGAGCCACACCACCAGCGCGAGCAGGGCCACCTGCCAGGCCATCGCGCCCACCCACGACCACCACCCCTCACCCATTCTGTTCAATGCCTCAGTCATCGTCGACCCCCTCTTCTTCGTGCCCCAGTGCGTCCATCAACTTCCGTCTTTCTTCCTCCGATAGCGCTTCCTCCTCGACCAGGAAGTGGACCAGCGGCCCGAAAGCCCCTTCGAAAGCCTCGCTCACTACCGACCGAAGCGCCGCCATGCGGGCCTTCCGCCTGGTGAGGATGGGCTCGTAGAAACTGACGTTGCTCCTCTTGTACTCCTTCACGGCCCCCTTCTCCTCCAATCGGGCAAGGACAGATCGGAGTGTGGTGTAGGCCCAATGGACCTCGTCTGAAAGCCTCGCCTCGATCTCCCGGGCCGTGGCCGGCCAGTCTTGCCAGAGTGCGTTCATCACGTGCCATTCTGCGCTCGTCAGATTCATTGGCTGCCTCCCGTTGCCATAGCGCCCGCACGTCTACTACATATGTGGCAGCATGTCAAGACCCGATCCAGGCGATTCTGAAATCCCACCATCCGCTCGGGCAGCGTGCTTGCCTTGCATCGATTTCTGACAGCGGCGCCCCAATTCAGCGGATTCCAGCCGGACATAGGCGGTCCTCAAACGTTAACATTGTGGAGGGCCTTCCCGCGGGATCGCCTTCGGCTCACAGACAGAACGGAGGCAAGGGCCACTTGGACACACTTGACGCGCTGCGAAGAGCCTATGAACGCCACAAGAAACGCCTCCTGACCGTGGCATTCGCCCTGACAGGCGACGCGGGCGCAGCGGAGGACGTGGTCCACGACGTCTTCGCCAGGCTTCTGCAGAACTGGTCGTGGCCTCGCGGCAAGAGCAGCTTGCGCAGATACCTCGTCGTGTGTGTCCGAAACCAGGCACTTGACTGGCTCCGATACCGCAAGCGCCATCGGACCGACCCTCCCAACCCGTCTGAGATAGTGTCGGAACTCGATGGCCCCGCGGCTGTGGCGGCGCGTGAAGAAGAAGCGAGCGCAGCACTCGACGCCCTGGGTGGGTTACCCGAGGATCTGCGCGGAGTATTGGTCCTGAAGATCTGGGGAGAGCTTCCCTTCAGGCACATCGCGCGCCTTCAGGGCATCGGTAAGAGCGCGGCTCACGAGCGCTACAACCGCGCGCTGGCCCAAGTGCAGAAGCGATTGACAGGAGCAAGACCGAAATGAACCCCATGGACAGGAAAGAAACCGAACGCCTGCTCAAAGGGATTGAGCTCAATCCCTCTCCGCAGCTTGAGCGCCGGATGAGGGCGTTGTGGGCCGAGGCAGACGGGAAAGAACCCGCCAGAGCAACGCGGCGGGAAGAGGCAAGACGCCACGGATTCTCCCGGAAGCGACTGCTTCGCGTTGGAGCAACCGTCGCAGCCGTGTGTGTGGCCCTGCTCGCCGGATGGTGCCTTCTGAGTGGACGTGGCGTCATGCCATCCGCGTACGCGGAACTCATGGAGGCGGCGCGCAACTCGCAAGCGGCAGAATGGGTGCACGCGACTGGAACGGCAGGCGGCCAAGAGGTCGAAGGGTGGCTTTCACTGCGCCCCTTCCGCACCTTCATGAGGCGCGGAGATCAGGTCGAGGCGGCCGACGCCGAAGCACATCGCGAGTACAAGTATGACCCCGCGACGAACACGGTCACGGTCCTTTACCTGGCCGAAGCACCTGAAGAAATGCTCCAGGCGTCGAGCTTCATGGCTGCCATGCTGGCACAGCTCGAACGTGCCGAGCAAGAGGGACTCATCGAGATCACCAAACGCCATGTGCTGGTGGATGGGAGGAAGTACGAGGTCTACACGGTCACGTTGAACAACGAGGAGGCTATGGAGGCAACGTTGACGGTCGACTCGTCGACGCAACGGCTGGTCAGGATAGAGAGCCAGGCGTGTCCTCCTGGTGGATGCGGACCCATGGAATTGGCCTTCGATTACCCCGACTCAGGGCCTGCGGACATCTACGCGCTCGGCGTGCCGCGTGACGCCAGGATTGTGGAGAACCTGCCGACCACGGACCTTCTGCAACTGCACGAGGAGGTCGAGC
>Ga0114922_10006525_pt1 | contig 10705 bp, 6 predicted proteins | sample AartaG_FD_100975 | JGI IMG/M metagenome (GOLD analysis project Ga0114922, IMG submission 100975) | Deep subsurface microbial communities from Aarhus Bay to uncover new lineages of life (NeLLi) - Aarhus_00045 metaG | ecosystem: Environmental > Aquatic > Marine > Oceanic > Sediment | place: Aarhus...
CTTCACAAAGAAGGTACGGTCCTTCTGCGTCAAGCCGAATTCCTGATTGCCGAGATAGTTGTCGCTGTAGCCGAGGAAAAGCACCGTCCGGGGATTAAGCTTGTACGAGAAAAGAAGCTGGCTGAAAAGGTTCCTTTGTTCCTGATCGATATCGTATGTGTAATTCTCGACGTTGTAGCGGTAATCGACATACTGGAGGATGGCGCGGAAAAAGGTCTTCCTGTTGAATTGATAAATCGCAGTCGCCTGGCCGATGTGCGCCGTGTAGAGATGCCCGCCGCCCGAAGACATCCTTTCAAATGTGTGGTTATAGCTAAATTTCATATGCCGACCGGCGTTCACCGAGAGGGCTGGACTCAAAAGAATTCTGCTCCCAGAGCGCGTGTTGGCGTAGTCAATGCGCTCGCCCATCCGACCGAAGAGATACAACTCCAATCCAGCCTTGGGGACCATCATGCCGTTGAAGATAAATTCCGTCAGGTCAAATTCTTCACCGTTATATGCCTCACACCATTTGCTCGCGCGCGCTTGGAGGTAAGACTGCATCATGCCGTCGAAGTTGAGCCACACCGAAATATTTTTATTGAGGAGATTGCCGTCTTGGTCCTCGTAGTAATTTAGGTCGCTTCCGATCGTTACGTTTGACCACCACTTACCCGGCTGGGCACTCCACCAATAATACAGGCCGCCCTCGACATTGCGGTATCCAACCTGCGGCATGTATCCCAGGTCGGCACGGAAGTCCGGGCCGATCTCTTCGAAATTCGCCCACCAGCTTATGCTTCGGGTCACGTGTTCATATTTAAGCGAGAGAGCATAGTCCCCGAAGTCGTCCATCGGTTGATTGAAACCTTCGCTCACGACCGCCGGATACCTCGTTGTGGAACCAAGTGCCTGGAACGATATCCGGTCGGTATTTGTGACTCTCAGAATCCCGTCCACACCGAGCAAGCGGTTATAATACTCCTCGCCCTCCCGGTCCGTCAGGAGCGCACCGATGGTGTACTTACTGCCGATGTCGCGTTTGTATCTGAACACCGCCGCCTTAGAGTTCATCGACAGCGATGTTGCTTGCGAACTCTGGCTGCCCGGGAATATCAGGTTGGTCAGATCGTCTTCGACGAAGTAGGCGCCGACTGTGTTGCTCCCCTCTTTTCCCGTGAGCTTGATACCCCAAACAGGATCGCGCAGCGTGCGCGTATAGACAACGTTAAGCTTCGAGCGAAAGAAGTCGACGCCCTCGATGAAGAATGGCCGCTTCTCCGGGTACCAGAGCGCGAACGGCTCATTGATATCTAGTTGTCTCGAATCGGCCTCGACCTGGGAAAAGTCAGGATTTGCGGTGCCGCTCAGCGTGAAATTCGGCGTCACGCCCCATCTCGCAGTCACGCCCACATCGGCCTTTCCATCGCTCGTGCTGAAATCGGCGTCCGACAGCGAATCCCTGGAATCGGTTTTCAGCGCGGTCAAGGTGGGCACCAGTTCCAGGTTCGTGCCTGGAGTAATGCCGGCAAAGCCGCTTATCTTGATGAACTGGCTCTGGTAGGAATTGTTGTTGCGATCAAGCGGCACCAGGCCCAGGCGGTGCCTCACCGATCGCGGATACCAGCGCGAGATGTCCAGACCCCAGATCTGGGGACCGTTAACGCGCTGGAACTGCAGACTCGAAAAAGGTATCTCGAACTCGAGCACATAGCCGGTGTCGGTGATTTCACCCGCGCAATCCCAGATCGCATCCCACGTCGAATCGCCGTAGGTCGGCGTCTCGATGCCGTCGCGCTGGGCACCCAACGCATTACATCCCATGAAATAATTCCGCCGCTCGTCATTGAACGTGTCCAAGTTGATGTTCACCAGATCGTCGTTGCCTATGCGATCGCGATCGCTGAAATAAGCCCGTATCGCCGAGGGCTCCGGATCGTAGCAACGGAATCCGAAGTAAATACTCTTCGCGTCATGAAATACCAGCACTTCTGTCTTGACGATCGCCGGAACATTCTCCGCTGGCGAAGTCTCGTAGTCGAGCTCGAAGACAAGTGCTTGCGACCACGCCTCTTCATCAAGCCTTGCATCAACCGTGATTTCCGCATCGATCCGCGGCACGTGTTGCGGCGCTCGGGCGCTCTCCGTCTGCGCTGCAACAGGACTGAGAAAGCTTGATAAGATCAAGAAAACTAATGGAACCATTGGGTATTGAAGACGCTTCATAACATCTCTCCACTTGTGCTGTTTGTCTGCCGAACCTGTGTTTACAAAGTCTTCAGTGACCCGCGAAAAGCTGCTGTGTCTTATATTTATCCGAATTGATTTCCCCAAATAAATATTATGTGTCTTTTATCGCACTTCACGATGTAATAACGGTGACAATTAGACGTTCTCCACTCCGGCTTGGTTGCCAGGGCGCTAAACAAAGCTGGAAGCCGTACTTGTTTGGCTAAGGGGAAATGGGAAAGTGGGGTGAGAGATGGGATTCGAACCCACGACCTCCTGGGCCACAACCAGGCGCTCTAACCAACTGAGCTACTCCCACCACCGGAGGAAAATAAATCGTAGAACCGATTGGAGACCAAGTCAAGCGACAGCAGTATCTCAGCCAACAAGATCCGTACCTTGTTCCTTTATTGCCCTGGACTCGAAATCCGGCTGATTTGAGGATTATAATGCACAATGTTATGGTAAAAACCTGTAATGAAACTGAGTCTTTTTTATCTGCTCTCCGCCGCTTCCTCCATCAAGAGGTACAACCTTGAGTAACGCCGGAGATGTCGCCGAATATTTTCGCCAGAACTTCCTCGGCGCTCGGTTGATCCTGGTGTCGAACAGGGAGCCCTATATCCACCTCCATACAAAGTCCGGTGAGAAGATTCGCGAGCCTATCGGTGGCCTGACTAAGGCTCTTGATCCGGTGATGCAGGCTGTAGGAGGAACATGGGTCGCTTGGGGATCGGGCAATGCCGACCGCAAGTATTCCGATGAAAACGATCGTGAGCCGGTGCCGCCCTTCGCGCCCTGCTACACGCTGCGCCGAGTCTGGCTGGAGCGATCCGTAGTTCGCGGTTATTATTACGGCTTTTCCAACCAGGTCCTCTGGCCCCTATTTCACAACATGCTCGAAAAGGTTCGCCTTCGCCGCTGGTATTGGACCAGTTACGAGCGCGTTAACCGGGAATTTGCCCGGACAGTGGGTGAGGAGGTCAACGCCGGCCCATCTGTCGTCTGGTTTCAGGACTACCATCTTGCCACCTGCCCGCGCACTATCCGCCAGAACAATCCAGATGCCATCCTGACCCAGTTCTGGCACATCCCGTGGGTCGCCCCGGAGGTTTTGCAGGCCCTGCCGCAAGCGCGCGATCTGCTCGAAGGCTTGCTCGCCAATGATCTGCTGGCTTTTCACACGCCCCAGTTCAGCAACCATTTTCTTGAAGCCTGCGATCGAATGATTAATTGCAGGGTCGACTTCGACAAAGGAGAGGTGCTGCACGAAGATCGTATTTGCCACGTCTGTTCCGTCCCGATAAGCATCGATGTCGAAGACATGGAGAACTATGCCGCATCAGAACGCAGCAACCGCTTTATTAAGCGGTTCATTGAAAAATTCAAGCTGCAGGATAAAATCGTGGCGGTTTCCGTCGACAGGATCGATTACACCAAGGGTCTGCTGGAAAAGCTCGATGCTCTCGACCTATTCTTCCAGAATAATCCCGTCTGGCGCGGGCGGCTGTCGCTGGTCATGGTCTCGGCCAGTAGCAGGGACAATATCAGGGCCTACAGCGAGCTCAAGCGCGCGCTGATGAGAAAGATCGAGCAGCTCAATGAACGCTACGGTGACGGCGATTGGGAGCCGGTGATCTTCACCGGCGCACTCGACAAGTGGTCGCTCGCACCACTCTACCGGCTGTCAAACCTGGCGATCATCAGCTCGTTGAAGGACGGCATGAATCTCGTCGCAAAGGAATACATCGCCAGCCAGGTAGAGGAAAACGGCGTTTTATTGCTCAGCGAGTTCGCGGGGGCGGCGGAGGATATGGGCGACTCCTTGCCTGTCAACCCATACGACACCGAGGGCTTTGCCGATAAGATCCTCGAAGCCGTTCGAATGACCGAAGCGGAACGGAAAGAGAGGATGCAGCGCTTGCGGCGCAGGCTGCGTGAGCACAACATCTATCACTGGATGATGAAGGTCCTGCGCAAACTACGAGCAGTGACTGGCCCGACAACATGATTCTTCTTTCCGAAATCGCGGAAAAGCTGGCCACAGAGCTGGCTCGTGCCGACGTCCTGGCGATAGGCCTTGATTACGACGGCACGCTGACGAACATCCGCCCAACGCCTGCCGAGGCAGTGCCGACGGCGGCGGCACGGCAGGTGCTTCGTAAACTGAGGGCAACCGAAAAGATAAAATTGCTACTGATCACCGGCCGCTCGCCCGAAGACCTTGCCGCAATAATCGGTATCGAGGACATCGAAATCGCAGGCAACCACGGTCTCTCCCGCCTCTGTGGCGGCAACTTGACTCACCACCAGGATGCCAAGGCTTTCTTCGAGATTAAGGACGTGGCTAAAAGCCATCTTGAAGAGATCTTGGCTTCGATTGGCTGCCTGCGCTTGGAGGACAAAGGGCCGGGTCTGGCGATCCACTACCGGCAATGTCCCGAAGAAAGACATTCGGTTGTGCGACGGATGCTCCTGAGCGAATGTATGACTCTGAGCGAGTCGCTGGCCGTTACAGTGCGCGAGGGCAAAAAGGTTGTGGAACTTGTCCCATCTACTGAAGTCGACAAGGGCACGACGATGATCGATTGGGTGAGCGGGCTTCGAAGGAATCAAGCCGGCAAACACATCGGTATCGTCTTCGCGGGCGACGACATCACCGACGAGAACGTATTCAACTCCGCCGGCGACGATTGGGTAACCATCCAGGTTGGAGAACCGGAAGGATGGGATTCCACTGCGAAGTACCTTGCATCCTGCCCCGATGAGTTGATATGGTTTCTATACTTGTTGCTACAACGATTATCAACCGAAGAAAACTGACTGGAGACTAAATGGCGAAGCTCATACAACCTTTTGTCTTCTACTCGGAGTACCGCATCGTCGAGCTGACCGGCCTGACGGCGATCAACCTTGCGGAGTTCCTAAGCCACATCCGAAGCATCCACCGTGCGTCGATCTTCTATCACACGCATCAGTTTTACTTCGAGCACCACTTCGCCGAGGACGGCTTCAACAACGATTTCGCGAAGTGGACTCACCGCGCGCTGCACGAATACGAGCTCGCCGAGAAGCTGAACTACATCGACATCACCGCCTTCAAGTCGGTTAAGGGATTGCGAAAAGCCATCATCGAGATCATCGAGAGGCACTTGAGGAAGGAGCGCATTCTGCGTCAGGCACACGAGGACGAGGTCTTCCACTTCTGCAAGAGCAAGAGTTTCGTAATACCCTCAGGCCCCAACGCCCGCAGCCTCGTGGAGCTGATAGAAGCTCTGCACGTCATCCCCAACGCCTCGCTCTTCTTCCACCTGATCGAATCGAAGCTGCGCATCCACGAACAAACCTACGACAACGATTTCTCCGTCTGGATCGAGCAGCAGCTTGGCATGGATGACCTCGCTGCTGCGGTGGCTTCGATAGATCCGTATTTCAGGAGCCTCGAAAGGGTGCGGGAAGAGTTGTTGGAAACGCTCGAGAGGGCCGTCTGATGGGAGATCAGGAAAATACCAAAACCCTCAACGATTATGCCGACACCGTTTCCCCGGCCACGCTCGACGGCCTGCGCTTGCTCGGCTCCCGACTCAGCGGCCTGCGGGTGCAGCATATCAACTCGACGAAGGTCGGCGGAGGCGTCGCTGAAATACTTCACAAGATAGTACCGCTGATGCAGGACCTAGGCATCGAGACCCGCTGGGACGTAATCGAAGGCGACGAGGAATTCTTCAAGTTCACCAAGAAGGTCCACAACGCCCTGCACGGGGAGCGGACGGTATTTGAGCAGGCCGAATTCGATCACTTCTTGGAAGTCAACCAGCGGAATGAGTCGGTCATCGATCCCGAGGCGGATGTGATCGTCGTGCACGACCCTCAGCCACTTGCCCTGATCGAAGTCGAGGAAAGGCTGAATTCACGAAGCTGGGTATGGCGTTGCCATATCGACCTCTCGCGCTCCGACGCGAAACTCTGGAACAGGTTGTCTCAACATGTCGAGAGGTACACGGCGTCAATCTTCAGCATGCCCGAGTTCTCGCGCCCGCTGGAGATACCTCAGCTTATGATCAGCCCATCGATCGACCCGATCAGCGACAAAAACAAGCCTCTCACGAAGCAGAAGGTCACGAAGGTGCTTGAGGGCTTCGGGATCGATCCCGGCCGGCCGATGCTGACACAGGTCTCGCGCTTCGACTGGCTTAAGGATCCGTTGGGCGTGATCGATGTCTATAACCTTGTAAAGCCACGCTCAAACCTTCAGCTGGTGCTTGCCGGTGGCGCCGCCGACGACGATCCCGAGGGCCAGGAGGTGCTCGCCGCTGTGCGCGAGAAGGCCGGCGACGATCCCGATATACACATCCTAAATCTGCCGCCGTTCAGCGATGTTGAGATCAACGCCCTTGTGCGCGGCTCGACAGTAGTGATCCAGAAATCAATCCGCGAGGGATTCGGGCTGACAGTCACAGAAGCGCTGTGGAAGAAAAAACCTGTCATAGCCTCACCTGTGGGCGGGATCAAACGCCAGATTCTCGACAAGATCACCGGCCTGGCGGCATTCTCGACGGAAGGCTGCGCATTCTACGTTCGCCAGATCCTCAACAATCCGCTGATGGGCAGGCGCCTCGGCCGCTCCGGCCACGCACACGCCAGGGCTAACTTCCTGATTACGCGCCATCTGCGCGATTATCTCTTGCTCTTCCTCAACCTTGGCTCCGGAGACGAGCCGATCATCTATCTGAAGTAAAACAAATAGCACCGGGTACCTTTTTCATACCGCTGCTTCCGGTACGGGATGAGGTAGGATAAGTGCATCTGTGTCTTGGCGGTAAAATGTTAGCGCGATTACATGTAGAATAAAAAAACATTCGGTATTCTCACCGATCTAAACTGCAAGCACGGCGGGGGATATCATTTTACTCAAACAGTCGAATCGATCCTTATCCGGCAAGGCAAGGGATTTCGAAGTTACGTTCCGTCGGTTTCTCCGGATCGTAGCGCTTATTATCCCAGCGACTCTATTTTTGATCGCGATTCAACTTCCATGCGCCACTCAGGACAGCTCCGCTACTCAGACCGAGCCCGAGGAGCTCTCCGGCTACCTTGCGAGCATGGTTCTTGTGGAAGGCAGCAGTTTCATGATGGGGGACGTCTTCGGAGAGGGCCGGGAGGACGAGATGCCGGCGCATCAGGTGACGGTGGACGATTTTTACCTCTCACCATACGAAATCACCGTGGCGGAATACCGCGAATTTGTTGAAGACAGCGGGTACGTGACTTCCGCGGAGGGCCCGAAGGACGTCGAGAAGCAAATGGAACTCATTCGCCAACTCATGGAGCGTCCGCCGGAAGAAGAAGCGCGCAGGATCGCGGACGAGGTACTCTCCTACAGCGGGTGCACATGGTGGGACAACGAGAATCTCCGCTTCGGCGGTGATCCTGATATTAATTGGAGAAAACACTTTTTCGAGCAAACGGACAGCGATCCGGTCGTCTGCCTTTCATGGAATGACTCCATTCACTACTGCAACTGGCTGAGCGAGAAGGAAGGCCTGCCGGCGGCATATGATCTCAAGACGGGAGAGCTATTGGATGAAAACGGGAATCCCACCCGGGATTTGATCCTGGTCAGGGGCTACCGCCTGCCGACCGAGGCCGAGTGGGAATACGCCGCCAGGGAGGGCGGAAAGAGGGTGCGGTTCGGCAACGGGAAGAATATCGCTGAGTCGAATGAGATCAACTTCCGGGCCGACGCTGAGGGTGTACCCTTCTCCGTAGTGGGCGAGTATCGCAAGGCAACTACACCCGTCGGCAGCTTCGCTCCCAACGCTTTGGGCCTCTACGACATGAGCGGCAACTCCTGGGAGTGGGTCCACGACTATTACGGCCCCTATTCAGTGGAGCAGTCTGTCAACCCGATCTGCTCCGAAGGCTACAAGCGGGTGCTCAGGAGCGGTCGCTGGGGCGGCGACGCCTCGGAGATCCGAGCTGCCCGACGCGACGAATACGAAGCAGCCAACCGCTGCGACGCGTCGGGATTCCGCATTGCCCGATCGAAATAATCAGATTTACATAATAAAGCGGCCCGACCGGAACCGGACGGGCCGCTTTTCTCTTTAATTACATCGCTTTCACCAGCGGACACGGATACCACTGAAGTCCTCGGTCGCCTACTTGATCCCCCTCAGCTCCCGCATCAGAAAATCGTAGATCAAGCGAGTGTTGTAGCCGCGGCGGTGGCTTTGGCGGATGCCGTGGCGTTCACGCGGATAGAGCATCAGCTCGAACCGCTTGCCCGCCTTGACCAACTCCTCAATCATCAGTATCGAGTTCTGCACGTGGACGTTGTTGTCCATCGTGCCGTGGATCAGCAGCAGCTTGCCCTCGAGGTTTGCGGCAAAGTTCAGCGGCGCGCTGACCTTGTAGACCTCGGGATTATCGGCAGGCGTGTCCATGTAGCGTTCGGTGTAAATCGTATCGTAGAGGCGCCAGTCGGTGACCGGATAGGCCGAGACGCCCACTTTGAAGTGCTCCGGCGCCTTGACCATCGCCAACAGCGTCGTGTAGCCGCCGTAGGAGCCGCCGTAGATACCGATTTTATCGCCGTCGATGTAGGGCAGCGTCTTGAGGTACTTCACGCCCTCGGCATGGTCGCGAATTTCCCAGTCGCCGAGGTTGCGGTGGACGATTCGGCACCAGTCGCGCCCGCGGGCGGCGGTTCCGCGGTTGTCGATCCTGAATAGAATGATGCCTTCCTGCGCCAGTAGCTGGTTGAACATGCCGCGGTTCTGCCAGCTCTTGGTTACCGCCTGGCTTTCCGGACCTCCGTATATCAGCACCAGCACCGGGTACTTCTTGTTAGGATCGAAATCGGGCGGCTTGGTCATAACAGCATGCAGGGTGGCGCCGTCCTCCGCGGTCACGGTGAAGTACTCCGGCGTTGCCAGATCATAGTCATCGAGCGCGGGAATACGGCCGTCGTCGAAGACATGCAGCACCTCGCCCTCCAGGTTGCAAATTTCGATGCGAGGCGGCGTGGTCGGGCTCGAGAAGTTACGGATGAAATACGCGCCGGTTGCATGCATATCCGCTCGGTGAATCCCCTCCTCCGTCGTCAGCTGTCTGAAGCCGCCGCCGTCGAGGCCTACGCTGTAAATGTGGCGCTCGAGCGGGCTGACCTCGGACGTCTGCAAAATTAAAAAGCTCCACGTGGGGTCAAAGCCGCAGATGTCGGTGACCTCCCATTCGCCTTTGGTGATCTGCCCCAGGCGTTTGCCCTCGATATCGAAGAGGTAGAGGTGCTGCCAGCCGTCCCACTCCGCCGCCCAGATGAAGCGCTCGCCGTCGACCCAGGTAAGTTTATCGACGCGCATGCCGACCCATGCGGGATCCTCGTCGACAACAACAGTGCGGAAGTTGCCGCTGACGGGGCAGGCAAAGCGCAACTCGAGGCGGGTCTGGTCGCGGTTGAGCCACATGTACCAGATCTTCGAGCCATCGGGCAGCCAGCCGACGCGTGTGATGTAGATGTCGGTGTCAACGCCGGTGTTTATCCAGCCCGCCTCGCCGGTTTCGCTGTCGATCACGCCCAGCCGCACGATAGAGTTGGGCTCGCCCGCCTTCGGATATTGCTGCAACTCGAGGTCGGCGACGGGCGATGTCAGCTCGTCGGTGATCGGGAAGGTCTTGATCGGCGAGGTATCGAACTGCAGGAAAGCGATACGGCGCGAATCGGGAGCCCACCAGAAAGACTGCCTCAAGCCCAATTCCTCCTCGTAGACCCAGTCGGAGACGCCGTTGAGGATGTGGCAGCCGGGGCGCTCTGTCAGGCGCTTCTCCTCCCCGGAGGCCAAGTCGACATAGTAAAGATCGCCGCCGCGGGCGTAGGCTATCTTCTTCCTGTCGGGACTGAATGAGGGGAAGATCTCCCCGACAAGGTCATCAGTGATAAAGCGCGCTTCGCGTGCAGCAACATCGAAGACGTAAAGATCGAAATTCAGCGAGCCGACCAGCATCGACCCGTCGTCCGACATCACCAATCTCGTTCGCGCGAAACGCCCGGTGGAGTTGACGTCGTTCATCGGCGGCTCTTCCCTGCCCGGCCGTTGGGCCTCCAGGCCCTCCTCGATCTCGGTCCAGTTCGCCACCTTTTGCTTGCCGCCGGAGGCGCAGTCATAGCGCCAAAGCCAGTTCTTGTCTTCATCCCTGAAGAAATAGAGGAAACTACCGCCGTCTGGCAGCCACATGAAGCCCCTCGGCGACGGCCTGGAGAATTTCATCGGATTGAGGACGTCGTCGATTGTGAACTTCGCCTTTTCCTGGGCGCGTAAAATCGACGGCGACGCGGCAAGAAAGATCAAAGCCGCAATCGAAACCACTACGACTCGCAAACACAACCCCCTGCTGGCCATTTTTTTCCCTCCGGTATTTTAGATAGCCGTCACCCCTGAATCGCTCGATGATAGCAGCAAATAGTGTTAACGCGAAACGGCCCGGCCGTCGC
>Ga0114922_10006526_pt1 | contig 10703 bp, 9 predicted proteins | sample AartaG_FD_100975 | JGI IMG/M metagenome (GOLD analysis project Ga0114922, IMG submission 100975) | Deep subsurface microbial communities from Aarhus Bay to uncover new lineages of life (NeLLi) - Aarhus_00045 metaG | ecosystem: Environmental > Aquatic > Marine > Oceanic > Sediment | place: Aarhus...
CCGGGTAATTGTCTCCATGATATCCTCATAAACTCAAAATTTTATATCTTATTAATATGTAGAACATAATATAATACGTAAATAAGGAGCAAATGGTTTCTTTTTGTTTACAAAAAAATTAATAAGACTTCTTGGATTTCATTAAAAACACAAGATTTCTCACATTGGAACAGTTGATGCAGATATGACATAAATTGGTTCAAATGAGTTCATAAAGTGAGGATTTCTTAAAGAATTTAGTTATTCGTAGTGCAGGGAATCAACAGGATTGGCTATTGCGGCTTTTATGGATTGATAGCTTACGGTTAGTACAGCGATAAGCAGCGCGGCGAATGCAGAAACGAAAAATATCCATATCTCGATCTTTGTCTGGTAGGCAAAACTCTGTAGCCAGCGATTCATCATGAAATAGCCCAGAGGCCATGCGATAAGGTTTCCCACCAGAACCCATTTGGAAAAGTCTTTAGTGAGATTGTAAACGATTCCCTTCACTGATGCACCAAGCACTTTGCGGATTCCGATCTCTTTAGTTCGTTGTTCGGTCATGAAGGAGGCTAGTCCGAATAGTCCTAGACAGGCTGTGATCAAACCTAGGAATGTGAATGCGGCCCCTATTCTCCCCATCTGTTTCTCACTCCGGTACTGCCGGTCGAAACTTTCGTCCAGGAAGAAAAACTCAACGGGAACACCAGGCTGCAGTTCTTCCCATTTTTGTCTGACATAGGCGATTGTCTCCTTCAGCGATTGGATGTTCACGCTGAGGTTAACAAGATTATAACGGTTTGAATTCATATCCATGATGAGCGGTCCCACCTCTCTCTGAAGCCCCTTGTAGTGAAAGTTCTGTGCCACGCCGATGATGTTCCCTTCGTGTCCTCCTCCATAGATGCGTTTTCCTAGGGCCTCTTCTGCTGTTTTCCATCCCAATGATAACACAGCCGATTCATTCAAGATGAAAGCTGCTTCCTTATCAGTAGTCATATTTGAAGAAAAAATTCTCCCTGCAACTAAACGAATATGGAACTGATCGATGAAATCCGGGTCGATGTGCATGTAATGAATAGACTGGCTCTTCTCGTCATCTTGCCCTTTGATTTTTGTCAGATACATGTCTAAATCTTGACCGGGGACAGTCGAGGATACAGAGGCAGCAATGATGTTTGCATGCCGCAGAAACTCGGCTTTTATGGTTTTGTGGTTCTTGCTCAAATACTCCTGCTTTCTTACTGGAATCACTAATTTCTGTTTGATGTCGAATCCCAGATAAGAATTTTTCATGTAATCGAGCTGACGCACGACCGTCAGGGTGCCAATAATCAGGAATATGGATATACTGAATTGTCCCACAACTAAGATTTTGCGCAGCGCGACTCCACGGACTTTTCTTGCCTGTTTTTTAAGGGCTTGTGCAGGGCGGAAAGTAGATAGCAGGAAAGAGGGATAGCTGCCTGCTCCGAATCCTACTAAAAGCACAAGACCTGCGAGAAGGAGCAAAATATTAGACTGGAAGAAATCATTGAAGGAGATCCCAATCCCTGTCAGTTGATTGATAATGGGCAAAAGGATATATGCCGCTCCCACAGCCAAGGCCATTGCCAGGATGGATAAAATCATGGATTCTCCGAGAAATTGAAAGATGATCTGGCGGCGGCTGGCACCTACGACTTTGCGCAGACCGATTTCCCCGGCTCTTTTTCCAGACCTGGCCGTACTCAGGTTTACGAAATTCATGCAAGCGATTAAAAGAACGATGATCCCGATGGCCGACAGTATAGCCAACTGGGCAGGATTGCCGGGCGGTTCGATCTCGTTATGCGGACAGGGATAGAGATGAAGGTTGGGCACAGACTGGAAAAAAAATGTGTAGGTATACCCTGTCTTTTTAAACATGTCTTTGGCGTACTTATCACCGATTTTAGCCATCTTAGTCTCAAAGGTTTGGACATCCACGTCTGCTCTAATTTTTATGTAGGAGAAAACAAAGTGGGACATCCAGTACCTGGCTTCGCTGTAATCCCGTTTGAATTTAAACGCAGCGATCAGGTCATAAGGGAGATGAGTGTTCTCCGGCGAGTCTTTGACAACACCAGTTATTTCGAAATCCGTTTCGGAGATATTCAGGGTTTTCCCCAGGGGATCTTCGTTTCCGAAATATTTTTTGGCCATCCGCTCGGTAATCACAACAGTATGCGGCCTGACCAGAGCATTGTCCTTGTTGCCTTTCTGGAAGGGTATTGTAATGATTTCGAAGAGATCCTGATCAGCGTACATAAAGTTTTTTTCATAAAAGATTTTATCGTCTCGCCTAACGATTCGGTTGCCATCGGGAATGATCCTGGCACCGTTATCCACTTCAGGGAAGTCTTTTTTCAAAGCTGGAATAAGAGGTGGGGCTGTATTCGGATCTGTGCTGGTATGGTGGGCGGTTTCTTCGAACTGAGAGACACGGAATATCCGGTCCTTGTGTTCATGGTATTTGTCGAAGCTCAGTTCTTTAAAGACAAAACAAGCAATCACCAAACAGCAGAGAAAACCAGAGGCTAGCCCGGCGATGTTGATGAAAGAATAGATTTTATTCTTTTTGAGGTTTCGGAGAGTGATCTTCAAATAGTTTTTGAACATTTGGAAACTCCAATAGAGTGAATTAAATAGTAAAGTCGGGAGCGAGCGGACCAATTGTCCCAAGAACCATAGCCTTGCTACTCCCCTCCCCCTCGTAGTATGGAGGTTATTATAGACCTCAAGCATTGCTTGTTGGAGATAGATCCGCTCTTCCGGAGGGATAAGCTTCAGCATCAACCACTGGACTAAACGCGGAGGATTGGATCTATTCTTCATGGATCGCTTTTTTCCTTACAAGAGCCAAGGAAAATCCTTCCCACATTATGTCGTGAAGCCTCTTAGCCTCGGCCAAAGTCTTGTGCCCTTCCTCTGTCAGTCTGTAGTATTGAATGGCCTTTCCTCCCTGAGTTTGTTTTGGCTTTCCTGTGTAAGTTTTGAGGAGGCCCTTCTTTTTCAATTTGTCCAGAGTGATGTAGAGGGATCCAAAGGCCCAGTCTTTGCCCGTGTTTTCGAGTAAAAAATTGCGTATATTGACAAGGTAGGCCGATTCTTTTATGCGGAGAATAGCAAGCATGAACAATTCTTCTTGTTTTGTTAGGTATGTCATGTCTATTTCTTTAACAATTTTAAAGTTACATGCATATATACGCTGCTGTTCGCAAAAAGGTTTGCAGAAAAACAGTTTTTTTCCCTTTAGAAGGATTTAACCATTGAAAAATATCCGTCTTTCACCCATGCCTTGGATTTATATTGCAATAAATATCATTGATTTAAGTGAATTTTTCGAATAATATTATTTGGATTATTATTTAAAAGGAGGGATTATGAAAGTCGATCCGAATGAACTCCCCAGTGTGCATGTTTTTCTGAATATTGTAAGAATATTTTTTGAGACAGAACAAAGTGATCCAAGATGGAAAGAAATTTATGATGATGCGAAGTGGGCCATAGAATGTGTCGTCGCAATGTTGAGCAAACCCGTTCCAGGGAGAGACCCATGCAAAGGCAGCATAAGGCAAGTAATTGCTGCTAAGTATCCGTTTGTAAAAGCGGAATAATTCGATATCTTCCAGCTAGAAGCAGGCCGCTTACAAATCTTTGGTGTTTTCAATGGAATTCTCTAGTTTCACATTTGTAATGACAGATGATTGTAATTTGAACTGTTCATACTGTTATCAGAAGAGAGGAAAAACGTACCTGGACACGGGAACAGCAAAAAATGCAGTCGATTTTTTCTATCCTTTTTTTACTCAGGATTGCTTTGTGAATTTTTATGGCGGAGAACCCCTGCTTGCCTTTAAAAAGATCGAGGAAATTATTGACTATATCCAGAGAAAGGACAACGATTCAAAGAAAGCTTTGCAGTACTCCATTACGACGAACGGAAGCCTCCTGGAGGATGATGTTCTGCAGTTTTTCAATAAGAATAAATTTTTGGTATTATTGAGCTTTAATGATTCCGCATTAAGCCTGCAGAAACTTCTCAAGTACCCTGATATTGAGCTCGAGACAAACAGTGTTTTTACTGCAAAAACAATTAAGAACCTTTCCAGGTACATTAAATTTATCATCAAATCAGGGGCACCTACTGTAAACCTTTCTTTTTCCAGTCTTCGGCCATGGAGTAAATCCGCATTATTGTGTCTGAGAAAAGAATTGACTTCATTGCGGGAGTTTTGCCTCCATCACTATGAGAAAACCGGCGCCATCCCGGTTGCCAATTTTAGAGAGAATTCAACTCACCGAGTCTTCGGATGTTTTGCCGGAAGGGATCGTATGGATTTGTCTCCAGATGGGAGTCTCTGGGGATGTTGTTTGTTCTCTGATTATTTCAATAAAACACAGAAAACAAAGGAGTATCTCAAATTTTGTTTTGGAAGCCTCGAATCGTTTGTAAACAATCATGAGCGAATTTATCCGGAGATCCTAAACAATTATTCAAATCTTCAAATGGACTATTTTTATACATCAAAGAATGTCTGCATGTTATGTGACGAAATGAAAGAATGTGTTGTCTGTCCTATCGATGGGGCCCTCGGAGGTCAAATCATTGGCAAAATACCTGATTGGGTATGCCAGATAAGAAAAATTTTAAGGGAGGAAAAGCGAAATTTTCTCAGGGATTTAAAGAGGCCAACTGTTTTTTAGCTTCTGCAATTTCCAGAAGCTCTGGGTCAGCATTGCGCCAGATTTCAAGAAATTTATTATAAAACTCAGAAGCTTTATCTGTGGTTCCCTGTATTTGATGGATTTTTCCCTGCCAGTAGAAACTGAGAGAATATTTATCTGCCCATCTCAGTCTTCCTGTAGATAAAGACGTGATTTTCTCATATTCCTTGAGTGCCTTTCCAAAATCTTTGTTCTCAAACAAAGCAGAGGCCAGAGACTCATGGAATAAAATATGGAGATCGAGTTTGCTATGTTCGGTGGATAATAATGAAACGGCAGTCATGAATTCCTTTATGGCATCCGAAATATCTCCTTCTGCTCTGGCAATCTCCCCAAGGAGATTATGATAATACCTCATGCTTTTATTTTTAGTGCTTTCTTCGATATGCTTCTTTAATTTGTCGGCGGTTTCTCTAGCTTCTTTGAACTTTTTCATTTTTGCATAGACAATGCCCCGGAAAAGCAGTGCAAAGTTTTTATAATCATGGTAACCAGTTTCTTCTGCAACTTCCATGGCCTTTGTGGATTCCTCTAGAGCCTGGGCATAAAGATTGTTTTGAAGGCAAATATAGACCGACAGTATCCTAAAATTAAACAGGCCCGGCTTAAAGTCAAATTCTTTAAAACGCTCCAAGTTTTTGACAATATCATTTTTTAGCTGGGCATATTTTCCCCTCATCAGAAAAACATGGCTCAGCCATAGTCTTCCCATGTATTGGGAGATAAAATCATCTCCATCAGTCAATTGATAGTAGTTTTTTTCAGCCGACTTAAAATTCCCAGTTATCTGGTAAATGTTGCCTTGGAGTTCATTGCATAAATAATCATCAGGTTCTAAGGAAAGAGCTTTGCTGACTTCATTGAGCGCAAAGTCATACTGGCCATCACAGAGATATGCCGTTGCCAGATTATAGTGATAGGAGACCAGATCGGTAAACATCGGTTGATTGGATATTAAGATATTTCTGGCCTTATCATAGAGTCCCTTAGCCATATAAATATAAGACAGGTTTGCATAAGTTAACTCGTCTCTTGGATCGATCTCGATTATCTTTTCAAATCTTTCCTGGGCCAGGTCCCATTCCTCGAGATTTCTGTATCTTGCGGCCAGATACCCATTTCCTTCGAGGTCATCCGGAAAAAGCTCCAATAATTTCTGGTAGTGTTCCATCTCCATTTGAGGAGAATAAGCGGCATAAGCCTGAATCAAGTGATATTCTCTTTCCGAGACTTTGTTCAGGAGAGACAATGCCTTTGTGAGATATTTGTCGCCGCGCTCAATATCTCCTATATAATAATAATCTTCGGAGATTTTTACATAGGCCAGGGCAAATTCAGGGTCTAGCGCTATAGCCTTTCCCAAGGCATTGATGCTTTCCTGAAATTCGCCTTCTTTATACAATAGCTTCCCTTCAATATAATATTTCAAGGCTTCAGGGGAATTTGTGGTGATAGACATCACATCTTTATCTGTATCTTGGGCAATGTCTGCTGCAGAAAGCTGGAAAGCCTCCTTTATCTTTCTAGTCAATTGATCCGCCATGGAAAATATGCTGTCTCTCCCAGCTCCTTCAACTCTATTTGCTCCTATAAGCTCCATAGTGCGGGCCTCATGAAGAGATGTATTGATTCTGAATATCTCTCCAGCCTGGGTGATGTTCCCCTGGAGGATATAGTCAACCCCTCCCAGTGCTGCCACTTGGCTTAAATCGTCTGAAGAGTAAGTTGATATTTTGTGGAGATTTATTTTCTTGAGAATGGCATAGAGCCTGTCTCCGGTTATAACTCTGATGTATTGTGATTGCAACATGTCTGCGATCACAAGCTCGCAAAATGTTTTTTCCATATAATCCAAATTATCATCTCCGGTGTTATTCACAAAGTACATTATGGCCAAGGAAATTCTTTGACTTTCTGCTAAAGGCAAAGTGGATTTGTTTATCCATAAATAAATACTTGTGACCATAAAAAAAAGGAGAATCGCAGCAAGGGCAACATATTTATACTTATTTAGCCGGCCTGTAAGGGATAACGGTTTGAGTTCTGACCTTATTTTATTGAACTCAGTAAGGATTTCTTCAGCACTTCGATATCTTTTTTCTCTGTCCTTCTCCAGGCACTTCAAAATGAGATTCTCAAGAAAGAGAGGAATATGAGAATTGAGCTTAGATAGTGGCTTTGGGACTTCGGAGATCTGCTTTTGTAGGTATTCTGTCATAGTCTTCGCTTCAAATGGAGGCTTTCCTGTTAGCATCTCATACATTATGATTCCGAAAGAATAGATATCCGATCTTTGATCTACCTTTTTGCCCTGTGCTTGCTCTGAAGACATATATTGAGGGGTTCCGGAAATTCCCCCCGAAATGCCTTCTTCCTGAAAGTACTGGGATCTTGCAAGCCCAAAATCCATAACATAGATTTGACCGCTGTTGTCAATCATGATGTTTGAAGGCTTTAAGTCCTGGTGAACAATGCCCTTTTGATGGGCAGCCTTGAGGGCTTCACATATTTGTTGTGCAATGTTGATCGAAGTATCAATGGATAAAGATCCAGATGTATGAATAAACTCGCTTAAATTTTGCCCCTTGATATATTCCATAGAAATGTATTTGATCCTTTTGGTTTCTCCCAGGTCATATATTCGAATCACATTTTCATTGGAGATGGATCGAGCTGTTAATGTTTCTTTTTTGAACTGCTCAATAAAAAGAGGATTTGATGAATATTTCGAGCGTATGATCTTTAGAGCAACCGTTATATTCAGCTTTGTATCTTCAGCTTTGTATATGCGGCCCATGCCTCCTCTACCGATCTCTTCAACAATACGGTAACGGTTGTCGAACATCTTACCAGGTTGGAATTGAATGAGTTTATCTGAAGGAAAATCTTTGTTAGGGAAGTAGGAAAGGGTGTCCTGAATTTTTTTTAACATAGACCCACACTTGCTGCATGATTGGCTGCCCTCACGATTTATTGTATAACATTTGGGACACTGCACAGATTTGTCTTTTTCCCCCATGCTAAGATAATAAAAAGTAAAAAAGCATAAGTCAAATTTGAAAAAAATGCCTAACTTACTAAAACTGATACGATCCTGTCGCTTCTTCCCTACTCCCATACATTACAAATTATCATTTAAATCGTTACAGGCGATCACCAAGCATTTCAGATGATGTTTTCCTCATCCGCCCTTTCTCTTGCTTTGCCTTTACAATCAAATAAAAACCTGATAAAGATAGGTCAAAATTTAGAGATATAGGAAAAAAGACCTGATCCGACATGCATAATAACCTGAATAAAATTGCTTTGGTTTCATGTCTCATTTTTCTTTTTTTCTCTACTTTTTTAAGAACTGCATTTATTCCCCAAAAGCCTCCCGCCGAGATCCCCTATAAAATCGTCAACACATATCCTCACCCCCCGGGCTCTTTTACTCAGGGATTGGCGTTTTCCAAAGGATTCTTGTATGAAGGAACCGGGAAATATGGCCTCTCAAGCCTGAGGAAGATCAACTTCGAAACAGGCGAGATCCTAGAGGAGCACCGCCTGCCTTCAGATATATTCGGTGAGGGAATCACAATCTTTCAAGACAAAATTATTCAGCTAACATGGTATGCAAGAACTGGATTTGTGTACGATATCAACAGCTTCCAGCTTCTCAAGACTTTCAGGTATCCGTTTCGGATAGAGGGATGGGGCATCACGAATGATGGGAAGAATCTGATAGTGAGTGATGGTTCGCATAGGCTCTATTTTTTTGATCCGGAATCTTTTACGCCAAAAAACATCCTTGAGGTATATGACCACAATGGTCCGGTGCTTAAAATCAATGAACTGGAGTATATCGAGGGTGTCGTTTTTGCGAATGTCTGGCAGACTTCCAAGATCATTCGAATAGACATGAACTCTGGGATTGTTACTGGAATTATCGATCTGAGAGAGATAGTCCCCAGACAATTTCGCGGACACCTGGATCATGTGCTGAACGGTATCGCCTATGATTCAGAAAGCAAACGAATTTTTGTTACTGGAAAAATGTGGCCGCGGATCTTCGAGATAGAATTACTTAAAACTCGTTGATTTGGCGGAAGTGGTTGGCCTTCGTTACACTATTGTGAGTCTTTCTTATCCTGTTTCGCTTGCTCCAAAACCTTGTCTGCTGCAAGGGATGCATGCATCTGGACGATCACCCACTTCCCTCCCCTTTTTTCTAGAACTCCTGTCCAGCGGATATCTTTGTCGCCAAGAGCCTTCCCATCCCATTCCCCTTGGTCGTCGAGTTTGGCCGAGTACCAGGCGACATCGCCAGATCGAGAGATGTTTATCCGCAAATCTCTCACTTTGGTAAAAGTGGCTTTAAACTTCGGATCCATCCAGATTTTAAAGAGCTTCACATGCTCGTCCCATCCGATAACAGGTAAATCAGAGTGTGTCCAGAAATAGAACAAATTCTCATCCTTAGCCATGGTGTTCTCCTGGAGTTTACGATCTTTGGTAAGAGCCCATTCGATCGAATCCCGGATGACCTTGGCAATCACTTCTTTTTCCTTCTTGTTATTATCTTGATTCGAGTTCAGAGGTGGAGCACATATCATAGATGTCGCTATTAACAAAAAAAATAACAACGAAATCATTTTTGTACATCGCATCTTTTTCCCCTTAGAGATAATCTTCCCGTACCGGAGAAAAAACCTCAATGACCAGAGAGTTTTCCATAACTTCGACGCCATGTTCGACATTGCCAGGAATGTTCCATCCATCGCCTGCTTCGGCCATAAAAACTTCGCCAGCTATGGTGAATTTCATCTTGCCCGAGATGAGATATCCGGTCTGTTCTTGGGGATGAACATGCGTAGGAATGATACTTCCTTTATCTAGCCTGAACTCGGTTAGATGGGATTTCTCACCGTGGGCAAGGGACTTAAAACTAACTCCTTCAAGCGGTTGTCGGTAGGGGCTGTCTTCTTTTTTGTAAAACATTGGACCACCTTTTGTTAAAGTTTCCTAATGCAGTTTACGATATGAATTAAAAAAAGTTCAAAACGAGTAAACTTTTCTGCTTCCATTTACGTCTAATATATTTGAATCCAATAGAAATGAGGCAAAATGGAATTATTAACGCGACTCGAAGAAGCCATACTGGTTTCTGTTCTTAAGTTGGGAGATGAAGCCTATGGTGTTCCTATTAACCGTGAGGTCTCCAAGATCTTTGATAAGAAGTATACACTTGGAGGGCTTTATTTCGCTCTGGATCAGCTTGTTCGCAAGGAATTTTTGATGAAGCGGACATCGGATCCTACCCCTAAACGTGGTGGCAGGAGCAAATCATTTTACAGACTTACCCCCGAAGGAAAAGAGGCTTTGGAAGTTGTTCGGAAGCATCAGATCAAGTTGTGGAACAGCGTCCCCGAATTCAATACAGGCAATGGGAGCTGACAGGACTTTGAAAAAGGGGCTTAAAAGAAATTGAAAAAAAAGAACAACGCTAAACCGTCACGGCCACCTCGTTTATCCTCCTGGCTCCTTGCCCGCATATCTGGTCCCACGAGTGGACCGTCAATTGTGGGAGATTATGAAGAAACGTACCAAGAGCAGGCGGATGAATATGGTTCTAATGCTGCCCGACATTGGTATTGGTCGCAGGTTCTGAAATCCTTGCCGATGTTTACGGTAAATCTTATATTTGGGAGCGCTGCCATGTTAAAGAATTATCTCAAATTGGCCTACAGAAATATCGTCAGGCATAAAAGATATGCTTTCCTCAACATCACAGGCTTGGCTGTGGGGCTGGCCGCATGCCTGCTTATGGCAAACTATGTCATTCACGAAATGAGCTTCGAGACCATGCACCCTGCAACGGAACGTATATTTCGGGTGAATGGGCGTATCCCCATGGGAGACAGTATCCTTCTCAACGCGGTGGTCGGAGCCCCTTTCGGCCCGACTCTTGAGGAATCACTTCCTGAGATCGA
>Ga0114922_10006527_pt1 | contig 10702 bp, 13 predicted proteins | sample AartaG_FD_100975 | JGI IMG/M metagenome (GOLD analysis project Ga0114922, IMG submission 100975) | Deep subsurface microbial communities from Aarhus Bay to uncover new lineages of life (NeLLi) - Aarhus_00045 metaG | ecosystem: Environmental > Aquatic > Marine > Oceanic > Sediment | place...
AGAAAAACACACTGCTCAGCACAAACTAGGGGCGGAACCAAGGATGCTCTCAGGGTTAGAGAGAAACATGTATAAGGAGGGGTGGAGATTCGGAGCAAGCGCGAAAGAAAACCGCCGTGAATTGGGGGAAACACGGCGGAAGATTGGGGGAGGAAAGTCTAATGACAAACGGTTTACAGTCGTTTGATATTTGGACTATGATGAGGGCGTCTAAACCTTTCATCGGCATTCATTATAATGTGTCTAAACTAATAAGCAACCCTGCCCGTAAGTCTATACAAGTTCGTATTAGACAACTCCAAATTCTCTATCCTGATATATCGCAGCAAAAACTAGCGGACCGTTTACAGGTTCCAAGAAGGACGCTGCGCCGGTGGCTGTCAGGAGAGACTAAACAGACCACGCGGGATAGAGACCGCATAATCAGCAGGGTTACCAGTTACGAACGACAAAAAACAATAAGAAAATTACCCTACCTAAAACCCCTCCCAATAATCCCGCGTTTAATCTCCATTATAGATGGAGTTCCTTATTTAGATTTAAGACAGTTAACTAATATAGAAATATTACTGGTCGCGGCTGCGGCGGGTAATGCAGGTTTAAGGATTCAATTTCAAGTTAGGTTGGCAAAGGAATATTTCGATAGGGATGGACGGTCCACAAGTGTAATACAGACTAAGCCTTTAGATATTACATCGGAAGATTTGCAGACCGAGGAAGATGTTGAATATTGGTTGACGCAGATATATGGGAGTGCTGATAGAGAGACAGACAAAATCGAGGCGGCAAGAATAAAACCATAGCTTAGGGAGCTTTTTATGGCTAAGTACCCATTGAAGCAAAGAAATAAGAAAGTAAAGCCTTATAGGTTGTTTGCATGGGATTTAGAGACTACTTTGATAAAAAAGAATGATACACCTAGATTAAAGTATATAACGGCTTATGGTGTAGATAAGGGTGATAGGGAGTGGAAAATTAGCCAACCCATTAATTATTTTGAAGATTTAGGGCAGATTGTTGTCAATGAATTTTTGAAACCGACCCGTGCAGGTTGTAAGTATGTCGCTTGGAACAGTAACAGGTTCGATTCTTATTTTCTAGCCATTTCATTAGTACATTGGAAAAGCATAATCAAGTCGCTTGAGGGAGACATAGCGTTTAATCCTTATTTGATAATTCCTTATTTCACTAAGAGTAAACAGATTCGTGGTTTGCGGGTTCAGTTTTATAATGACCCTACGATGTCATGGGAGTTTGTAGACGGTATTGCCATGACAGGAATAGATAAGCCTTTAAAGAAGTTTGTGAAAGCATTTGCGCCAAATTATGCTAAACTAGATATAGGGTTAAAGTCGGGCAATGAATTTGACCCCACTATAAAAGAGCATGTAGAATACGCAGAAATGGATAGTATTGCACTTTACCATGCAATGATGAATTGTAACAACTTAGTTAACAATTTGACCGATGGTTTATTTCTGACTTCTACTATTGGTAATTTAGGCATTAAATACTTTCAGAAAATGCTCCCTAAATATAGGCGTCCTATTCGTGTGGACCCCGGTACTGCTCCCTATAAGGATAAGAAGGAGTTATGTATTTGGCCTCCACATCAATGTTTGATGGATGTTATTCCGCGTCTTTATCGTGGTGGATTTGTCCATACTGCAAAAGAGTATTGGCGTGGTGAGGTGTGGAAGTATGATTTAAATCAGGCGTATGCTGCGGCGATGCGTGATTGTGATTTACCGGCGGGCGATCTCTCTAAAACACGTCGATATAAACCTATGCTAGTTGGTATGTATTGCGTAACGGCGCAAGCTCCGCTTAATACCGTTGTACCTTTCTATTATAAAGATGAGCATTTAATAGGGCAGAAAACAACGAAAGGTTTCGAGCGTCAATGGATAACTAGCGCGGAGTATGAGCAATTATTTAGGGAAGGTTGGACGCTTAAAGTTTATGAGGGCTTTTTTTGGCCTAATAAATTTAATATGAAAGCGATGGTTGATCGCCTTGAGACAATACGGCTTAGTGATCCTAAGGGACCAAACGGTCCGCTTGGGACATTATGTAAAAGTCTGGGGAATAATAGTTATGGTAAGACAGCTGAAAAATTGTGGGGCAAATCTTTTTTATTTTCTAATTTTAAGCCCAAAGGTTATGAAGAGTTCATACCAGATTGGGAAAACCCTGAGGATAGATGCCCGTATATCTTTGTTAAAGAGGAAGAGGATGAGCAACGAGCGCGGGATTATCATCAACCTCAAATAGCGGCAACGATAACGGCGCATGTTCGGATGGTGGTACGTCGAGCTGCTTTATTAGGTGGTGATGCGTGGGTTTTTAGTGATACTGATTCATGTGTTTATTCTAGAGATATGAGTAAAAAATTAAAACCGTTATCCGATACAGCCTATGGTGCTTGGAAATTAGAAAGCGCTGGCGTGGAGTATACAGTGGTAGAAGATAAAACGTATTACTCACGGGTAGATAATATCATTCATGCAAAGGGTTTGAATATTAATCCATTGACGTATGACGCTATGGATCAATGGTACAACACACGTATAAAGCCAGAGCAACGGCAAGTACAGCGGGCAAATTTCTTTAAATTCATGCAAGGAATCACGCCAATGTTTAAGGATCATACCGTAAATCAGACCGAAGAAACGAAGCTTAGAAAGCGCTCAAATAAGAAAACAGGTAAGAATGTAACCTACTTTTAATTGATGACAATTAGTGTTTTAGATCAACTAAATAGGTGGGTTGAAGGTGAATCGATCCATGTTAACGAGTTAGGTTGTGTTCCTGATTTTTCATGTTGTGGTGGTGAATTAGCGGACGAAGATACCCGCAGGCGTTATAAACAGGCGTTTTTAGAGGTTGATATTTGTACCCTTGAGTTAATGAGTAATCTATTTCTTGAAAAGCATTTACTAGATATTGCTAAACGTGGATGACGACATTGTTTTAAAAATCTCTCGTAGATCAGCCGATAGGGAAAAGGAATTACAAAAGATCGCGAACACGTATGGACGAATATTAGATGATCATCCAAAGGTAGGCATTAATTTTTTCAATTGGCACAAGACTAAGTATCGAACCGCTTTTTTATTGAATGCTTTAATTAGTCATTTTGGTATGCTAAGGGTTATTTTTCTTCCAAGTACCGATGATTTAGCGTTTAGATATCCAACGCATGAGATTACTTTAAAATCCGAGTGTGATAATCAAGGATTAACGGCTTGGCTTACTAATTTTGTAGCGGGCGCTTTAGAGCTTGGGCAAGATGAATATCAGTTAATTGTCTATAAAGAACCGCATGACAAAATAATCCCCGGTAGCAAGTACAGATATAAAACCGTACGATTAACCGATAATCTAGACAGTTAAATGTTACAAAAAATATATTCCATAATAATGGCACCGTTTAGGCGACATAGTTATGATTTTGAAAATGTACAACTAAAAGATAAAATAACGTTGGATGGGGATAAAAAAGCGTTATTGTATTTCGTGGCTTACTGTAAATATTGTGGTAAAGAAATAATTACAACACGTGAAACGTTTATAGCTAAAAAAAATAATACCTTTATACCTTCACGTTTTTGCATCCGAGACCCTAAAGTTTTCGCTAAATGGCGAGAATCAAGAGTTGAACGCCGAGAATATTTAAGTGAATTACCCCTCCCCGAAAACATCTTATTTAACGAAGATCAAGAAGCGCTTACTCCTAGCTTCAAGGACAAACCGCGAACAGGTTTGTAATGTTTTTATGCTAACGGTTATTACATTGTCTATTTATATATTGACAAGTGATTGCTTTAGTTGGTTAGGTTGGTTAACCGCTACATTTATCTGGATTCCTATCACGTTTATTATCAATTTCTTTTTCCCAATTCTTACTATCAATCCAAGAAACAACAATAGCAATCATTCAGATTATTAAAATGATATCAATCGAGGATTTATGGTCTAGAGATAAATCAGACTTTGATGTTATTAAGTCCGATGTCATTAATTATATTGCAAAGCTTGAACGCTCAACCAGTGATTTATGGAAGCTAAATTTTATACATAGTTTTTGCATTATATTAACGTGTAACGATAAACGCGCGAATGACCGTATAAAAATAATACGCGATGATATTATCACTTATATGTCGCGGGAATATAAATACTCTAATTTACATCAAGAAAAATTAGAGGCGTTGCGGGAGAAAGTCGGAATGGCGAAAGCGAACGAAATAATAAACCGACAGAGGTAGCTTTATGAGAAATGTCAATATCGTTAGAAAATTAACCCGTAAAAGCGTAATCGGTCCACCGCCTAAAGTTGAAGCTGAGACAACGCTGTATACTATTTACGGAATGGCCAACGGAACGCGGCACAGTGTAGAGGACAATCGCGGGTTTGGTGAATGGTGCGCGTTAATGGGTTCATTCGAGGCCAAGCGCACGAGTGACGGTCAAATGTTTGCCGCGCCGCAATGTTTTTTACCCGAGCCGATGAATCAAATGATTGCTAATCAGCTGGATAATGGCGAGGTTGAGAGTGTGCAATTCGCGTTTGATATTGTTGCTATGCCCTCAGATAGCCCGGTCGGGTATGAATATCAGGCTAAGCCGATTATACCGCCTACGCTAAGCGATCCCTTGCAGGATTTAAGAGCCAAGGCGCTGTTAAGTGCGCCGCAACCCGCAGATATACAAGGCGCTAATGTGGGCGACGTTGGGTTAGCTTAAATTATTCATTATCGAATACAGTTAAATTTTCGAATTAAATGGGGCGCAGTATGCGCCCTTTTTTGTAGGTGATAACAATGAATGCAGAGACTAAAGAAGTGATCGATGTTCAATTCGATGCCGATCAAACACAAGTTGACCTTGATGTAGAAGAAGCGTTGAACGAAGCATTTTCAAGCTTGGGTGAAGATAAAGACAAGGTTGAGGTAACTATTAAGGTCTATCGCGCCAGTGAGGGGGGATCGCGCCGACGTTGGCTTTTCGACTTGTCCGAGGGTGAATTCAACGACGTAACCAAGGTACTGCGTGACCGTTATGGTAGTGGGACTTATGAAGTACGTATCATGGTTGGTGGGAGAATCTACCGGCGAATCATGACCGATGTGGAGGCTCCGAGCGATGTCGATAAGTTGAGTGCTAAAGTAGCGGCCCAGGAATCGCCGCAGACAAAAGACGTTTTAGCGATGTTTCAAACGATGTTTGCGCAGCAACAGGAAGCGCAACGCCAGCAAACCGAACTGATTATGGAAAGAATGCGTTCACAGAACGCTCCGGCGGGGGCCGTGGATGCCACCCAAATGCTCTCATCGATTGTTTCTGCAATGGCCGCTATGCAGCAGCTAAACCCGCAACCGGCGCAAAGCGATCCGATGGGTATGTTTGAGAAGATGATGGATATGCAGATCAAAATGCAATCCATTACCGGGGGTGATTCCTCTCCCGCTTTATCGTGGGCGGCATTAGCGCGTGATTTTTTACCTGCGCTCGCGGATATCACGAAACAGAAGCAGCAATTACAAATGCAGTCTCCTAGAGTGCGTCGTCATCCGGTTATGGCACGCGATCAATTTAAACCGCCTCAAATCGATTTAGAGCTTGAAAATCCCAACCCGTCACAACGCCAGCAGGCGGGTTCAAAGCGTTCGCAGCATTTACCTGATGAGCGTGTCGAGGGTGAAAAACAGCAAACAAAAGAAGAGGTTGACGAAATGAATTTAAAAAATCAGATGGTTGAAGTTGCGTTTAAGCAGGCTTTAGGCTTTTTAGTGAATAAGGCCGCTCGTGGGGGTTTGCCCGATGTGTACGCCGAAGTGACTATGGACACGGTTGAGGAGTGGCGAATGCTAGACGAGTTGGTGAGCATTTTAGAAGACGACAACTGGTATCAGGGTTTAGTGCATCGAGTGCCCGAAATCGCGCAGTTTAAAGATTGGTTTACGCAACTTCGCGAGGTCATTTTACAAAGTTGTGGGTCAATCGCGGATGAGGAAGGCTTGACAAGTGGAAACGATGAGGCTATTAAAGAGATATCCACAGGTTTTCCACAAGAAATTAACAGGTTATCAACAATAGATGCTGCTAAAGACGGAAAAAAGGCCCCCTCAAAGGACGCCGCCAAGCAGTCTGATGCAGTTACCGGAAGGGAAAGCGGGAACACTGGCAACCCTAAAGATCATGCGCCAACTGGTACGCAGCGCGAAAAAACGTCCACGAGTCAGGATGACCGCGCTTGATCTAGTGCGAAACCTCCCACAGAAAAACTATTACCTCGAAGCGCAAGCGATTCATGATTTTGTGCGCGATGAGATACGTTATGTGCGCGACGTGCATGACGTTGAAACCATTGCGTTCCCAGAGGTAACGCTTGATACCGGCCAAGCCGATTGTGACGACAAGGTTGTTTTATCCGGTGCGCTGCTTGAATCCATAGGCCACCCTACGCGGTTTGTAGCCATTGGCCGCGCCCCCCAACATTTTGAACATGTGTACCTTGAAACAAAAATAGGTGATCGGTGGATGGCTTCTGAGACTACGGAGCCGTGGCCTTTTGGTAAACGTCCGCACCTTGGTTTCTCGATGGTGATTTACAACTAATGCATATCTCAACCCTAGGCGAGTCACCAGAAGGTTTTTATCTCGTTTCTCATCGTGAATTATGGGAAGGTTTAATTGACCCTAAAATCATGACGCAAGAGCAATTGATGACGCGCATGATTGAGGGGATCAAGCAGTACAATATTCTGTTCCCGCCTCGCCAACCTGCATGGTGGGAAAAAATGGTTCCTACCCTGATGATGGCGGGAGCTGCTGGGGTTGCTATCGCGATGAGTGGGACCGTGGTCGCTGCCGGTGGTGCTGCGGCCAGTAGTAGCGCAGCCGCAACTACCGCAACGACTGCAACCGGCGCAACCGCAGCAAAAGCGAGTGCGGTAGCACTGGCGCAGAAAAGCGCCGCGTCCCTTGCCGCGAGCACGGTAGTTAAAAAAGCCGCTGCCGAAGTCGCTGCCAAAGGGGGCGATACATCTGAAAAACTTTCGTTTGCCGCTCAACTTTATGAGAAATACAGCCCTCAATTGACCAATGTTGCGAGTGCGTGGGTGCAGGGTCAAATACAGCGAGCGAATGGAAAATTAGGGGATGAAGCGCAAAATGCGCTCAGCGAGCTAATGGGACGCGAGCAAGAAAATTATATTAACTGGATGAAGCGCGAAGCCGCTGAGCGATCAGAAATTGCTCAAGGGCCGCTGCAACAACCCACGCCACCAGCCGCGCCAATACCGTGGACGACTATTTTAGCCGTGGCGACTCCTTTTATATTGTTAATGGTTAGAGGCTGATGTTTATAGAAAACGCTGCCCAAATGGGTGCTAATTACTACCCTAGAACAACTGAACTGTTCGCATTAAATGGCGTGTCGAGTGGCGGATTCGCGCAACAACTCCACGCTCTGGACGGTGCAAGCGGAAAAACATGGGAAGATTTTCTGCCGCGTGATTGGTTCGATTCCAGTGTATATCGCAATATTCTCGATCAGATCAATACCATCGAAGTTACCCGCAGAAATTTATGGTATGGCTTTTTAGGCACTTTTGTCGGTTGGTCGAGAGGTGTGAGTACAACGCCTCCAAGACCCAGAGACTATTGTACGCATGTTAACTGGTTTCAAGTGGGCACTGATCAAGCGTTTACCGGATGGGCAATCAATGAGAAAGGAATGCCTAAAAGCAAGCTGGCAGGATCACAATTATTAATCAAAACATTTTGGCCGGGCGTGAATTGGAACCCTAAGAACACGTATCTGCAAAATTATCCTCAGGTGTGCAAGATTCTACAGAGAGCTGGTTATAAGCCCCACCCCGGCGGTTACGCTAAATATCAATGCGTGATGTCGCCGTGCATCTCGTATAAAGGTCAGAGAGAAGGCCAGGACGCCGTATGGCGACACAATGCTTTGATTGCTAAGGGTAACGGCTATACTGCGGATGATCTGGTTGATTTGGTGCGCTCGCTTGATTGGGAAATGAACCGCGTGCATTTACCCCTTCCCTTTAATTTGCGCCAATGGGTCACTGAATTTCGTAAGCATTCGATTGGGGGTGGCTCGATGAGTTTTTACCAGTACGGCCTAGCGCTTAAACAGCTGGTCAACTGGATTAAAATCATGCGTGAAAAAATCCGCCGTGCGATTGATGCTTCAGGCTATGCAAAAATAGTGGCCGAGAAATCTTTAAGAAAAGAGGACGCGCGAATTATTCGTGAACGCGAAGCAGAGCAAAAAGCGCGAGAAGCCGCGAGGCTTAAAGCAATCGAGCAGGAGCGACTTGAAGCGGCGAGGATCATAGAGGCCGAGCGTAAAAAGCTGATTGAACAGGCTAAGGCCGAGGCCGCTGCGATTGCTGCCGAGGCTAAAATCAAGGCTCAACAGCAACCCGTTACAGTCCCGCGTGAGATAGAGGACGTAGCGCGAACGATGGTCACGACGCCGGTTGATACTCAGCTAGCGCCGCCTCCCACCCCGCCTAAACCTGCGCCTATCCCTAAAGAGGTGATTGTTCCACGTGAAACCATACCCCAAGAGACTACCCCGATTACCCAAGAGATAATAGAGGTTTCACGTGAAACACTACCCCAAATGGTGAAAACCTACGCTCCGGTTCCGGATTTTCCAGAAACTCGCGAAAAACCAGAAACACGCGCTCCCCAACAACCCCAAACGATTACCAGTAACGTACCTCTGGTTATTGCAGGTGCAGGGTTACTTTATTTGCTTAGTTCGAGGACTTAATACCATGTTTATTCTAGGTGGCTTAGGCCAGAGGTGGGACATCCAACACGCGCCTTTTATGCAGTATCCACGCAGTGGCGGGCCTTGGTCGGTAACGCGCCATGCGAAAGCGAAAAAGCGCTTGGCCGCGAAACAAAAATATTTAGAATGGGTTGAGCAAACCTTCCCAGAAGGGTTTGAGGTGGCAAGAGTCCAAGCCGAAAGTAAAGGGTTAAAAGGCTTGGGTCAGCGCTATGACTACCGTTGGACTCAGGACATGAATGTGCGGATGAAATCGTTTCAAGGCTTAGGACAAACGCCAACGGTTGACGAGAATAAGGGACCGACGCCTATCGTCGAACAAAAACCTTGGTACGAAAAAAGCCTTGATATTTTGGTTGATTCGGTCAACCGCGTAGTACCAGAATACATTAAATACCAGACTGACAAGCAATTGCTCGACATCAATCTAAAGCGTATGCGTCAAGGGTTGTTACCGGCTGAGGATGAATTTGCAACCGGCTCCGGGACAGTTGACTCTACCCCGGTCCCGTCCCCATTTGCCCCGCAGACTCCCGCATGGTTGGTTCCCGCAGCGCTCGGAGTGGGTTTGCTGGTTTTAATGATGCCACGACGTTGAGGAGCTGTCATGCCGCTAGCTCAGGATTACCCCTCGCAAGCCGATATCGCGCAGCAGGAATATACAAAAAAACTGACCTCAAGCGATATCGAGTTAATTGATCGATTTCAAACGCGCGTCGATGAGTTCGCGCTGAAATACAATGCGCTCGTTAAACTAAGGCCAGAGATTTACCAGTCCGGTGTACCCGATTTGATAACCCGTTACAATAAACTGATTTTATACGGTAATAATGTTTCTAATTTAATCGAAACGGCCTCGCTCGGAGTCAACAATCTGCTCAGCAGTTTAAAGCGCCAATGGGGTGAAGATTACATTGTCCCTCAAGAGGTTGTCCCGGATCAGTTGAAAGGATTAGGTGCGTACGCGCATCGAAAATTGCTCGAAATCGCTGGCATTGGGTTGGTGTCTGTCATTTCTTATGTTGCCGCTTGGTTGATGCAAACCGATGGGCTTAATACGACGTATAATGTGTATCGCGATATTCGCGAAAAAGAGCCAGAAATCAGTTCACAATTGGCGTGGGAGCGTGCCATGACAATCGCCCCACCGCCCCAACCCGGTAATGGACCGATAGCAACGCTAAAATCACTCTTTCCGTATGTGGTTGGAATCGCGTTACTGTGGTATTTGTTGAGCCGTGCAAAATGAAACAAGGGTACAGCCAAAAAACGATTAGCGACAACATTTCGGAAATGGTTGGCGCTGGATATCCGCAAAACCAAGCGGTCGCCGTGGCATTGCAAACGGCTCGCACAACGTGGAAAAGGCGAAATTCCAAGAAACCGTACCCGGCGCACCTTAAGCAAAAGCGCAACCCCACAAGGACCCCAGTTAAATGGGTGGTTGTCGCTAAAAATTCACAATTAAACCGCACGGGATATTATACCGGCCTTACTCTGGACACTGACCGAAAACGCGCGTTAACGTATAGCACGAAGCCAAACGCACAAAAAGCACGGGGACAACTGCGGGCTAAACTACCCTCGAAGAATTGGGTGATTAGTTTAGTCCAAGTAAACCCCAAACCATTAAAAAATACGGCCAAACGCACGGCCAAAAATACCGCGAAAACAAATCCCGCAAATAACAAACGATTGTTAAAAGCGGCGAAACTTTACGAACAATTTACCGGGCACAAGCCGACTTCAATACGTGAAGTCAATACCGCCAATTCAGGCGAGGGGTTTGTGATCGGCACGCTTGACGGTGTGTTGTACACCACCAAGCGAGATGGAAAAACAGAACACTACAAACACGATTTTAAC
>Ga0114922_10006528_pt1 | contig 10702 bp, 7 predicted proteins | sample AartaG_FD_100975 | JGI IMG/M metagenome (GOLD analysis project Ga0114922, IMG submission 100975) | Deep subsurface microbial communities from Aarhus Bay to uncover new lineages of life (NeLLi) - Aarhus_00045 metaG | ecosystem: Environmental > Aquatic > Marine > Oceanic > Sediment | place: Aarhus...
AAAAAATTAGGGATTCAAACGGTCATAGATTTTCACTCTGGCCCAAGGAGCGCTCTGTTGACGCTCCTCTCGGGTGCAAAAAACAGAATAGGCTATCGAACTCCTAACAGAAATTGGGCTTACAATCAACTGGTGCCAAGAAAATCTGAAAACCTCAACTCTCACTCGGTGGAGAACCAGGCAAGGCTTCTAACTCCTCTGGGAATCGATACCCAAGAAATACCAGTTTATCCAGAAATTGAAATCAGCAACGAGTGTGTTTCTAATAAAATTACAAAAATTGTGGAACTTAATAAAAAAATCGTCATCCATATCGGTGCAAAAAAGAAATATAGGGATTGGGGAATCGAAAATTTCTCCTCTCTGATTAAACTGTTGAGTCAAGACAATTATAATATTTTCCTGATCGGGAAAGGGGAAGAGGAAGAAAAAAGAGGCAAATATCTAAAAGACCTTTATAATATACATGACCTCACCGGGAAACTCTCGATTAGAGAGATACTCTTTGTGATAGCACACTCGGATGTCTATTTCGGGGCCGACTCAGGCCCACTTCATCTAGCCTCCCTGACTAATACCCCCATTGTTGCGCTTTACGGTCCCAATATTCCGGAAATCAGCGGTCCCTATAGAAACGAGAATGTGACAATCATCCAATTGGATTTGGATTGCATCCCTTGCCATCAAAAATTTTGCAAGTTTGATGAAGTCAAATGCATGACGGGAATAAAAGTATCTGAAGTGTATCAGGCTATAAAAAAATTCTGAACTATCCCGCCTTCCTGTTTTTCTCTGGATTTGGCTGCTTTAATCCATGCTGCATGGCCCAAAGTTTTGCGTACTTGAGGAATACATAGTACATAGAAATGGTGCAGACTATAAGGCCTGGAATCCCATCCAAAAATCCACGCTGGATGACGTACTGCCTGAAAAATCTCCACATGGGAAGGAAAGTCATATGTAAAAATCCGGATTTGACTCCCTTATCTCTGAGTTCTTCTGCCGCCCATGTGGCATATCTTCCGTGCTTTTTTATGACCTGCCCAAAATTCCAATACGTGAAATGCTCCAGCTTTCCTTTAAGCTTTCCCACACGGCCGGTCTCAACCACAATTTCTGAGTGGACTTTCATGTCTTTGTATCGAGATAAATCCCGCTTGAAAAGCCTGAGCACATTGTCGGTTCCCCAACCGCTGCGTTTGACCACATGCCCGAAAATATAATTTCTTCTGTAGATGATATAGCCATCTTGTTGATGGGTTCCATGCAGTTCCTGTTTAATTTCTTCTGCAAGCTCAGGAGTTACTCTCTCATCCGCATCCACGATCAAAACCCAGTCATGATTAGCCTTAGGAATTGCCCAGTTCTTGAAATCGGCTGAATAAACGTATTCCCTTTCTATAATATGGCAATTGTATTCCCTGGCAATTTCCATGGTTCTATCCGTAGACCCTGAATCTGCAACAATGATCTCATCAGAAATATCTAACAGGGATTCTATACAAGGCCGGATATTCAACTCTTCGTTTTTACAGGGGATGATAGCGGTTAATTTTTGCTTCATGGAAACAGGTTTACTTTATCACATTTGGATTTTAAACAAAATGATGTATTCCAGGCGAAATATCCAGTATCTTATTCATACCGCAGCGAATCGACCGGATTAGCTGTGGCGGCTTTGATCGTTTGGAAACTCACCGTAAGGAAAGAGAGAATAAACGAGATGGCTGCCGGGAGCAGAAATATCCATATGGGAACTGATGTTTTGTATGCAAAATTTTCAAGCCATTTTAAAGAAGCATAATAAGCTAATGGTAATGCGATGATATTTGCGAAAAGAATATACAATGCAAATTTACCAGAAAGTAAAAAGATTATCTTGGAGGCAGATGCTCCCAATACCTTCCTAATTCCGATTTCCTTTGTGCGTGCCTCTGCAGTATACGAGGCGAGCCCGAAGAGTCCAAGGCATGCAATAAATATGGCCAGAGCTGAGAAATAATTAAAAGCGGCTCCAAGTTTTTGTTCGGATCTATACATGCTGTCAAATGTATCATCAAAAAAGAAATATTCAAGGGGACGAGTTGACCCAAATGATTTTAAGGTCTTTTTGATAAAAGCGATCGTTCTTTCGACATCGCCTGAGCCGAGTTTGAAACTCAAGTAATTGCCATAATGTGAAGGGATGCAGGTCACGATAAGAGGAGCAATTTGGCTGTAGAGCGAATGAAAATGAAAATCCTTCACAACGCCAATAATTTTACCATTCTCCTCAGCAGGCCATGTCCTGCACTCCTTGCCAATCGGATTCTCCCATCCTAACATTCTTGCGGCGGTCTCATTGATGATGACAGAATTTGCGGATTCATTTGTGAATTCCGTTGAAAAATTTCTGCCTGCAACAAGATCGATTCCAAATACATTCAAAAAGTCATGGCCGACATACATGATATAAGGTTTAAACTCATATCCCGGAATAGTATTTGTGCCTTCTACAATCACATCACCTATACTCCCCCGGGTGATCGGCAGATCAATGGACTTGGTGACTCTGGATATATTGGGATGTTGAAGGAAGTCATTTTTAATGGAAGAATAGCTTTTTAGAATCCGGCTATCTCTGATGGTGGCGACGAGGATGTTATCCCGATTGAATCCCATCTCTTTGTTTCGGATAAAATTCAACTGGTTAACAATGACAACAGTTCCTAGAAGCAGAAGAATCGAAATGCAAAATTGGAAAACAACCAGGGAGTTTCTCAATCGGGATTTTTTTGAGGGTGAATAACCTGGCCCTTTCAAAATTTCAATCGGCTGAAAGGATGAAATCGCCACAGATGGATACAGCCCTGACAAAATGGCCGTTAATCCGAGCAAAGCCATCAAACTCAACATAACATGCGGGTCCTTTAAAAAATGGATGGTGATTTCTCGATCGATGAATGAGTTAAACACAGGCAGAATGAATAAAACAATCAGAACCGCCGCAGAGAAGGCCAAAATTGTGAGAATGACCGACTCGAATAAAAACTGCTTTAGCAATTGATGCCGAAAGGCCCCCACGACTTTCCTTATCCCTATCTCTTTCGACCTTCTTGACGCACGGGCGGTCGTGAGGTTCACATAATTGATGCAGGCGATGAGAAGAATGAAAGAAGCGATGATGGTGAAAACATAGATATTTGTCTTACTGCTATTCGCAGAAAAGGCGTCTTCGACACGTGAATCCAAATGAATGCTTTTCAAGGGCTGGAGAAAATAAATTTCCATTTGACGTTTTTGATTCCGCTCAAGATCACCGAGATATCTTTGAACAAACCCGGGAAATTTCTCCTCCAGCTCTTTGTAGTCCGCGTCTTTGTGAAGTGTGACGTATGTTTGAAAATTGTTTGGGGTATCCCACCTGACAAGATAATTGTTATCTCCTTGAATGAGCTTCAGGGAAATAAGGGAAATGATGTAGTCAAATTGTAAATGAGAATTTCCAGGTATTTTCTCTATTATTCCCGTAACCTTTGCATCATATTCATCATTTAACCGGATCGTTTTTCCCAGCGGTTCTTCGGTGCCGAAATACTTTTCGGCCAGTTTTTCTGTGAGTACGATTGTAGAAGGTTCTGCCAATGCTGTTTCCGGATTCCCTCTTAACAATGTAAAAGAAAAAACCTTGAAGAAATTTTTATCGGCAGATATTCCATTTTCATAAAATGATTGATTTCCATGGGTGAGCTGCAATTCTTGAAAATAAAGGCCTAGCTTTGTCGCCTGATCCACTTCCGGGTATTCTTCTGCTAAGGTTTGGGCAAGGAGACCGGGTGTTTGGGCCTGAAATTCCTTACCTCTGAATTTAATGCCCGGTTGTTTGCGAATAATCCTGTATATTCTATCGGCTTTTTCATGAAAGGCATCAAAGCTCCTCTCATACTGCACGTAGAGTATAAGCAGCATAAAACAGGATATTCCCACAGTGAGGCCGGCAATATTGATCGATGCGTATATCTTGTGTCTTTTCATGTTTCGGATGGCAACTTTTAGATAATTCTTAATCATAATCATACCTCCGTTAAATTTTATTTTTAGAAACGCAGGTACAGCTAGACATAGTTGAAAAAATAACCAGAGATGGGCTGAGAGTTTTTCTTTATGCCTCTTGATGTCCATATAGGATTGCTCGTAGACACCGATTGTGTATTTAAAGTCATATTTTGGAATAAGAGCCTTCAGGATGAATCCGGCAATGTCCGGGATTTGCAGCTTTGCAGCATCTTTTGTTTTATTTTTCAATGGGGATTCCTTCAGGAAAGTTCAGCCACATCCGGTCATTGATATTTTTCATTTCAGTCAATACGCAAAATCCCGCTTTTGTGAGATGATAATATTTTATGGATCTTCCTCCGACTTTGGGAGAGGGGCCTCCGAATGCTGTGTCCAGATATCCTAGTTTTGTTAACCTCTCAAGCGGAACATAAATGGTGGCGACGGCATGATTTTTCCCTGTTTTATCTTTAAGGAACTCCCTGATCGTAATCAGGTAGGCGTTCTCTTTTAAATGAAAAATGGCAAGCAGGATGTGCTGCTCCAGTTGGGTCAGTGATTTCATCGTACACCTCTTGAAGAAGCCTTTCAATGGATATAGACGGAGATTATATAAAAAGGTTGCAAAGTGCAAACAAATATTCACTCATACCGCAGGGAATCGACCGGATTGGCAGAGGCGGCCCGGATAACTTTATAGCATACTGTTAAGACAGCAATCCCGAACGTAAAAACAGCGGCCAGCATGAAGATCCACCAGTAGATAGAAATACGATAGGCATAATCTTGCAGCCACTTGTGCATAAGAAAATAGGACAGGGGCCATGTGATGACATTAGCTACGAGCACCCATTTTGTCATATCTTTTAACAGAAGGGACATAATGCTTTCAACCGAAGCTCCCAATACTTTTCTTATCCCTATCTCCTTGGTTCTCTGTTCGGTGGCGAATGATACAAGACCGAAAAGTCCCAAACATCCGATAAAGATCGACAAAAATGCAAAAGAGCTGAGAATATTCCCCATTTCTCGTTCGGATTCATACGCTCTTCCGAATACGTCATCGAAAAACTGAAATTCATACGGATAATTCGGGGAGAATTCTTTGAGCGTTTTTTCTATGTAATCGATTGTCTCCGGGATATTGGCCGTATTGATTTTTATAGAAAGATAAACTTTCCATGAGGAACTGAGGCCAAGATATAAGGGACTTATCGGCTGATGCAGTGAATGAGAATGAAAATCTTTTATGATACCGACAATCTTAACTGTTCGGCCATCCCAATCTATAATTCTGAATTCCTTCCCGATGGGAGAATCCCACCGGCAGGCTTTTGCAGCCATTTCATTTATCAGTACCGCTCCTTCCGCATCAGACGGAAAGTCCCTTGAAAAATTTCTACCTTCGACAATTTCCATTCCATACACGTCGACAAAATCAAAATCCACAATGCCTGCAAAGGCTGGAACGAACTCACCCGGGTTTTTTCCGGGAAGGCCTCTTGGTCTCCATCTTATGTTATTTGGCAAAGAACTTGAGCAGCAAACGGAGAGGATATCCGGATTTTTCCCTAATTCTGTTTTTGCAGCTTCGATATTGTTTCGTAACTCCATGTTTTTATCGATGTTGAATACAATAATTTGTGCCCTGTTGTAACCCATGTCTTTGTTTCGAATGAAATTAAGCTGATTTTTGACAACAAAAGTGCTGACTATCAATATTGCCGTAATCGAAAACTGGGCAACGACTAAAAAATTTCTTAATCCGAATCCCTTTATGCTTTTGATAAATTTGCCGCTTAAAATGGAGATAGGTTTGATAGAAGAAATATAAAAAGCAGGATAACTTCCAGAAAAGAGCCCCACAAAGACTATGATCAATCCCAATCCCATGAGTAAATGTGTGTTTTCAACAGGATTAAAACTCAGTGGTCTTCCTGTAATGCTGTTATAATACGGCAGGAGGAGCAGTACGAGAATAACCGATACAGTTAGAGATATGACAATGAGAATGAAGGATTCGCTTAAAAACTGCTTTACCAACTGAGCTTTTTTGGCGCCCACGACTTTTCGAATTCCCACTTCTTTGCCGCGCTTAAGCGAACGGGCGGTTGTCAAATTTATATAATTGATGCAGGCGACAATGAGAATCAGAAAAGCTATTGAAGAATAGATATAGATATACTTGATATCATAATTAGAGGTGATATCAGAAATGACGTGGGTATTCAGATGAATGGATGTCAATGGCTGAAGAAAATATTTTTCCTGAGAATCATTTGCGTTTTCAGAATTCTGGTATTTATACTTTTTTAAAATCTCATAAAGCTTCCTTTCCAGATTTTTAGGATTTGCTCTCTTGTCCAAAAGTAAATAAGTATGCGGATTATTCCCTCCCTCCCATGTTCTCCCCACACGATTAGATAGGATCAAGTTCTTATACGGCACTATCATATCCAGGATAAAATGAGAATTTTGTGGCATGTTTTCAATAATTCCGGCAATAATATAATTATTTCTTTCTCCAGCCTTCGAATCACTGTTTTCTTTTAATGTCAGAACTTTTCCCATGGGATTTTCATTTCTGAAATATTTTTCCGCCAGTCTTCTTGATAATACAATAGAAAAAGGATCATTCAGGGCAGTTTTGGGATCGCCTTCGATGAAGAGAATCGAGAAAACATCAAAAGTCTCAGGGTCTGCATAATAAAGTGTTTCATGAATACATATCTCCCCGTGTAAAAATAGTTTTTCACCACGTCCCCACCTAAAAATTCTGGCGGCTGAAATAACTTCGGGATATTCTTCCATCAGCACAGGAGCCATAGGACCGGGAGCAGCTTCAGCTGTAATAGGGGATGCCTGCCCTGGTGTTTTTCTTATCACTCTGTATATCCTGTTTGTATTTTTATGGTATCTGTCATAGCTCAGTTCATACTGTACAAACAGCATGATCAGAATGAATGCCGCCATGCCAACGGCAAGCCCTCCAATATTGATGAAGGAATACCCTTTGTACATTTTCAGATTTCTCCAGGCCGTTTTTAAATAGTTTTTTAGCATGACAAACCTCCATTTAAGGTTGAATGTGATGTCTTTGATGACCGAATCCAGGCACTGGCCCCAGTACCAGAAGCAGGCTAAAGTAAAGTTCCGTTCCCTGCATATCCTGGCAAAAACCTCCCGCATGTCATCGATGATGGCATGTTCTGTCTGATAACGTTCAAGGTGCTTGACCAGCCAAACCGCCAGCGGAGGAGGAGAAGGACTTTTAGATGGCTTCATTTTTTTCTCAGAAAGCTTGCTTTCTGAGACCTTTCCAAATGGCTTCTTGGAGTTCTCGGGCCTCGCGCAAAGCTTCAAGACCCGCTTTGGTGATGGTGTAGTAAACCCTCTTGTTTCCTCCGGTTTGATTGAGGATTTGCACGGCCCGGGACGTCACATAGCCTTTCTTTGCCAGATTATCCAGGGTGTTGTACAGAGTGCCGAACGTGAATGTTCTTCCGGTCATTTCTTTTATCTTATCCCGTATCCTGACACCATAGGCCTCGTCTTTGAGCCACCATATCGCAATCAAAAAGATCTGCTCATTGACCGATAAATTTTTCAATCTAGATCTCCTTGAATCTTTGTCTCAAACAATACGAATTATTCGTACTGTTTGATAATATTAGACGCAATTTAAGTAAAAAAGGATGACAAAAATTTAGATCTCACTCATACCGCAGCGAATCGACCGGATTGGCAAATGCAGCCTTGATAGACTGGTAGCTGACGACCAGTAGGGCAATTACCAAAGCCACGAAACCAGAGAAGATGAAAATCCAAATACTCATATTGATCCGGTGGGCATAGTTCTGCAGCCATTTGTTCATGAAATAATAGGAGATCGGCCAACTCATGATATTAGCGATCATAACCCATTTGAGGAATCCTTTAGAAAGCAGGCTCAGAATACTGGGAACCGATGCGCCCAGAACCTTGCGAATACCGATCTCTTTGGTGCGTCTTTCGGCTGTATAGGATGCAAGTCCGAATATCCCCAGACACGCAACAAAAATCGCCAGACCAGAGAAAGAAATCAGGATCTGTCCCAGTTTTTGTTCTGAGGCATACATCCGATTGAAGTTGTCATCCAGAAAAAAATATTCGAATGGATATCTGATCTTGAAACGTTCATATGTCTCACGAAAATATTCCAATGTGGCTGGAATGTTTTCAGATCTGACGCGGGCATAAAAATAATGATTGTCGGGTTGACACAATATGAATAAAGGTTTCATCTCCTGATGTAGGGATTGAAAATGAAAGTCCTTGACCACGCCGATAACCACTCTTTCTCTTTTCCCCCAGAATTGGAATTTTTTTCCGATTGAGTCGGTCCAGTTGGCTTTCCGGACAAATGTCTCATTGACGATGACGGCTTCGTTCTCATCGGTGCCGAACTCCCTGGAAAAGGCTCTGCCCTTTACAATCTCCATTTGAAAGACGTTGAAAAATTCAAAATCCGCACCCGTCCAGCTTAGAGAAGATAGTTCTTCAATATCGCCATCTTCTGTCTCGCACTTTCCCGATGTTGAACTGATTATGTGTGTGGGCAGGGAGTTCGAAGTGGTGATGCCTTGAACATTCGTATTCTGAATTATCAAATTTCTGAATGTGGAATAATCCTTTCGGATGCCCGGGTCCGTCATCCTTATGACTACAACGTGTTCACGATTATACCCCAGGGATTTTTCTTTGACATATCTTATTTGGAGGAAGATCACAAAAGAAGCAACCATGAGAATGATGGTCATGCCAAATTGAAACACGACCAGCATATTTCTGAGAGAACCTCCTTTGGCTGTCAGATCCGTTTTTCCCTTAAGTGCGCTCACAGGTTTTAAAGACGAAAGCAATCCTGCAGGATAGATTCCGGAAAGAATTCCACTCACAAACATAACGGCAAGCAGCCCTAGAATAAAGGGCCATTCGATAACCGAATTGAGCGGGATGTTTCGCTCGACGAATCGATTGAGTCCAGGAAGCAAAACATAGACAAGTCCCATTGCAGCAAAGAGGGATAATGCAGAGAGGAAAATGGATTCCCCGATGATCTGCAAGAACAGCTGGTGCTGCTGCCCTCCAACCACTTTGCGGATGCCGATCTCCTTCATCCGTTTGGTAGCGCGAGCGGAGGAGAGGTTCATGGTGTTGATACAGGCGATAAGCAGGATGAAGGCTGCGATGGAAAAAAACAGGCGAATCAGTATAATGGAGTTGTTGGCAGAAAATTCACCGTTGAGATGGGAACGCAAATGGATGCTTTCCAAAGGCTGCAAAAAATAAATCTGCCTACTCATATCATCCCAACCAAAATCCTTAAATTTCTTATTCATATAGGCAGCGAGTTTATTTTCGAGGTCAATCTTTGTTGATTTGTCTTGGAGAAGACAATAGCTGTAATGATTATGATTCCCCCACCATTGGAATTGACTTGCTCTTTCCTCTGCCGAATACTGGCTGATGAAAGGAATAAGCCAGTCGAATTGAATGTGGGAGTTTTCAGGCACATTTTCCACGATGCCGGCGATCTCCAAACGGCCAAGAGAACAATGCAGAATTCTCCCGATAGGATCCTCATCTCCAAAAAACTTCTCAGCCAATCGAGTACTGACGACAATTGACTCAGGTTTCTCCAGAATTCCCTTTTTATCGCCTCTGATTAATTGAAAACTGAAGACATCGAAGAAATATTCATCTGCAAAAAGTCCTGTTTCATAAAAGCTTTCTTCTTCCCTCGACAGCAAAAGCCGATCGATAGGTTTGAATCTGGTGGCGAATTGGACTTCCGGATATTCTTCCATCAATGTGGGGGCCAAAGCAGCAACGGACCTGGCGCCAGCATCCTTTCCCATATACATTTCACCCGGTTTTTGATATGCCACTCTAAAAATGCGATCCGAATGTTCATGAAAAGCATCATAACTCTCTTCGTATTCAACATAGAGCATTATGAGAATAAAGCAGGTTATTCCGATAACCAAGCCAGTGATGTTTATTAGGGAAAATGTTTTGTATCTTTTAATGTTTCTAAAAGTAATTTTTAAATAATTTTTAAGCATGACAAACCTCCAAACAAAGCTCATCCGGAAGACTCCAAAGCATAATTTAATGATTTCGGAGCAGAGCCAGACTCTTGCCTGAAGCAGGCCAGTCTCTTCTACCAGATCTCTGTAGGCCTCCTCCAGATCGCCTAACCTCTCGCGATAATAATCCTTTCTCACTTCCTGTTCTCCAAAGAAATCTCCGGAATGCTTGCCCAAACCTTTTCGTGGACTCTTTTGAGCTTCTGCGGTTCCCGCTTGCCATCCGAATGGATCTCTTCATTGCGTGTCATGAGTTTTGGCATGATTTTATCCGATTAATATCCACCATGGATATTAATATATACGCGGCTTTCTGAAAAAGGTTGCAATAATATTTTAGCTGATAGATGAAAATTATGAGATTTAAGACCCTCTATTCACTCATACCGCAGCGAATCGACCGGATTGGCTGTGGCGGCTTTGATAGACTGGTAGCTGACAGTAATAAGCGCGATACAGAAAGCTGCCAGCCCGGAGAGAATGAAAATCCATACACTCAAATCAATCCTGTAGGCATAGTTCTGCAGCCATTTGTT
>Ga0114922_10006529_pt1 | contig 10701 bp, 6 predicted proteins | sample AartaG_FD_100975 | JGI IMG/M metagenome (GOLD analysis project Ga0114922, IMG submission 100975) | Deep subsurface microbial communities from Aarhus Bay to uncover new lineages of life (NeLLi) - Aarhus_00045 metaG | ecosystem: Environmental > Aquatic > Marine > Oceanic > Sediment | place: Aarhus...
CTGGAAATCGTCTCCCTCGACGCCGACAATCGTATTGACCTGAACAGGAATACGGTCTGAGTAGACCATCACGTAGTCGCCCGACTCAATGTTACGAGCGGCGGCGTCTTCGGGGTGAATCTCAACCCAGTTTTCCGGCCAACGCTGCACGATGTAGGGCCGCCGGCGATCGTCGTAGCCCGATTGCCAACGCTCGTTGATCCGGCCCGACGTGCACCAGAGTTCGTCGTCGCGCGGCTTCAACCATTCCCAGTAGTCCGAGAACAGCCCCCAGTCGGCTTTTTCAATGTTGCACTTGCCCGTCTGACTATTGAAGTGCGTCAGCTTCTTGTTGAACGTGTTGAGGCCGGCCGGCCCATCAACCGGCAGCTCGCGCGTCGTATCGTGCAGACGCTTGGTGCCTTCCAAGGAGCCGTCGTCGTTCATGATGACGGGGCCCTGGATGCCGTCGGTTCCGAACTCCGCCAGCTTCTGGTGTAGCGTTTTGCCTTCACGCTGAGCTGCAACCTTGACCATGAAGAAGTCTTTGCGGCTGCCTCGTGAAAAGCGTGCACCCTCCTCGATGACCTCGTTGGAATTCTTCCAATCGAAACCGTCGAAGCCCATGCGCTTTGCAAGCTGGGCAATGATCCACCAGTCTGGCTTGGCTTCGCCCGGCGGATCATAGAACTTCGGATAGACGCGCAGACGCCGCTCGCCGTTGGCACGGGTAAAGGTATCTTCACCCCATCCTGCGGCTGGGAAGATGATATCCGCGTACCGCACGCCAATTGGATCAACCAGATAAATGTCCTGGTTGAAGACCACCATGCCGCCAGAGTCGGCGCGGTCTTTCAACGTCTGGATGATGTCCGCCTTATCGAAGGACATGATCTGGTGAGGGTTCTGCACGGTCAGTTCGTCGAACTTCGCCGCCAGTCCCTGGCTGCCACACATCGACTGGATCCAGGTGTTTCCGATGACATGCGCCAGCCGCGTGTGACCAGAGACGAGATAGCGGTCGGTGTCCATTGCGCGGCGACGCCGGCCGGGCACTTTTTCCGGCGACTTGTTGCGCGGGTATTTACCGCCACGCAGACCGCCGCGTTGGTGGCCGCCGGCCCGTCCGATCACCTGACCCGGACGCCCACCGGCGCCGCAGATGATGCCGAGCGCTGAAATGCCGACCGTGTTTCCGGTATTGTTCGACCAGTAGAAGCCCTTCTCGATCATGATCGAGGTCTTTGGCCGTGTGCCATTTGCACGCGGCTTGGCCAACCACTCGGCGGCTGTGTAGATCTTCTTCACATCGATCTGGGCGATTTCGGCGGCTTTCTCCGGCTTGCTGACCTCTTGGGAGAGCAACCACTTCTTCCAGTCCTCGAAACCTTTGGTCTGGAATTTGCCCCAGGTCGTGCGCCACTGCCAAGGTGTGTTGCGGGTGCCCTGGCCGAAGCCGGATGAGGATTCCCACTTATTGTTGACCCACTTCTTGATCCACTCGGAGTCTTCCCAACCATTTTCAACGATAACGCGGGAGATGGCGAGCACTACAGGAAGGTCGGTGCCAGGCTGGATGTCGATCAGCATGCCACCGTTCTTTTCGGCGTAAGCAACGCCTGCTGTTCGACGTGGCAGGAGGAAGATCGTCTTCTGGCCGTTCTGGATGCCGGGCATGATCCAGTCGGTGAATAGGATGGTCTTTGATTCGTAAGGGTCCGTACCACAAATCAGCAGCGTTTCAGCATCCCGCCAGTCCTCATAAGCGGGACCGAAGTTATCGAATCCGGCATCACGGAAGCCCGGCGTCGAGGACACATCCGATGGTGTGTCGTGGAACGTGAAATTCGCCGTGTTGACGTGGCGCAGTGCATACTTCGTGATCGCGTATGTGTTCTCCATGTAGCCGTAGGAAAACGTTTTCACGCCGTAAGCGTTAGTGCCGTGTTTTTCGAGAACGTGGCGTCCGACTTCGGCGGCGATGTCGAGCGCGAAGTCCCACGGCACCGGCATCAGCACGCCGAACATGCGCAGCATCGGCGATTTCAAGCGGTCGCGGGTCGGGGTCTGCGGATTGTAGACCTTTTGAGCGATCGCTCCACCGCGGATCGATGAGTTGCCGTTGACGTTGACGTGCTTGGCATCCTTGTCCGGGATGATGATGACGTGGTGCGGCTCATTGTTGTGCAGCACCACGTTATACTGGTTGGGCGCGACCCATGGGCCGAGCGGCTCGACTGGGAAATCGACCTTGAACGCGTTCTGATCGGCTTTCGGACCGCCGACCTTTCCGCCGCGCACTGGCCAACGATAGACCTTGTAACCGCACGCAACGATGCAGTAATCACAGGCCGTTGAGATAATCTCCGCGTCCGGCGGCGGCAGCGGGATATTGGATTCAGGAATGTAATACGGTGTGGTCATGAGGTCCGCCCTTTATCCCTGGAGATTGTCGTAGCGGCCGTAGATCAGGCCGAACATGCCCACGGCGTAGACATCATCACCGTCCAACTCGAGTAGGACTTGCGGCAGGCTTTGATAGGCCTGACCGGAAATGAAGATCCCGTGGCGTGTGAGGTCATACGTGGTCAGATGCAGTGGACATGGACCAAGCGCCTTGTCGGCAGCTTGATAAGTCCCCTGCATTGGACCGCCCTGGTGGGTACAGATGTAGTTGAAGGCGACAACGTCACTATCTGGGCCGATCCCGCCGCCGGCCGGTGTGCCGAGCTTGACCAGGAGCGAATCCGAATAAGATTCATCATCGGGATAGTTGAAGTCGACGGGCTCGTCTTGCTTGAGTTCCGACAGCTTTGCGATCTTCTTGCGCGGGTACGTTGCGACGACGGCTGGGATGCGGGCCATCGCTGGACCGGCCTTTACTGCGACCATCACCGTGAACGTTGCGATCCCTGAACTCAGGAGGAAATCGCGCCGGTTGAGAAGACATTTCGGTCCCTGCGGCTTCTGCGCTGGAGGTTCCGGTTGCAATATCCGAGGACTTTCGGCCATGGGTGATACTCCTCGATCAGTTGACCGGCGGTGGTAACGGTGCGGTTTCGGGAAGCTCGGGCTCGGCGATCGTGATTTCTTCGCCCGAGAGGGATTCAAGGAACGCGACCAGATCGGCCTGCTCTTCTTTCGTCAGCTTGAGCGGCTTGATCAGCTTGGTCTTGTTCTTGGAGAACTCGTTCGTGCCACCGCCTTTGTTGTAGAAGGCCACGACATCTTCGAGCGTTTCCAGCATGCCGTTGTGCATGTAAGGCCCGGTGTACTTCGTGTAGCGCAATGACGGCACGCGGAACTTACCCATGTCGCTTTCCTCTTTTGTGCGGAAATACAGACCAGGGTCGTCCTTCAGCTTTTTGTACTTCTCTTGCGTCACGCCCTTGGCATAGAGCTCGAAGCGGAACGTGATCTGTGCCAACGCATCGTCTTCCCAACCTGAGTAGGGCGGGACGCCGAGGTTGTAGTACTTCTCGTTCGAGAGCAGCGCTCCGTTGTGGCACTGGGCGCAGTTGGCCTTGCCGACAAACAGCTTCAAGCCGCGCTTCTGCTGTTCATTTAGAGCCCCGTCATCACCAAGCATGTAGAGGTCGAACGGAGTATCCTTCTGCACTAGCGTGCGTTCAAATGCGGCAATCGCCCGATAGGCGTTGCGCACCAGAGGATAGTTGTCGCCAAACACTTCGCGGAAGCGCTTGCGGTACTCGGGAATGAACGCCAGGCGTGCTTCCATTACGTCGTCTTCGCCATTACCCGCGACTCCGCCACGCGCGGCCGAGCGTGCTTGACCTTCCAGTGACTTTGACGCACCAGCCCAGAACAGCTTGCCGTAATAAGCCGAGTTGACCACCGTCTGGCTGTTGCGCCAGTGCGTTGTTCCCGGGTAGCCGAACGAGATCTGAGAACTCAGGCCCCAGCCCTGATCAGGCAGGTGGCAGGCCGAGCACGGCATCGCGGCATTTCCCGAAAGCCTGGGGTCGAAGAAGAGCATCTTACCCAGTTCGACCTTCGCTTCGGTCGTCGGGTTGTCCGCAGGGTTCGGCGGATCGCCCAATGGCGCCAGCATCTTCGGGCGCTCTTCCGACAGCGCCAACGTCGGGGCGAGCCCGCCGGTGGCCAGTGCTGTCACCAGCGCCCCGTACACGAATAGCTTCGTTTTTTGCTTGAAGCCTTGCATCGCGTCAGCCCTCCCTAATTCGGCGTTTTGCGCCATTTGGCTATGACGGGATAATCGGTGTCGATCTCGTCTTTCAGCGTGTATTCGTCCCGGGCGAATGACTCTCCGGACAATGCCTTCAAGAATTCCAGGAGATCTTGCTTTTCACTCGGCACCAAGTTGAGCGGCTTCATGCCACTATCCTTGTTCGGATCGTCGCCGCCGCCGCGATTGTAGAACTCGATCACGTCCTCGAGGCTTGCGAACGTTCCGTTGTGCATGTACGGCGCGGTGTAAGTGAGTTCCCGAAGCGTCGGTGTCAGGAAGCTGCGGCGGTGCTCGTCGCGATGGGTGCGAAGGAAGGCGCCGAGGTCTTCGCGCAGATTCATGTAATTTGGTATTCCGAAGAACTTCGCGTACGTGACGAACGCGGTATGACGTTCGGGATCCGACCAGATCTCAGGGTTTCCAGGTACGCCGATGTTGTGCGGCTTGTCGTCGGTGAAGCGGTTGCCCGAATGGCATGAGGTGCAGCCCGCTTTGCCTTTGAACAGTTCGAACCCCCGCTTCGCGCCCGACGACATCGTTCCCTGATCGAACGGGCTCCCCTTCGACGTAATTGTCTTCAGGAAGTTCTGGATCGCCTTTCGGGCGCCGCCGTTCGACGGCTCACCGAGACCCGCGGCCTTGAACATATCGACGTAGACGGGATCCTGCTTGAGGCGCTCCTGCATGATCCTCATGTCCATGTTCATGAGGTAGGTCTCAGTGATCATCTCTCGCGTGACGTCGTTGAGGTTTGTCCCCAGACGGCCATCGTGGAGCCAGGCCGAGCGATGACCGACGTTGGCGAGCGTGGGTGTGTTGCGGAAGTGCTTGAGGCCCGAGTAGGCATCCGAAAGTGCCTGTCCGTCGGTAAACGCCTTCTCCGGCTGATGGCATGAAGAGCAAGATGCGGTGGTGTCGCCCGAAATCCTGGGATCGTAGAACAGGCGTTTACCCAAGTCGGCCAAGGCAGGTTTGACGTCCTTGGTCTGGACTGGGCCAAACTCCTCGGCGGAAGCAGTTCCGCTGAGTAAACCAAGAGTGGACGTCAGTGTCACTGCCGACAGACAAAGCACGACAATGCGCCGGCGAAGGCGTTTCGTGGACATGCGCTCTCCCCTTGTCAAATGCGAGACGGAAAGCCGGTAAGCTGTTCGTCTTCATGCGACTATTCTTGGTTCTTGCCGTCGACACGCAGGTTCGCGCGGTGTCGGCGCCGGGTTAATCAAAGCCTAGGGCGCAGATGTAACGACGCGATATCCTCGCAGGTCTGAAATTATGAACAAATGCAACTTATTGTTAAGGCGTGTTTAATGGCGACCTTTCTTCAGTCCTCGACGCTTTCTCTTCAGCCTTGGAAACCTCCAACAGCTGGTTCAGCGCGGCTTTCAGGATGCTGGGATCAACCGGTTTTTCGATCACCTTGATGGGTGCGAGCAGTTCCGCATCGAGCGTCCCCGGTCGAAACGCGCTGAATAAGAGAATGGGACAATCGGCGCGTTGAGTGCGCACGGCGCGGCACACCTCTTCTCCATTGATGTCGGGCATGACAAGGTCTGTCATGACGAGAGCGAAGTTTTCTGGCGCGCTCTCAAACGCCTCGACGGCCAAGATGGGATCTGTGTAGCTCTCAACCTTAAAACCCAACGTTCCGAGGATCTTAGCGCAAGCCCGCACGACGTCCGGCTCGTCGTCGATCAAGAGGATCGTGGGGGCGTCTGCAGAAACCACCGGGTCGCGTCGCGGCGCGTCGGGCTCTTCAGTAGGCGGCGTCTCGGGCAACAGGATTTCAAAACAGGTCCCGCTGCCACTGCTGGCAAAAGACATCTGCCCCTTCATCTCACCGACGAGGTTGGAGACCACGGCCAGCCCGAGCCCCGTTCCCTTGCCCGGCGGTTTGGTCGTGAAGAAGGGTTCGAAAATCTTGTCCCTGCACTCTTGAGGAATACCCGGACCGGTATCGCTCACTCGGATGCGTACCGATCCATAGCGCTGGGTGCCATTTGCATCGAGCCTCGTCTCTCCAAGCTGCGAGGCGCCCGGCGCGGCCTTGCGGTCGACCGCGATCTTGATTTCACCAGCTTCAGTACCGAGCGCCTCTGCTGAATTCGCGCACAGGTTCATGAGAACTTGATGCAAGCGTGTTGGGTCGGCACGCACAGAGAGCGTTTCATCCTCGGACGCGCAGGACAGCACAATGTTCTTTGGAAGCGACGCTCGCATCAGCTGGCAAACTTCTTTGATCACCGTACCGACGCGCAGATTAAAGGCGAGGCCGGGCTGGCGCCGGGCAAACGTTAGGATCTCGCGGACCATGTTACGGGCTCGCTTGGCGGCGATATCGATTTGTTCAAGCTCGTCAATAACCGGTTCGTTGTTCTCGGCGCCCAGCTGCGCGAGATGAACATTGCCGAGGATCGTCGTCAGCACGTTATTGAAGTCGTGGGCGACGCCGCTGGCCAGCATTCCCACGGCCTCCATCTTCTGAGCTCTTTGGATCTGCTCCCGGGCAAGCGCCTTTTCTGTAACGTCCTCCCCGATACCGATGAAATGGGAGACGCTGCCTTCACGGTCGCGAAGCGGCAAGATTGCCGTCTCGGCAACGTAGGTCTGGCCCGACTTCTTGCGGTTGCGAAAGACGCCGCGCCACTCTTCGCCACGGGTTATGCGGCGGCGCAAATCGAGATAGGCGCTTTCCGTTGCTTCTCCCGATTGCAGAAAACGCGGCGTGCGCCCCATGACCTCGTCGGCCTGGTAGCCTGTGATCTCGCAGAACTTTTGGTTGACGTATTCGATCTTGCCGTCGGTACCGGTGATGATAATCGTCGCCGGACTTTGTTCAACGGCGTGCAGAAATTTGTTGGCTGAGTGTTCGGCGGCGCGGCGTTCACGAAGCTCTATCATCAGCTTGCTCACTGTGCCTCGCAGTTCGCGTAGGAGCAGGAAGAACAACCCAAACAACACCAGCGCGACAATCGCCAGCCCGATCAGAAACCGAAAACCGATATCGATCAGCTTGCGGCCTTCTTCGACGGAACGATAAATTGCTTCGGAACTGCGATGACGCCATTCCCGCCAATCGGTTGCGAGGACCACCATCGCGTCAAGCGCGGCGCTGTCGTCGACTTTGACGAGTTTATCGGTCTTGCTCGGTAGCCAAGATTCCGAAGCGGCTCGGATGGCGATGGGCACCTTGGATTCGTAATCTGAGATTGTCCGCTCGATCATCGTCAACGCTTCACGTTCGCGTTGCGTTGGGCTGGAGGTCTGCAACTCTCCGACAGCGGCTTTGAAATCTCTGAATTGTGCCAGTAGCCGCGTCAGGTATTGGGGGTCCTGGCGCAACACGTAATTCTTGAAATTATGTATGATACCGCCATAGCCAAGATGCCCTCGAAGCCGACTTAGGAGTGCACCGCGACGGTCAGCCTGCCTCTGATAGTCGCGCCAGCTTGCTTCGATCCGCTCGAACCGGTCTCGCGTTTCAAATCCGAGGTATAGGCCGGTTAGAACCGTGGCCATCAAGAGCACAGAGGCTCCTGCGCCGACCAGTATTGGCTTCAATGGCATTGCTCTTCCGCCTGAAAACTGGCTCATTGTGAACGGCAGGTTCCGCGACAACAAGGAGGATGACGTTATAGCTACATCCCGATCACGATCCGGGTCGTTGTTTGGACACCAAAATCAAGCTGGCTTCCGTAAGCCCTTGCGTTCACGTCATACTTTCCCTCCCGCCGGGGCACGTAACCAAACACAATGAACGAGCATATTCTGATCGTCGATGACGACACTCAAATTACATCATTCCTGGAGCGCTATCTGCAACAGCAGCAGTTTCGCGTGTCGAGTTGCGGATCGGCAAAAGAGATGCGCCGCACATTGGCAAACGAGGCCATTGACCTGTGTGTTCTCGACATCAATTTGCCGGACGCGGATGGCTTTGAGCTGACCAGGGAGATCCGACGCGGGTCCAACCTTCCAATCATTGTCTTGAGCGTGCGCGATGAAACCTTCGACCGGATTTTCGGTTTGGAGTTCGGTGCTGACGATTACGTGACGAAACCGTTTGAACCGCGCGAACTGGTTGCACGCATCAGAACGGTACTGAGACGCTCACGCATTGAGCACCTGGCAAGCTTCGAAGCCGAGGCAGGCAATGTATTGCTGCAGGTCGGTGCGTGGATCATCAACACAACGGCACGAACGATAACGCACAAGGAGACGGGTGAAGAGGCCGATCTCACGGCGATGGAGTTCGACTTTCTCAAGGCCTTGGCGGAGCATCCGCGAACCGTCATGAGCCGTGACCAGCTTCTCGATTTCGCTAGAGGCGCCGACGCGATCGTTGGAGATCGAACTGTTGACGTTCACATCATGCGCCTTCGAAAGAAAATCGAGCCGGACCGCAACAAGCCATCACTGATCAAGACAATTCATGGCATCGGGTACTGCCTGGCCGCGGACGTCACGCGGCTCAAGGTGGCAAGGTAGCACTCACGTCGAAACGATGAGGGCTTTGCAGACTTGCTTCTGGACCTCGAAGGCCAGGCTTCGAGCGGGCCCAGCGACGCAAGCGCCATCGGGCGAACAGCCCGCCCCATCAGAGCCCTGAGCGCAGCGAATTGTCGTGAGATGAAAAACTGGCGCACCCGGTAGGAGTCGAACCTACGACCTTCGGAATCGGAATCCGACACTCTATCCAGCTGAGCTACGGGTGCCTGAGGAGAACTGCTTCTAGCGCATTCCCAGGCTGCGCGCAAACCTCTATCCGGGGGCCGATCGCGGTTTTTCCGGAAGCTGAAATAATAGAGTTTTTCCCAGGTCATACACAAGGTTATCCAATGTGGCCTGCGCGCATCTTTGTGTCTTTAGGGAATCAGGTAATCGTCACCGCAGTTTGACCGAACTGTGACCGTAAGCGGGGTTGCCGATGACGATGCACCATTCAGCCGATCTCAAAGATCTGGGAGATTTCCTTCAGTCACAGCGCAAACGTGAGACACGCCTGCGCCATGCCTTGCAGCGGATTCTCAGCGCCGCCGAGGGAAACCCGCGCTACCAGCCCATGAACTGGTCGGATGTTGCCGAAGTCGCACGCGACGCACTCAGTGAATTTGAGCGCCCTTAAAAAGTGTCTGCTAACGGCGGGTGACCGGCGCGAAAGTTTGGCTCTATAGTCCGGGCCCATGACCAACGCTGATGACACCCCACACCGCGAAGAGATCTGTAGCGTCCCGGATGGCGAGACGGCACCCATTGAGAAGGGTTCGCACGTCTATCTGGTTGACGGCTCAGGTTACATTTTCCGCGCTTTTCACGCCCTGCCGCCGCTGACCCGACCATCCGATGGGTTGCCCGTTGGCGCCGTCCACGGCTTCTGTCAGATGCTCTGGAAGTTATTGACCGACACCAAGGCATCCGAAGCGCCGACCCACATCGCCGTCGTTTTTGACTACTCGGCAAAGACATTCCGCAACGACATCTACGACGACTACAAGGCCAACAGGCCGCCACCACCGGAAGAGCTGGTTCCGCAATTTCCCTTGATCCGCGATGCCGTGAAGGCCTTCAACGTCGCCTGCGTCGAGCAGAAAGGTTTTGAGGCGGACGACCTCATCGCTACCTATACCCGGCAGGTTATTGAGGCCGGCGGCGATGTTACCATTGTCTCCTCCGACAAGGATCTTATGCAACTCGTGCAGCCGGGCGTCGTCATGCTGGATGGCATGAAGAACAAGAGGATCGGTCCGGACGAGGTCCTGGAGAAGTTCGGCGTTCCACCGGACAAGGTGATTGATGTCCAGGCGCTCGCCGGCGACTCGGTCGACAACGTACCAGGCGTCCCCGGCATTGGCGTCAAAACAGCAGCGCAGCTGATCACGGAGTACGGCGACCTCGACGAATTGCTGGCGCGAGCCGGTGAGATTAAGCAGCCCAAGCGGCGCGAAAAGCTTATCGAGTTCGCCGACCTGGCACGCGTCTCCCGCGATCTGGTCACACTGGCGCAGGACGCCCCGCTCTCGGTCTCGCCTGAATGCCTCGCGGTGCAGGAGCCGGCTCCAGAAAACCTGCTCGGATTTCTCCGCGATATGGAATTCAACACCCTCACCAGGCGGATTGCCGAGGCGTTGGGAGCTGAGCCGCCTGCGGCACCAGCCGTATCTGTTGGCGCGACCGTAGCCACGGGTCGCAAGGCGGACGCTGCGGCGACTGGTGAGGATACTGGGAAGGCCGCGGAAGCGGGAACGCCACAAGCAGCCGTCGCACATGGTCGTGCGCTTGCTTTATCCGTTTCGTTCGACCGCTCGGCCTACCAGACGGTGACGAAACGCGAACAGCTTGAGGGCTGGGTAGCGGAGGCTTTGGATGCGGGTCGGGTCGCCTTTGACACCGAGACTGGCGATCTCGATTCCGCAAAGGCGGAGCTGGTCGGCGTTTCGCTGGCGACCGCGCCAGGGCGCGCTTGTTACGTCCCGGTTGGTCACCGTAGCGGCGATGGTGCGCTTGATTTCGGC
>Ga0114922_10006530_pt1 | contig 10701 bp, 5 predicted proteins | sample AartaG_FD_100975 | JGI IMG/M metagenome (GOLD analysis project Ga0114922, IMG submission 100975) | Deep subsurface microbial communities from Aarhus Bay to uncover new lineages of life (NeLLi) - Aarhus_00045 metaG | ecosystem: Environmental > Aquatic > Marine > Oceanic > Sediment | place: Aarhus...
GAAGGAGGATGGCATTGCCGCACATTACGGCCAAGGATGGCTCGACTGCGCGCAAAAATCCTTTCCCTCCCCTGTGTAAAATATTTCACCTTGTCATCCTTGTCGACAAAGGTCATATCGAACGGGATGGTGTTCAAAATGGACGTCAACTCTTTCACATCGAAACTGCCGCTTGGAAGCTGGATTTTTTTGGTCTCCTCACTCACTACTTCCTCGATCTCCCCACCCTCCGGACTCCATTTCACTTTGGGATCATACAGACAGAAGCCATACTCGATACTCTGTCTTTCGATTTGCAGCCACTCTGCGTCACTCAGCGTATCCAAGCACATCGGGAATAAGATCTCTTCCTCTTTGCCGATCATATCGCCCACTGCTTTGGATGCAGGCTCGAGAACGAGATCGATCACGGTTTTAGCCTCTTCGACAGTGATCCCCTCTACAGCACCAAGGGCCTCAACCACTCCTTTCAGAAGTTCACGCGTCTCATCGTGTTTGCCCCACATAACGGTCGGGGGACCTGTTACGCCATGTTTCTCCAAGAAGGGAAAAAGAAGATTTTCTTTTCGCAAATAGTGTTTTTCCACATCCATCAAGGCATTGATGTGCTGGTGAACCTCATCGAAGAGTCCGTCCAGTTGATCCTTGCTTGTCGCCTTTTTTATATCGTCATATTTGGCTTCCAGGGTTTGGATTTCTTTCCGCAAAGCACGATTTTCCTCTTTGAAGGTATGGACGGGGTGACCAGGAGGGGCTGTTTTTGCCTCCGCATGATCGAGGATACCATCTAGCGCCATGGTATGGATGTCGCACAGCTTGAGAACCTCTTCCTGAGGCAAGCCTTCTTTTATCAATTCCTGTTCGACCTCCACTACGTCGTTATAAGGCACCTTCCCGAGCAAACGAATCAGCTGCTGTTTGACGGCTTCAGGAGCTGTCCCCTCATGCAATTGAAGTATCATGTGTTTAAGAAGCTCTTTGCGTTTTTCAGCATTATTTATTAATTCACTCATTTACGCCTCCTCACTTGATTTTTCATGTTTCATTATAAGATAGCCTCAATCTAAATGCATTGACTTAGGTCAAAAGATATGAGCCAGATTGTATCTTTTTTTTATTCAACGTAAAATAGCGTCTATAATTGCATCATGAAATTAGAAGACTTGGGATTCAATGATTGGTTCCAGGAGAGATGGGAGGATTCTCAACAACGCGACTATAGTTTGGCCCGAGTCATCGCTGTCGACAAAGACAGATACATCATAAGAAACGAAAAAGCAGAGGTTCCGGCAGAGACCACAGGAAAATTGATGTACGGAGCCCGATCGAATCTCGATTTGCCAGCAGTCGGAGATTGGGTTTGCGTGCAGTACTTCAATCAGCACACCCTTGCTATTATCCACGAGATACTGCTAAGAAAATCGCTTTTGAAGAGGAAAGTAGCAGGCAAAAAAATCGAACATCAACTAATAGCGTCCAATATCGATATCGCATTCATCATGCAATCGGTCGAATTCGATTTCAATTTACGGAGACTCGAACGATATTTGATAATGGCCAATGATAGTAATATCAAACCCATCATATTGCTGAGCAAACGTGATTTAATCTCTTCTGAAGACTTGGAAAAAGAGATCCTTGCGATAAAAAGCACAAATCCTGAGTGTGAAATTATCGCTTTTAGCAACAAAACAGGTGAAGGATTAGAGGATATTCAAAAATTACTCAAACCAGGCAAAACATACTGCCTCCTCGGGTCGTCAGGAGTCGGGAAAACAACATTGATCAACAGGCTCATCGGGGAAAATATATTTGCGACAGACGCCATTCGGGAAAAAGATGGCAAAGGTAGACATGTCACCGCTCGCCGACAATTGGTGATCCTTGAACAGGGTGGTTTGATCATCGATACACCCGGAATGAGAGAATTGGGTAATATCGGAGTCGATACGGGACTAGGGAAAACTTTCTTGGATATCGTCAACCTGGCTCAGAATTGCCGTTTTAAAAACTGCACGCATATGGATGAGCCTGGTTGTGCAGTAACAGAGGCAGTCAAGAATGGGGAATTGCCTGCCAAAAGGTATCAAAATTATATAAAGATCCGCAAAGAGTCAAAATTCCATGAAATGTCCTATTTAGAAAGGCGGAACAAAGACAAAAAATTCGGGAAAATGGTTAAATCGGTAATGAAAGACAAAAAAAAGGAAAAAATGGAGTAACGTGAACAAAATGAGCTGTTTTTTTCTGCAGATTAAGGCATTTAAACCTTTACAAACGAGTTTTCTATATATATATAATAGAAATAAAATTAAGAAAGGAGGAAAAAATGAAAAAGTTTTCTATCATATCCGTAATGATTCTTCTTCTTGCAATTCCTGTCTTGAATCAGGTCGCTCAAGAGGTAGAATTTGAGCCTGAAGATGTAAACTTTAAAGAGTATGTTATAGGCTACGTTCCGGTTCAACCACAGATTCAATCTCCAGATCCCAATCCCTATGTGAAAGCCCTTTGCATTGGACTTGCCAATTATTATCCGGGTCAATCGGAATGGGCCATCCTGGATTTTGCAACCGAATGGGATAACAGCCAGGATTGGGATATCGTGTTTGTCGTGGTCAACTATTCGAATCAGGATGTCACTTGTAAGGTCGAGATGGAAATGATGTACAAGGATGGACAAACCCGGCTTTACAAAAAGTCCAATAAGACTATCAATTCCGGCCATATCATGCTTTATACCCTTGACGTTACCAATAAGGTCGCAAATGGTGCTGGGAATCTGTTCACATTGAATGGCCGAGTTTGGGGAGCCGGGATGGGAAACTCGAACGAGGTTAAAACGCAGGTTTATATCTATTAACTTATATTTCTCACAAGAATTAATCTGCTGTAATAGCAAGAGATTTCGTCCAGGTTTCTAGCTGTCAGCTCAAGATTCTAGCTGCTGAGGCTATCAGCCTCTTTCTCCGATTCATCTAATTCTTTTCTCGAAAAAAATCTATTTGTTTGAACCAGGCTTCATAACGGGAATAACCAAGTTTAATCATGCGAAAATGCTTGATCGGGATATCGCTTATATAATAGCTCAATTTATAGACATTGATTCGGCCTTTTCCATTCCTCTCTTGAATTTCCGAGAATAACTCATATTTATCTGCAAAAACGGATATGGGTTCCCAGTCTTCTCCATTTCCAGAGACTTCAAAGAATACGGCTCCAGCACTCATCACATCCGTGGGATAGAATATCTCGAACTTGACAATATTCTCGGGATTCTCAAAATCGATCTGAACTATAAAATCACGACGCCTCCTCGGAGAGTCTTTTTGTTCAGTATCTTGCGTTTCTTTGGATTCTCCTTCCTCAAATTTTTCGACTTGAGGGCTAATTTTAAAAGCGGCAGGAGGTATCAATTCCGACTCTATGGACATGATATCGGTCAACCAATCCTCTTTAAAGTTTTGGTTAAAACTGAGTACAACATCAGTATCAAATTGTTTTTCGAGTTTCAAAATACCGTCAGAATGAGCAAAGTGTGTGTATTTTTCAAAAAATTCATGCTCGATGATATAATCAACGCCGATTTTCTTGAGGAGATAAATATTATCGAAGGTTGGGAAATCTAAAAGATGCCAGCTTAGGAAATGATCTGATGGGGGGAAGAAGCCGCTGCGACCATTGACCAATGTCTTCCAGTGAAAAGTGGAGTAATACAAGTAGGAATTGGTTTGTTTTGGGTTCAATTTTATCCCAGATCCTTCCTCCTCCGGGATAACCGTCTTGAAAGGAAATTCTACGATGATTTTATCCCCTTCTGTAGACTTTAGCCACTTGTAAACCTCAGGTATTCCCTGACCATGAGGGAATCTATAGGTTCCCTTTCTCTGTTCAGTGAGCTTGTATTCACCTAAAAGAAATAAGCAGAGCAAGAGAACGAAAATGTATCGAGCTTTTGAGGGCTGGATCCGTTCAATGATCACTTTCGCTCCCCACCCTACCAAAAAAGCTAGGGAAAAAAAGGTGATGATAGAGAACCTGTGATACGCACGCAGTCCGGAAAACCCAGGAAGATATTTGTATAGAAGGACATAGGGACCGGTACCATAGGAACGATCAAATATATTCAGGTCCTTTCCCATAGAAAATACCATGGTGAGAATCCCGATTAATAACAAAGAATAAAATATTTTAGGCAGGAATTGTGTTTCATCTTTCATTAGCAACACATAGCGATAGAGAAGATAAAGAGAAAATCCTATAGCGGCAAATCTAAAGTAGAAGATATAATTGTTTTCCGTCATGGTGTAAAACAGAAAAAAAAGAGATTTCACCCCAGAAATATGATAGATAATTAGAGACACTGACACGAATGAAAATAAACTCAAATATATAAATTTTATTACCCTAAAAATCCTGGGGGATACACTCTTAGGAAAATTCTGGAACTTGATCCTTTTCTTCCTTTTCTTAGCATAGGAAATCCATCCATAAATTCCGAAAGCTAGGGCTATTATCCCCAGACTCGCTTTTCTTCTCTGGGGTTTAATCAGGCTTTTCAAGCTTTTCACTTTTTTTGGAATTATTTTGTAAAGGCTTAAAAAGGCAAAATCCTTTAAGTCAGCTCCCCTGACATCTTCTGAACCACGTATAATATTATAATCTTTTGATGCTTGATAATATTGATATACGAAGGGTGTGAGAACAATCCCAGCAGCCAAAATCCCGATTACTCCCCAAGCAAAAAAGCGCCGGCTTAGATTCTTGCGAAAGCCATAAACCAGAAAAGGGAATAAAATCCCAAAGCATACAATGAGATAGAAACCATAATAGACACACGAGAGAAACTGCAATACAAATACTAAACAAAGGAAAAACAACGATCTCCGCTCACATTTTTGGAAATATTTGAAGAAAAATAAAAATGTCAATGGGATCCCAAATGTAGATTTCAACTGAAGAAGTCCCATGTTTATTAAGGGAAAAGCAAATACGACACCTGCGATGAATGCTGCTATATCATTTTTGATGAAATAACGGGTGAAATAGAACATAGCCAAGGCAGAACAGACAATCATAAGGAAAAACACAAGGTTGTATGCCAGGATAGGATTCCTTCCCAAAAAAGTGATTCCACCACTCAAAAGGGCATTAGGAAGTAGAATTTCTGAAAAGGCTAAGGTGCCTTTATTAGGGAAAAACATGTTTGCGTCAAAAAGATGGACGGGATCAACGGAAAGCTGATGTGATATCCACTGCATGATCCAGATGTTCAGGAGAACATCATTATCTCCGTTGACCGTACTTGCCGGATGGAAAAAATAGGGATGAAGGAGGAGAGCACAGATCCCCGTGTAGAGAATCGCTACTGTTATAAAGGTTCCCCATCTAGTCGGAATCCATCTTTGAAAACGACTTGCATTTACCATTTTTATTTATTAAGAAATACTGTTTTTCCCTAATATCTCAATATCGTTACCCGAAAGATGGAATATTTTTTTGAGTTTTGAGTCTTGATTGCTATTTTATGTATCCCAATGCCTTAAGCATTTTTTTGCTTTCTTCGTCGAATTCGGGAGCTGTTTTCTTTTCTTCCAGAACGTTTCGGGTTAGAGAATCCAGTTCCTTTTTCATTTGGGTCACGAGAGCTGATTTTCGGTCATTGTTGTAAATATCACTTTTTTCGTTCGGATCATCCTCAAGGTTAAAAAGTTCATACTTTTGGTCTTCAGGGGTTGAGATCAGATGCCAGGGGTACTGGAGCAGGGCAAAACGGTTTTTGATAGCTAGGGGTTTATGAGCCTCTTGAAAAATTCTTCGCTTGGAACCGTTTTTGATTTTAAGAAGGTTTTTTCCCTGGAAATGCTTTTGATTTTTGAATCCCATGATTTTCATGATTGTGGGAGCTACATCGAGGGTAGTCACGGATTCTCGAATCCTGATCCCCGAATTGAGGGTATCGGGCCGGTAAATGATCAAAGGAATCTTCATGTATACAGAATACAAAAAGTGGGTATGCCCGAAATGGGGACGTTCAGCACCTTTTGTGTTTTCCATAACGTACTCACCCAGGCCTTCTCCGTGATCTCCGATAATGAGAATATTGGTTTTTTCGTCTAGGTTCAATTCTTTGAGCTTTGACAACAGGATGCCGATCTGCTGATCCATATATTCGACCTCCCGACAATACTGTTCTTGTTTGTACTCCAGAGGAGTGATGATTTTGCCGCGGAAGGTAAGCTCGATTATACGGGGGCTGGTCGGATTGTAAATGATCATTCGTCCCTGTTTTTTGATTCTGTAGGAGTTTTCCTTTTGGCCTTTACTCCAACCACCATTCAGCTCGACGCGGACATTCTGTTCTTGCTGCAACTCAACGATATCGAATCTTTCAATAGAGGCGTGAGGCTTTTTGGGGCTTTCAACGAAGTCATTTTTAACTTCGAAGATGATATCATTTTTACCGACCCGCAAATCCAGATCGATAGTGTTATTAGATTTGTCCAAATAAAATTCGTTAACCAGATTACCGTTAAGATATATTTTTAGTTCCTTTTCAAGAGGGGGGGGATAATAAGGCTCGTGAGGGTCGGAATAATGAATCCAGAGGAAAAATTTATTTTCCTTATTCTGCTCCAGCCATGGGAGAAGATTCTCATTGACTTCTCCAGCAGTCAGATACCACCTCCTTTTGGGAAATTCGTCTTTATAAATATCAAAGCCATAGGCTAGTCCAAAACGCTCATTAAGAACTCCCAGTGAAAGAAACGCAGCGGTGGTGAACCCGTGCTTCTTGAAAGTCTGGACAAATGAGGGCCGGTCCTCTTTCTTCGGAATGACCTGGCCGTTGTTATAGATCTTGAGCTTGTGAGCAGGTTCAGAAAAAAATATATTGGCATGAGATGGTAAGGTAGTAGGCACAAGACAGAAGCAGTTCTCGAACAGTATACCCGTTTTTGCCAATGAATCCAGATTTGGTGTCGTAGCGGCCTCTGGGTGGTTATAGGCTCCTATGAAGTCCGATCTCTGAGTGTCCAGAGTCATAAGAATAAAATTGAAGCCTGTTGATTTTTTCTGGCAGGTGGCAAAGAGGAGAATGATTATCATGGCCACTGCAAGAAAAAATGCGGAATGTGATTTTCTTTTCATGTTTTTATAAACGTTGCCAAACCTTTTTGGTTTCGTACTTTCTCTCACTTTAATCGTCTGGGAAATTTTAACATTTCCATGTTCTCCTCGTCCACTTTTTTGGAATGCTCAGAATTTTATGGTATCTTCTCCAAACACCGATATCGTTTGAGGACGATCTAGGAATCTTTAAATCCATCTGGCCGGATCCGCCTCTTCTCAAGGATCCACTTGTAATAATGAGGAAATTGCATAAAAATAATCCCGAGTACAAAAAAGAAGGGAATAATTTTAAAAATTCCGGAGGAGTCTATGCTAATTAAAAGAATTATTTCTTGTGTTGTCCCCATTTTTTTCTGTGTGCACCTTTGTTTTGGTCAAACTGACAAGAAGGTATTTCCCGGTGCGGATGAAACGACTCCTTCAAGAGCGCAATTTTTCACATGGATCAATAATACTAACGAGGGCGCAACCGAAGAACAGACCCTGATAAATCTCGAATTTTTCAAATGGTTGCATGAGGAATACGGCATGGTTCTGGACATTTACGCCTTTGACGCAGGAGCGATCGACGGAAAAGGATTTTACGGGTCGATATACTCGGAAAGATTCAAACATCAATTCCCGAATGGTTTTGATCCGGTCTATCAAAAAGCCAAACAGATCGGAACAAGGCTTGGCGTCTGGGGCGGTCCGGACGGTTTCGGAGAAACTCCGGAAGAAGAGAAAGCGCGAATCGACATGATGGTGAAGTTGTGCCGGGATTTCGAGTTCATGCTGTTCAAGTTCGATGCTGTCAGCGGTTCGCTTCGACCTGAGAAGCAGGACGCCTTTATCAAAATGATGGTCGACTGCCGAAAATACACCCCGGATCTTATCCTGCTCAATCATCGCTTAAAGTTAGGTAAAGGGCTTCCTTACGCGACAACATCCTTGTGGGAAGGAGCCGAGACGTATATCGATGTTTTCATGTCGAACAGGATCACCGGGACACATCACAGAGTAGGAGCGCTTTCTCGTGGACTTCCGCCCGATCTCATTCGTCTCACCGAAGACCACGGAGTGTGTCTGTCGTCCTGTCTCGATTATTGGGAGGATGACCTCATCCTGCAGGCATTCAACCGCAGCCTGATACTCGCACCAGAAATCTATGCGAATCCCTGGCTACTTCGGGATGACGAATTCCCTAAGCTTGCCCGGATCTACAATCTGCACAGGAGGTTCCGGAATATTCTCGTGAACGGGAAGGTACTCTCAGAAGATAAATACGGCCCGCATGCTGTAAGCCGAGGAGATGACAGCACAAGGTTTTTGACGCTTCGTAATCTAACTTGGGAACTGGTCCGATACAAAGTCCAACTCGACGAAGAGATCGGCCTGAAAAACACCGAAGACGTTGAACTCAGGCAGTTCCATCCAACCGAAAAAATGTCCGGAACGTTCAGTTTTGGAGAAACGGTAGAAGTCGAGGTGCTTCCGTTTCGTTCATGTTTGATAACCGCCGCCACTGAACGCATAAAAGAAATCGGGATCGAGGGGTGTCATTACGAGATCGTACGAGATACCAAAGATAAGGATGTTATCATCAAACTTCTCGGTATGCCAGGAGAGACCTTTGAGATAAAACTCATATCACCGGGGAGAAAATTCAAAAGCGCTCGATTAGACGGCAAACAAGCAAAAATTCTTGTCGACGGCGAGTCTTTAAAAATCGCATTCAGCGGAGAACCATACCAAAAAATGTGGCACAGGAAACTCGGCGATTTGGAGGCATGCGAAGTTCCAGAAAACGCAAGGGCGTTTTACGAGGCGACATGTTTTGCTGCCGACAATAACGCGCTCGAGGTCAGGTCGCTATTGCGGTCAGGACCGACCGATATCCCGCAGGTGCAAAAAGCCCGAGACGCCTTTTTCAACCAGGCAGTGCTTGTCGAGAGGGGGATTTGGGACAAAAACTTGTTCGACAAAGATTTGAACACATCGTTTTATGTTAACACTCGCTTCGGGCGCGACTTGAGAATAAATGGTGGCGCGCTCAGGATCGATTTTGGAGAACTGATCGAGATAGATAGACTCGTGATCCACGTCAAAGATGAACAATCGCTGCAGCCATATAAACGTGACGAAGTCGTTCGCACGGAAGTGTCGACCAATCTGCGTGAGTGGGAAAGAATATTTATGCTGGCGGGCAAAACCATGGAAATGGATTTGGCAGGCGCCGGGCCAGTCCGGTTTGTGCATTTAGCAGGCAGCCCGACTCAGGTCTTCGAGATCGAGGGATTTCGGAATGGTCAAAGACTGGATTCCAGCAAATGGCGAGTTTCAAATCTTTTCAGTCCTTACGGAAGGTTCAGGGCACATTATGCATGGTCATTCTCGTTCGTTCTGGATGAGATCCCTGCGGGCGGATATCTTGCGGTCCCGATAAACGGAGTTCATGGCAAAGAAGGCGCTTATGCTGCCGCGAAAATCGATGGAAAGTTGGTAGGAGCACTGGACAGAGCGGTATCTTTCCCCAGCAACACTTGGGAATATTATGCCCGCGAATACGACAGGAATTACACGTATTATATTCCACTCGATAAGGATATGATCGGAAAACCAATCGAAGTCTATGTTCTGGGCATGAACCGGGATGCGAGAGAATTAAAACCAGAAGTCTGGCTTACGGCTTATCCGATACCCTATTTCGAAAAGGAACTGGTACTGAAAAACTAATGGATTGACTTAGAAATATCGCTTTGTTATAAGTTTCCATTGAGTTTTTGATCCTCACTAACGATAAGAGACAAAGGGAAAGATATGAAGCAGACCAAAGGATTTGATAACGAAAAATATTTGGCGGAACAGACTTCTTCCATCCTCGATCGACTTGAACGGTCCGACAACAGGCTTTACCTTGAGTTCGGCGGAAAACTCCTGTTCGATTATCATGCCGCCAGAGTATTGCCAGGATACGATCCAAACATCAAAATGAGGCTTCTGCAAAAGCTGAAGGACAAAGCCGATATCATACTCTGCATTTATGCCGGGGATATCGAAAAGAAAAAATTGAGGGCGGACTTTGGGATCACTTATGATGTCGACGCCTTGAAACTCCTGGATGACCTGAGAGAATGGGGGCTCAATATATTAGGAGTCGTGATCACTCGTTTCGATAACCAGGCCTCGGCAATCATGTTCAAAAACAAACTGGAACGCAGAGACATTCAAGTCATTTTGCATCCGTACACGCCCGGATACCCGACAGATGTAGATTTGATCGTTAGCAAGGATGGATACGGCGCCAATGCCTATCTTTCTTCTGAAAAACCATTGATCGTCGTCACGGGCCCCGGTCCCGGCAGCGGCAAGCTATCCACCTGTTTATCCCAAATGTATCACGATTTTTTGCATGGCATAAAACCAGGATATTCCAAATTCGAGACTTTTCCTATCTGGGATCTGCCTTTAAAACATCCTGTCAATGTGGCATATGAGGCCGCTACTGCGGATATCAAGGATTTTAACCTTATCGATCCCTTTCATTTGGAAGCTTACAAAAAGCCGTCTGTCAATTATAACCGCGATGTC
>Ga0114922_10006531_pt1 | contig 10698 bp, 8 predicted proteins | sample AartaG_FD_100975 | JGI IMG/M metagenome (GOLD analysis project Ga0114922, IMG submission 100975) | Deep subsurface microbial communities from Aarhus Bay to uncover new lineages of life (NeLLi) - Aarhus_00045 metaG | ecosystem: Environmental > Aquatic > Marine > Oceanic > Sediment | place: Aarhus...
TAAAATTACCCATTTTAACCCTGGAGGGTAATGATGACTTCTGCTTAACTCACCATGTAAAGACACGAATTGAGGCTTTCCTTGATATGCTACAATATAGTCGGCGAAGTCTAAAATATAATCAGCGAGCTCTAGTCCAAAAATAGGAGGGGTAAAATGGCAACTAGAATTGGAATTAACGGCTTCGGGCGAATCGGCAGGTTAACCCTGAGAGCGATTAACCAATATCAGAGCGGTAAATTGGAGGTAGCGGCAATTAATGACCTTACCGATACCAAGACTAATGCTCATCTACTAAAATGGGACAGCACCTACGGTCGTTACCCCGGTACGGTAGAAACCGCTACAGATTCAATTATTGTTGATGGTAAAGAGATAAGGGTACTATCGGAACGCGAGCCGGCTAAAATTCCGTGGCAGGATTATGGGGTAGATATAGTAATTGAATCAACCGGGCTATTTACTGATGCCACCAAGGCAGTAGCTCACCGAGAGGGGGGTGCCAGGAAGGTACTTATTTCCGCCCCGGCTAAAAATGAAGATGTAACCATTGTCCTTGGTGTAAATGAAGACCAGTATGACCCAGATAAGCACAATATCATATCCAATGCCTCCTGCACCACCAACTGCGTTGCCCCGGTGGTTAAAGTGTTGCATCAGAGCTTTGGGGTAAGTAAGGGGCTGATGACCACCATTCACGCCTATACCAACGACCAGAGAATACTGGACACGGTTCACCGTGACCTGCGTCGGGCACGGGCTGCCGCCCTGAATATTATACCCACGACCACCGGAGCGGCCCGGATGGTTGGTGAGATTATTCCAGAGCTCAAGGGTAAAGTTCACGGTATTGCACTGCGAGTACCCACACCCACCGGTTCTATTGTTGACTTTGTCGCCGAACTGAATAAAGAGGTTACTGTAGAGCAGGTGAACCAGGTCTTTAAATCAGCAGCTAAAGGGCCACTCAAAGGGATACTGGAGTACTGTGAGGAACCACTGGTGAGCATGGATTTCAAAGGTAACCCGGCCAGCTCTATTTTCGATGCCCCAAGCACTATGGTTATTGGTGGCAATATGGTTAAGGTGCTTGCCTGGTACGATAATGAATGGGGTTATGGTTGCCGCTTAGCCGACCTGGCGGCTTACATTGCGGATAAGGGACTGTAACTGGTAGCACATACTTCTATGAGTTGGGATGAGGTTAGTAAGGCCAGAAGGCGAATTTCCCGGGAGCATGGCACTATCATCAAGGATTGGGGGGGCAAGCTCCCGATTGCCCTTGTCTACCCAAATTCCTATTACTTGGGTATGTCCAATCTGGGGCTTCATGCCATCTACAGCCTGCTCAATAACCGCGATGGCATTGTCTGTGAGCGAGCCTTCTGGGAAAGGGAGACCCAACAAGTACTGGCGGTAGAATCCCAGCGACCACTCAGTGATTTTGCGGTTGTTGCCTTTTCCATCTCCTATGAGCTTGATTACTTCAATGTAGTCTCAATTCTTAGAGCTAGTGGTATACCTCTACATGCTGCTGACCGGAATGAGAGTCATCCACTGGTCATCGCCGGAGGCCCCTGTATCATAGCTAATCCTATACCATTATCCCCATTCTTTGATTGCCTTTCTATTGGCGAGGCAGAGGCAATACTTCCAGCTATGCTGCCGATACTAACTGAGGGTATCTCTGGTCAGCGGGGTGAGCTGTTAAAAGCGCTAGCGACGCTAGCTGGCGTTTATGTGCCCCAGTACTACTCGGGAGACCCCGTGGTGCGTCAGTGGGCGAAGAACTTGGATGATTTCCCGGTCACATTAGTTGTGCTTACCCCGGATACTGAGCTGGGTAATTTATACCTCATTGAGGTGGAGCGGGGTTGTAACTGGGCTTGTCGTTTTTGCCTGGTTAGCAATGCCTTCAGTCCTATGCGCTATCGCTCCTTGGATAAACTGATAGACCGGGCTAAGCTGGGACTTAAGTACAGAAAGCGGATAGGCCTGGTTGGTGCCGCAGTTTCCGACTATCCCCAGATAGAGGAGCTGGTGGTTAAACTGCGCCAGCTGGGGGCTGAACTCTCCATCAGCTCGCTACGTATGAAGCCTCTCTCCCAAATAGTCCTGGGGGAAATGGCTGGGGGTGGGGCCAGAACCATCGCCCTCGCCCCTGAGGCTGGCTCCCAGCGCTTACGCCAGATTATAAAAAAAGGTATCTCCGAAGAAGATATTTTGGAGTCAGTAGGTAAGGTTGCCAAGCAGCGGATAAAACAGCTTAAGCTCTACTTTATGGTTGGTTTACCCACGGAAACGGATGAGGATATAGACGAAATCATAAGGCTATCCCTTAGGTGCAAGGGTATCCTGGATGAGCAGCGGACTGGCTGCCGTATTACTCTTAATATTGCCCCTTTTATCCCCAAGGCAGGTACTCCCTTTCAGTGGCTACCCGCGGCTAAGCCCTCTGTCCTGAGTCACCGTTTATCTCTGCTGAAAAACAGTCTCATGCCAAAAGGAATTACTCTGAAATGTGAAAGCCCGGCCTGGAGCGAGGTTCAGGCGGTTCTCGCCCGTGGCGACACTAAATTGGCTGAGGTCTTAGCTAATATAGAGGAGGTATCACTGTCTGGCTGGCGTAAAGTCGTAGAGAAATGCCACTTAGATGTAGACTATTATGCCCACCAGAGGTGGGATACCAGTAAGAGGCTACCCTGGGCAATAATAGATTCGGGCACCAAGACGGATAAACTCAATCTTGAGTTAGCTAGAGCGCTGTCTCAGAAAGCCTCTCCTAGTTAAATAGGCTCTTCCACACCAAAGCCTTCCGTCTGACAAAGGTTCGAGGGAATGATTATCACCAGCTTTTCCTCGCACTAGTATGCGTTTTTCAGGATTACGCTCTCATATGGTATAATTGAGTCGTTATCATATGGACTTTCTCTCTGTTCTGCTCATAGCTCTTGGCCTCTCTGCAGACTGTTTCGCTGTAGCTCTCAGTGGTAGCATTGCAATGAGGACAGTTTCCGGCCTGCAGGTATTCCGTACCTCTTTAGCCTTTGGACTATTTCAGGCTCTAATGCCAGTCTTGGGGTGGTTAGCCGGGCGCACCATTGTGGGAATAATAGCAGACTATGACCACTGGGTGGCTTTCGCCTTGCTGGCAATTATTGGCAGCAGGATGATTTGGGAGTCATTTCGTTCAAAAGATAAGCCCTCAGAAAGCACTGACATTACCAAAGGTCTTCTGCTCCTGGTATTATCAGTTGCCACGAGCATTGATGCTTTAGCAGTTGGATTAACCTTTGCCTTCCTGGAAGTAAACATTGTGATGGCTGTATCAACTATTGGGCTCGTTGCCTTTGTAGCTACAACTATTGGTTTTTTATTGGGGAGGAAAGCAAGCGGCTTGATTGGAAAGCGAGCTGAGGCTATTGGTGGGGTGGTTCTTATTGCTATTGGCCTCAGAATCCTACTAACTCATATTTTATAGCTGAAAGTGATAGTATACGTTTAAGCTCACTTTGGTAAGCTAGTCGATAGGTTGCCACTGCCCTCTGCTTGCTCATTAGCTAGCGACGGGGGTATTTGTTTATAGACTCCTAGCCCGATTAACCGCATTGAGGAAGATTTGAAAGCCGTCCCCATACTTTTTGGATCCTGCACCGCTTTTATGATGGTCTTCTCGACCGGGTCAGCTAGAAGGTGATGATAAATAACCTCCAGCTTGTCCAACGGTAAATCGGCATCAAGCCAGTATATGTCCACCACGCGAACATCGGAGATGAAGGTTATCCCTAGGTCTTGAATATCCCTAGCCAGACCAAGTCCTCTGGCATCGGGGAGGTGGGGTTTTAATCGAACCTCTACTCTGTGCGTTGATTCGTGCCCTTACACTGATCAATAAAACAAGTTGAAGGGGCTAAGCCCCTTCTCTTTCAATATTTTACTAACCTCACTCTCACGTCCTCAACCTTAACTATTTAAGTACCTCCCTACGCACTAAGCAGCTCGGTTACTACCGCGTTTATCTCTCGCCCATCGGCTTTCCCTTTAAGCTGGGCGATAAGCTGGGGCATAACCTTACCCTTATCTCTAATACCCTGTGCCCCCACTTCATCAATAATCTGGCGGGCGGTTTGTATAATCTCCTCCCGGCTTATCTGCTGTGGTAAATATTCGTTTAGGATAGCCATCTCTGCCTCTTCTTGAGCTACCAGGTCCGGGCGATTTCCCTGCTTAAAGGCGTCAATACTCTCGTGACGCTGCCTGGTTTCCTTGGCAATAATGCCCAGGATATCGGTATCATCCAGAGTAGTCTGGCGAGCGATTTCGGCATTTTTAATGGCTGCCATAACCAGCCGGATAACGGAGCGCCTTAACTTATCCTCACCTCTCAACGCCTGCTTAAGGTCATCAGCTAGTTTTTGCTTTAACATAGATATATCAAACCCTCATTTTGGAACCAAATCCTGTTTCTATTTCAGCGCAACACTTATCAGATTAATATCTTCGGGCAACTCTATTACTTTTGCGTCTCTTAGCGGCTTCCTTCCGCTTACGCTTAATACTTGGCTTCTCATAGAACTCTCGGCGGCGTCTCTCAGCCAAGATTCCATCCTGTTGTACCTTCCGGTTAAATCGTTTAAGTAAGCTTTCGAAGCTCTCGTTGCCACCAACCGTTACCTGAGCCACATCACATCATCTCCTTTTTAGGCTACAAGTAATTTCCCGGTGTTACCCTATTTTAGTTAGCCCAAGCCGTCATGTCAAGACATTAATCACCCGGTATATTAGTGACGCTGTATGCCTTTCTTTGATTTTGCTGTTCTAAAAATACAAATGGGGTAAAGTAGCCCAGTGCTTGGTGTTTACTGTATATATACCTATTACTACTATAATAGCTTGTTACTTATTTGGAGGAAGTCGAAAGAAATAAAGCGGAGAGGGTGGGATTCGAACCCACGGTCGGGAAACCCGACACGCGCTCTCCAGGCGCGCCTGTTAGGCCACTCCAGCACCTCTCCAGAATTCAGTAAACGTCTATTCTGTTAATTCAACATCCGGCGGAGAGGGTGGGATTCGAACCCACGCTCCACTAAACGCAGAGACCGCTTTTCGAGAGCGGCACCATAAACCACTCGGACACCTCTCCCAGCTTCAGATTATACCCCAAAGGTTATCATATCGGCAATCTTGTATAGGGGTTATCCAGAGACTATACTTGTAGTGAGATAAAATGCTTACGGTACATAAAATTGATGATTCAGCAAAAAGTCCTCATTCTCTATGTCTTGGGAATATTTTCCTGTGGCTTGATGCTGGTACTTGAAGTTCTGTCACGCCACCTGTCTATGAGCTTGGCTATCTCCAGTACCGGGAATAGGGTGGCGGCTAAGCCGACTACTATTAGCCAGTCAGTGATACCCAGACCGAATGTGTGGAATGGGCCCTGAAGGACAGGGAGATAAATGACCAGACTTAGCATAACGCACTCCCAGAATATAGCTAGCAGGAGCCAGCGGTTGGTGAAAAACCCGATCTTGAACAGGGAGTGCTTCTCCGAGCGGTAATTGAAAGCGGCCACAAATTCAATAAGTATCAAGGTAACGAAGCAGAGACTTTCGGCCTCAAGAATGCTGCGCCCCGAATTTACGGCCCAGACAAAAACCCCCAGAGTGAGTATGAAAGTCCAGATGCCGCCGAGCAACATAAGCCGGAGCACCGGTGCTGTGAAGATACCTTGCCCTCGGGGTCGAGGAGGACGCTGCATAATATCTGGTTCAGCCGGCTCAACAGAGAGGGCAATAGCTGGCAGGCCATCGGTCGCCAGATTTACATATAAAATCTGGATAGCAATCAGAGGCAGGGCACCCACTGGCAAGCCCAATAACGGACCGAAGAGAAGGGCTACCGCCATTAATAATATTTCGCCAAGGTTACAGGCCAGGAGATACATTAGAAACTTCTTGACATTACTGAAGACGCCTCTTCCTTCTTCAACCGTAGCCACGATGGAAGCAAAATTATCATCGGTGAGTATCATGTCGGCTGTTTCCTTGGTCACATCAGTACCAGTAATACCCATAGCAATACCAATGTCGGCTCGTTTTAGCGCCGGCGCATCATTCACCCCGTCCCCAGTCATTGCCACTACATGCTTCTTCTTGGCCAGAGCCTCTACCACGCGTAGCTTATGAGCCGGGGAGACCCGGGCATAGACCTCTATTTTTTCTACTATAGCTTCGAAGTCGGCTTCACTCAGACTGTCAAGCTCGCTGCCGGTCAGGGTGGCACCTTCCTGGAGTAAGCCCAGCTCTCTAGCAATGGCTATGGCGGTCAATTTGTGGTCGCCGGTTATCATTACTGCCTTTATACTGGCTTGCTGGCATAGTCTTAGAGCTTCCTTGACCTCCTCCCGCGGCGGGTCTATCATTCCTACCAAGCCAACCAGAACCATGTTTTGTTCTACGGCTTCATTCACCACGGCTGTATCATCAAGGCGGACATACGCCGTCGCCAAGACACGTAAGGCTTCGCCAGCCATATTTTGCGCTGCAGACAGGATATTATCTCTATTCTCAGCAGTTAGTCTGCTTTCCTGCCCGTTAGCATAAATATGAGTGCAGCGTTCCATTATTGCCTCTGGGGCTCCCTTGGAGTAAGCAATTCTGCCTTGAGGTCCTTGATGGACAGTGGTCATTCTCTTTCTCTCCGAGGAGAATGGCACCTCAGCAACTCGAGGAAAGCGCTTGTTCCATTCATCCTGCTCTATGCCAGCTTTGGCAGCTAATACTGTTAGCGCTCCTTCGGTAGGGTCCCCTTTTATCTGCCAGACTTCTTCAATTAAGCTAAGGCTGGTATCATTGCACAGGCTGCCTATCTGGAGCAGTGTCTGCAAATGAGGGTCTTTGCTTGGTTCAACTGGCATGCCATCAAGGTAAAATTCGCCCTTGGGTTCGTAGCCCACCCCGCTGACGTCAATAAAGCTACCGTTAAGATAAAGGCGGCGCACCGTCATTTGGTCTTGGGTTAAGGTACCTGTTTTGTCTGAGCAAATGACTGTAGTGGAGCCTAAGGTCTCTACCGCAGGGAGTTTTCTAATAAGCGCATGGCGGGCTACCATGCGCTTCACACCGAGTGCTAACCCGATGGTGACCACTGCCGGCAAAGCCTCAGGTACAGCGGCAACAGCCAGGGCTATTCCCCAGATAAACATTTCCAGGATTTCGTGCCCTCTGGCAATCCCGATTCCGGCGAGTATAAAGCAGAGAGATAGAGCGGCAATAGCAATCCATTTACCCATGCGGTCGAGGTTTATTTGAAGGGGAGTCCGGGGGGCCTCCACCTCTTGGAGCATACCGGCGATTCGGCCAAATTCGGTGGACATCCCGGTGCCGGTAACCACGGCAGTGCCCCGGCCGTAAACCACGGTGGTACCGGAATAAACCATGTTTCTTCTATCACCAACCCCTATTTTACCTTCAAGTAGTTCGGTTACCTTGTCAGCAGACGTGGATTCACCGGTTAGCGACGCTTCATCCGTCTTGAGGTTCACTGCCTCAATAACCCTGGCGTCGGCAGGGATGCGGTCACCGGTTCGGAGCAGGATTATATCGCCTGGGACCAGCTCTCTTGCTGGTATTTCCATTTCCTTACCATCTCTTATCGCTGAGGCTGTAGGTGCCGTCATTTTCTTTAAGGCTTCCATGGCTCGTTCGGCGCGGTATTCTTGAATGAAGCCTAACCCACAGGCAAAGAGAATAATAACGCCGATGACAATAGCATCTATCACCTCACCCATTATGGCTGACAGGGCTACTGCGACAAGGAGGATAATAATCAGGAAGCTCTTGAACTGCTCAAGAAAGATTGCCCAGGCTGATGTCCCCCTCTTTTCTAATAGCTCATTAGGGCCAAAGCGGGTTAGCCGATGCTGGGCTTCCTGGTGGGTTAAACCCTGGTAGCTTGATTTTAAGGATTGAAGGGTTTCTGCTATTTCTAAATTATGCCAGTTATTCTGGTTTTTATTTTCTGTCGTCATCGTTCACTATAATTACTTCCACAGATTACCTTAGTATGCTCTATTCCTTAAGGCAAATCTTCTTGCGGCACCAGCGCAACTCGTCTGGATTCTACTACTAATCAGGGGAGGTTCATCCTTAAGCCTGCTTTCCATGATAACATAGCATTACCCTTTGAGGAAGTCTTAAACACCCGAGCTGGTTAATCGTATTATACATCTTTTGACTCTCCTGCGACGAGAATCTGAATTTAAGCTAGAACATTTTCCCCTTTGGGTTTCCACAAGATATTTATGCTATACTATGCATGGTGCTAGCTATTGTCCCATACGAGTGGGAAACAAGCTCCTGAAACCCCATTAATTGGCAAATGTTACAACGCTTCTCAACACAACCATCAGGTTACCTTTTAGGCAAGTTCGGCTTACTGGCTCTACTGGCAGGTTTGTTGCTTGCTGCCTGGTACGGCCAGGTAGTGATAGTTATCCTACTCGGTTTGGCTTTATCTGCCGCTGGACTATCTAAGTTGTGGAGCCGGCTCTCACTGGTAGGTGTTTACTGCCAGCGTCTACCCAGTGAGCAGCGCGTTTTCCCCGGGGAGTACATAGAATTGAAGCTGCGGCTGGTCAACCGCAAGCTATTGCCACTTCCTTGGGTCCAAGTTGACGATGAGATACCGATTGGACTTGCTTCAGATACTGCCCTTACAGAAGGCGCAAGACCTGGTTATGGTTTCTTGAGTAAAGCGGCTGCGCTTCTCTGGTATACAGGGGTAAACTGGCGGCACCGCTTGTACTGTAAAAAACGTGGATATTATCAACTAGGGCCAATCACTATTTCCTCAGGGGATATTTTTGGCTTCTATCCGCGTGCTATTACTGAACAGCTGATAGACTATATTATTGTCTACCCAAAGATTTTCCCAGTCGCTCAGTTAGGGATACCGTCACTGCACCCTTTGGGTGAGACCACTGCTGAGCGGCGTATCTTTGAGGACCCGACCCGAGTTATCGGGGTGCGTGATTATAGTCCGCATGATAGCCTCCGGCGTATTCACTGGAAAGCAACCGCCCGTCACCAGAATCTAAAGGTAAAGGTCTTTGAGCCAACCACTACACTGAAGGTGGCGCTTTTTCTAGCCGTTGACAGCTTCCCGCACGATGGAGCATCTACCGAAGATGACTTTGAGCTTGGCATCAGTGCCGCTGCTTCAGTGGCTAATCACATTACTGACCAGGGTAGTCCTGTAGGGCTGTTTATCAACACTTGTCTAGCTGATACAGGCCAGCCAATTAGAATCCCACCGAGTAGCAGTGTCAGCCAGCTGGTTGGCATACTGGAGGCGTTGGCTAAAGTTACCTCCCGAGCCAGCAGCCCTTTTGAGGAGTTTCTGCAGAGCGAGCGCAGAGGTTTGCCCTGGGGGACTACCTTTGTTTTTATACTTTCCAGACCCTCGGAGTCATTAACCGAGTTGCTTGTTACCCTGAAAGAAGATGGGCAAAAACTGCTGGTTCTTCAGATAGGCGATTCGGGGGGAAGCAAGGTTGAGCACACTATTAGCTGGTGTAACATCAGGCAGCCTGATGAATTCATGAAGATTAGTTCTGAGGAAAACCGGTGAAACTAGACTGGCGCCAAGTTACTTTATATGTCACTGCCATGGGTATGGAAGGTTGCTGGTTATATGCCCTGATGGTCATGCTCAATAAGCAGGTGGCTGAGGGGCGTTTGTCAATCATTGGCCTGCTGCTTCTCTATCCTGTGGCTTTTGGCTTTAATATGTTGCTTCAGCGACTACGGTGGCCTAAGATTTGTCTCCGCAGTATAAGCTGGCTAGCATGGGTGGTGGGTATGCTGCTGATAGTGAAAGCCCAGCTATTCAGCGGTTTGGCATTATCGGACATGGCATGGCTCCTGGCAGTACCCCGAGCAATTACCGAGGTGATTTACACTTTCAAGCCGGAGCTCTTAATTCTTCTCAGCACCGCCTTGCTGTGGTGGCTGGGTAAACGCTTGGCCTGTCTTAGGGTGAACTTTACTGCCCTGGTCAGTGAATTTCAGTTTGGGCTAGCCATCCTGGTAATAACTTTCCTGGTTACCGCTCTGTTAGAAATTAACCTTGCTACTTCAGTTCCCACGGTTCTCCTCTTTTTCTTATTTGCCTTGTTGGGAATTTCTCTAGCGCATGCGCTAGAGGGTACAAGTTGGCTCTCAGGACTGTATCAGGGCCATTGGTCTGGCCTTCTGCTGGTTAGTATTAGCCTGATTCTCATTCTGGGCTTAATTGTTGGCTCAGTGATAACCCCAGATTTACTGCAGCTGTTCTGGGCTGCCGTGAAATGGGTATGGGGATTAATCATGAAAGTGCTAGTTTTCCTAGCTAGCCTCTTCCCTGATTCGGAGCCAGCAGAATTACCACCTGCTATGCCCATGCCTGAAATAGAGCCTGATGGGGGGTTTAAGCTGTGGACCATGCCTGAAGCAGTGAGGAGCGGGCTTCGTATCGGTCTCTACGTCTTGTGGTCTGGACTTGTCCTTGTTGCCCTATGGCGAGTCTCGTCGCAAATATTTAGCTGGCTGCGGCGTAAGTTGGCTGGCATGGGTGGGGCCGAGTATGAAACGCTGCCGGGTGCATTCAGAGCAGATGTGCTGGGTTTTTTGAAGCGCATTCTTTCCTATTTACTTA
>Ga0114922_10006532_pt1 | contig 10698 bp, 5 predicted proteins | sample AartaG_FD_100975 | JGI IMG/M metagenome (GOLD analysis project Ga0114922, IMG submission 100975) | Deep subsurface microbial communities from Aarhus Bay to uncover new lineages of life (NeLLi) - Aarhus_00045 metaG | ecosystem: Environmental > Aquatic > Marine > Oceanic > Sediment | place: Aarhus...
GATCAGGAAAAAACAAAATTAAAAATATTTATTTCTATCTTTGGCCGTGAAACATCAGTCGAATTAGATTTTAATGATGTTGAAAAATATTAGATAAAGGATTTTTCGAAAAATATTATAATGTTACGACAAGCACTAAGGTAAAATAAACAGTAGTAACGATATGGTATCTGGATAGTAAACGGAAAAGCTGTTTATATTTCCTTAGTTCTAATCATTTAAATCTAAAAATAAATAGAGAAAATAATCAGATAAATGTATAGCTAATCGAGGAGGAAAACAATGGCAAAAAAAATAGTTTCTATTATAAAGTTGCAAATACCTGCGGGTAATGCTAATCCGGCGCCACCGGTAGGACCAGCTTTAGGACAGCATGGATTAAATATTATGGAATTTTGTAAGAATTTTAATAATAGAACCAAACAGGATGTTGGAACCGTCATTCCTGTTGTCATTAGTGTTTATGAAGACAGAACATTTTCATTTATATGCAAAAAACCCCCAGTGGCATTTTTGCTAAAAGAAGCAGCTGGAATTGAGAAAGCATCTGGTGTACCAAACAAAGAAAAAGTTGCAAAACTCTCTCGTGCAAAAGTTGAAGAAATAGCAAAACGCAAAATGCCTGATTTAAATACTAAAAATTTAGAAAGTGCGGTTAAAATAGTAGCAGGAACAGCTAGAAGTATGGGAATCGAAATAGAAAATATTTGATTAAATTTATATGTGGAAGGATAACATCCATTATTACCACAAGGAGGAAAAAGTGACAAAAAAAAGAGGAAAGAAATATCTAGAGACTATTAAAAAGTATATAAAAGATAATTTTTATGAGCCGGAAGAAGCTATTGATCTGGTTAAAGGGCTACATTGGACAAAATTTGAAGAGACCGTTGATATTGCCATGAAATTAGGAGTAGACACTCGAAAAGCAGAAGAACAGGTTCGTGGAGCAGTTGATTTGCCACACGGGACTGGGAGAAAAGTAAAAGTAGTTGTTTTTGCGCAGGGAGAAAAGGCTCAAGAGGCGAAAGATGCTGGAGCAGATTTTGTAGGTGCCGATGATTTAGCTGAAAAAATTCAAAAAGGTTGGACTGATTTCGATAGTACTATCGCTACACCCGATATGATGAAAATTGTTGGTAAATTAGGAAGAGTTTTGGGGCCTCGTGGGCTAATGCCCAATCCGAAAGTTGGCACAGTCACTTTTGATGTAAAAAATACTGTAAAAGCCATTAAAGCCGGTAAAGTAGAATATAGAGCAGATAAATTTGGAATAATTCATGCTCCATTGGGAAAAACCAATTTTGAAAAGAAAAAACTATTAGATAATTTTGCTGCATTTACTGAAGCAATCATGAAAGCTAAGCCAGCTGCTGCAAAAGGAAAATATTTGGAAACTATCAATATTTCTTCTACTATGGGACCTGGAATCCGAATAGATTCGCAGAAATTAAGCGCTTGGCTGGAAAAGATAAAATTTTAATTGATATTTTAAAACTCAATATTATAAAACCTTAGAAAGCAGGAGCCATTAAAATGGCATAATTGATAATATAGATCGTCTTCCTGCCGAGGCGGAAAGTAAAAAGCATTTCATATTTTTATACCTTCCCGAAAATCATTCTAAGGGAAGGTTTTGTTTTTTGATTTTTATCAGAAAGGAGGGATTAAATTTGGCTTTAAGTAGAGAATCCAAGGAAAATATTATTCATAATCTTATCGAGAAATTAAAAGATGCCAAGGGAATTGTTTTAACGAATTATAAAGGTATGACGGTTTTACAAATTAATAAACTCAGAGATGATTTAAGAGAACAAAGTGTAGAATTTAAAGTAACCAAGAATACTTTACTTGAAAAAGCAGCTAAAGAACTTGATATGGAACAAATGACTAAAGGTCTAGCCGGGTGTACCGCAATAGCGTTCAGCACTGAAGACGGTGTATCTCCTGCAAAATGGACTAAAGAATATTCACTTAAAAATAAATTACCATTAAAGATTAGATCAGGAGTAGTAGAAGGAAACTTCTTCGAAACAGAGAAAATATTAGAAATCGCAGATTTACCTGCGAAAGATGTTCTAATTGCGAAAGTGGTTGGTGGAATCAAATCTCCCATTAATTCTTTGGTATTTGTATTGCAGGGAACTCTCAGGGGTTTAGTATATACTTTAGATGCGATAAAGGAGAAAAAAGAAAAAGCTTCATAGTATGATCAAATAGTCAATTGGTAAATGCATATCAATTATCACAATTGCAAAATAAATTTTATAATATTCGCTATAAATTGAGAAGTAATATTTTGAGAGGAGGTGAAATAGATGACAGAAAAAGAAAAAATTGAAGAAAAAAAAGATGCTAAGGAAACTGTAGTCAAAAGTAAAGCAACATCAGATATTTTAGAGAAAATAGAAAAAATGACAGTATTGGAATTAGCCGAATTAGTAAAAGCATTAGAAGAAAAATTTGGAGTTAGCGCCGCAATGCCAATGGCAATGCAAGCAGCCGGTGCTTCGGGAAATGGTGCTGAAGAAGAAAAAGAAGAAGAAAAAACCAGTTTCAATGTAATCTTAAAAGAAATAGGGGCAAATAAAATTAAAGTAATCAAAGAGATAAGAGCCATTACTGCTTTAGGATTAAAAGAATCCAAAGATTTAGTGGAAGGCGCACCAAACACAGTCAAAGAAAATGTTGATAAAAAAGAAGCTGGAGAAATAAAAGCTAAATTAGAAGCAGTTGGTGCTGTTGCTGAAATAAAATAGAATGACCAAACTTAGAAATACAGAAGATACCTTTTAATAAATTATTACAAGGTATCTTCTTGATTTTTTATAAAAAAAATGATAACATAAAAATTTGCATAAGCAATTAATAATTTGCTTATTTTATTGAATGATTTAATGTTTTGTGAATGACAGCCAATCATATTAAAACTTATTCGATTTAATTGATTGGCTTTAAGTATTTAAAATTTTTAATAAGGTTGGTGTTTCACTGTGCCCAATAAAAAACTTCCGGTTAGAGATTATTCAAAAATACCAGAATTTTATTCATTTCCAAATTTACTGGATATTCAAATAAAATCCTATAGTAATTTTTTGCAAAGATTTGTGCTACCCGAAGATAGAAAGAAGCAAGGATTGCAAGAGATATTTTCCAATATATTTCCAATTCAGGATTTTACCGGAAATCTGGTTTTGGATTTTATTAGTTATTCCCTTGGGGAATCTAAAGATACAGTGGGTGGATGCTTGGAAAAGGGCTCAACTTATTCTGCTCCTTTGGAAGTGAAGATAAATTTAATTAGCAAAAAAACAGGTGAAATAAAAGAGCAGGTTGTATTTATGGGTGATTTACCCTTAATGACTGATACGGGGAGCTTTATTATAAACGGGGCAGAAAGAGTAGTTGTCAATCAATTAATCCGTTCACCTGGAATATATTTTGATGAAGAAAGAATAGAAAATGACTCTGTTTTGTATAAATTTAAAATTATTCCTAATCGCGGTTCATGGCTTGAATTCGGATTTGATACTTCGAATATGATTTATGTACGTATCGATAAGAAAAGGAAAATTCCAGCTACAACATTATTAAGAGCTTTAGGCTATGAAAAAGATGAAGAAATCATCGATCTTTTTGCTAATGAAGAAATTATGAATATTACATTAGAAAAGGACAATACCTCTAATCAAAAAGAAGCATTGGTAGAGATATTCAGGAGATTAAGACCTAGCGAACCGCCTACGGAAAGAAATACTCGACAGTTAATCCAAAGATTACTTTTTGATCCCAAGCGATATGACTTGGCAAATGTAGGCAGATATAAAATAAACCGAAAATTAAAAATAGAAGAAAGAATATTAAATCAGATAGCCAGTCAAAGCATTAAAAATCCAAAAAATAATAAGGTTATAGTTAAAGCGGAAGAAAAAATTAGTAAGGATGTTATTCCGAAATTAATTTCTGCTGGCGTTATGTGGGTAAAAGTGTATAATTCGGAGAATGAAGAAATCAGTGTATTCAATGAAACGGAAAGCGCATCCTTTTATTTGATTGATCAGGAAACCAATGAACTCAACGAAAAAATATTTGGAATGACCATTGCCGAAAGTATTATTAATCCGAAAACCGGCGAAATAATTTGCGAAGCTGGCACTGAACTTAATAACGATTTAGTTTTGAGGATTAGGGAAATCAAGGAGAAAATATGGGTTAAAAAAGGATCTTCTTTGACTAAAGAAGATATTGTAGCTTCCTTAAGATATTTAATTAACCTTTATCGAGGAATAGGAGAAATAGATGACATCGATCATCTGGGAAACAGAAGAGTTAAGACAGCAGGAGAATTGCTTCAAGATCAGTTTTATATAGGACTAAACCGCATGGAAAGAGTTATAAGGGAGAGAATGACGATTCAACCGGACGTGTCAGCCATTACTCCACAAGCATTGATTAATTCAAGGCCTTTACTTGCTACCATCAGACAATTTTTCGGAAGCAGCCAACTTTCACAATTTATGGATCAAACTAATCCATTATCTGAAATTACACATAAGAGAAGGCTTTCCGCATTAGGCCCTGGAGGATTAACTAGGGAAAGGGCTGGTTTTGAAGTTAGAGACGTTCATCATACACATTATGGAAGAATTTGTCCAATTGAAACACCTGAAGGCCCGAATATAGGATTAATCGGTTCACTCTGTGTTTATGGTCGTGTAAACGAGCTAGGATTTATTGAAACACCGTACTTTTGTGTAAAAAATGGGAAAATAACAGATGAAGTTGTTTATTTATGTGCTGACGAAGAAGATAAATACAAGATTGCACCTATCAGTGTAAAACTAGATAAAGACAAAAAGATTTGTCAGGATGAAGTTCCCTGTCGATTTAAAGGCGATATTATGGAAAGTTCGCCAATGGAGATCGATTTTACAGATGTTTCACCAAAACAAGTAGCGAGTATATCAGCGAATTTGATTCCTTTTTTAGATCACGATGATGCAAATAGAGCACTTATGGGAACTAATATGCAAAGACAAGCAGTTCCTTTAATAAAAACAGAGACTCCTTTTGTGGGTACGGGCATAGAAAAAGAAGTGGCGGTAGATTCTGGAACAGTTATAGTAGCCAAACATGATGGAGTGGTTGTTAAAATGGATGCTCATAAAATAATTATTAAAAACAATGGTGATAATAATACAGAAGAGTATTTTTTGAAAAAATTTATTCGTTCAAATCAGGGTACTTCTATTAACCAAATACCAATTGTGAAACAAGGTGAAGAAGTAAAAAGAGGCATGGTAATAGCTGACGGTACCTTAACCTCGCAGGGCAAACTCTCTTTGGGCAGAAATATTCTGGTAGCATATATGCCTTGGCATGGTTATAATTTTGAAGATGCTATACTAATAAGTAATCGTATAGTTAGAGAAGATGTACTCACCTCTATTCATATTAGCCAGCATGAGTGTGAAGCGAGAGATACAAAATTAGGTCCAGAAGAAATTACTTGTGATATTCCAAATATCGGTGAAAGTAATCTAACAAATCTAAATGAAGACGGAATTATACGTGTCGGCGCAGAGGTGGAATCAGGTGATATATTGGTTGGAAAAGTTACTCCTAAAGGAGAGACAGACTTAGGTCCTGAAGAAAGACTGTTAAGAGCTATATTTGGAGAGAAAGCACGGGAAGTAAGAGATACCTCTCTTCGTGTTCCTCATGGCGAAAAAGGCAAGGTAATCGATGTAAAAATATTTTCCCGGGAAAATAATGATGAGCTACCACCAGGGGTCAACCAATTAGTAAAAGTATTTGTTGCACATATGAGAAAGATTTCTGAAGGAGATAAAATTTCCGGAAGGCATGGGAATAAAGGGGTAATTTCTAAAATATTACCTGATAATGACATGCCTTTTATGGCAGATGGAACCCCGGTAGATATTGTCTTAAATCCATTAGGAGTGCCATCTAGGATGAATGTTGGTCAAATATTAGAAACTCATTTAGGATGGGTAGCTAAAACTTTAGGTATTAGGGTACTTACTCCTATTTTTAATGGAGCAACAGAAGATGAAATTGAACAGGCTTTAGTGGAGGCAGGTCTTCCGAGAGATGGTAAAATAACTCTATATGACGGTCTAACAGGAAGGGCATTTGATCAGAAAGTAACAGTTGGATACAGTTATATTTTAAAGTTAGCACATCTGGTAGATGATAAAATTCACGCTAGATCAACTGGTCCGTATTCTCTTGTAACCCAACAGCCATTGGGAGGTAAAGCCCAATTTGGGGGACAGAGATTTGGTGAAATGGAAGTTTGGGCTTTGTATGGATATGGTGCCGCTTATAATCTTCAAGAACTTTTAACCGTTAAGTCGGATGATGTTGTTGGAAGAATTAAAACCTATGAAGCAATTGTAAAAGGTGAAGACATTCCGCTTCCAGGAATGCCTGAATCGTTTAAAGTACTTGTTAAAGAACTACGGAGTTTAAGTTTGGATGTGAAAATATTAAATTCACAAGGAAAAGAAGTAGATATAAAAGGCGATATAGATGTGAAGGACGAATTGAACGATAATCTGCTTAAAGGTGTATCCGAACAATCAATTTAAATGGATTATCATTTATCATTGGTAAAAACTTACATATAAGCTTATCTTAAAGAATATAGAAATTATATTCATAAGAGGAGGGAATGATATTGAAAAACTCGGGTAATTTTAACTCGATCAAGATTGGTCTAGCTTCACCGGAGAAAATCAAGGAATGGTCTCATGGAGAAGTAAAAAAACCGGAAACAATAAATTATAGAACTTTAAAACCGGAAAAAGACGGTTTATTTTGTGAAAAGATATTTGGACCGGTTAAGGATTGGGAATGTAGCTGCGGGAAGTATAAGCGAATAAGATATAAAGGTGTCATTTGTGATCGATGCGGAGTAGAAGTTACTAAATCTATTACCAGAAGAGAAAGAATGGGTCATATTCAGTTGGCTTCGCCTGTTTCACATGTGTGGTATTTTAAAGCTATTCCCAGCCCACTATCCTTATTGTTGGATATTTCTCCTCGAAATCTGGAAAAAATATTGTATTTTGCTCCGGATCGTAGGAGAGAACAATTGTATGAAATTATTGACGGGAGCGAGACAGATTTAGAAAAGGGCGATATTATTTTAGACACAGAGTATCTTATTCATAGGAAATATAATAATAACTTAATTGCTGAACAAGTATATCGATTAACCAAAGTAAAAAATTTTCCCTATAAAGTGAATGATATTATTACTGAGGAAGAAAATCAGGAATTGGACAATAATTTTGGAAAAATATTTTTCCAAAAGGAATTAATGCCATTTGTTAATGGTGAATACGAATCAGACGAAAATAATGAAGACGTTCAAAATGATGAGATTAGTCAAAAAAAGGACAGAAAATATCGAATTGTTAAAATTGATGGCTTAGTATCTGAGACATATTTAACCAAAATGAAAGAAGTCTACGGTCATAATTTATCTTCAAAATTAGAGACACAAAATATTGAAGAATCTTGCTATATTGTTATAAATCCGGGAAATACCTCGTATAAAAAAGGTGAGATTATATTAGAGATTGAAAAAGACCGATTAAGTCTTTATGATCCTGAATTTAAAGCAGGTATCGGAGCTGAAGCGATTAAGGAATTATTGAGAGATCTAAATTTGGACAGATTGGTTCTAGAACTTCGAGAAGAAATTAAAAAGTCTAGCGGTCAGAAAATGAAAAAATTGGTTAAGCGCTTACAAGTTGTAGAGGCTTTCCGAAAATCAAATTACAAACCAGAATGGATGATACTAGGAGTCATTCCGGTTATCCCTCCCGATCTTAGACCAATGGTACAGTTAGAAGGAGGCCGTTTTGCAACTTCTGATTTAAATGATCTTTATAGAAGAGTGATTAACCGAAACAACCGATTAAAAAGGTTATTAGAGCTTGGAGCTCCTGAGATTATTATTAAAAACGAAAAACGTATGCTTCAGGAAGCAGTCGATGCACTCATAGATAATGGCAGAAGAGGAAGAGCTGTATTAGGTGCAGGAAACCGTCCTTTAAAATCCTTAAGCGATATGTTAAAAGGTAAAAAGGGTAGATTTAGACAGAATTTATTAGGAAAAAGAGTCGATTATTCGGGGAGATCAGTTATTGTAGTCGGACCTAATTTAAAATTCTATCAATGCGGATTACCAAAAAAAATGGCCTTGGAGCTTTTTAAACCATACGTAATGCGGGAATTGGTGGCAAAAGATTTGGCTCATAATATTAAAACCGCGAAGAAAATGGTTGATAAAGGGAAACCAGAAGTTTGGGGTATACTTAAAAACATTATTGAAGACCGACCGATACTATTAAATAGAGCTCCTACTTTGCATCGTTTAGGTATACAAGCTTTTAAACCCGTTCTAGTAGAGGGAAGTGCTATTCAAATTCATCCATTGGTTTGTGCAGCATTTAATGCTGATTTTGACGGAGATCAGATGGCAATACACGTTCCCCTTTCCCCGGAAGCGCAAGCAGAAGCAGAAACATTGATGCTATCTTCAAGGAATATACTCTCGCCCTCAAATGGTTTACCTATTGCTCTGCCAAGTCAAGACATCATCTTGGGTTGCTATTATCTTTCCATGAGGGAAAATAATCAAAAAGGAGAAGGTAGGATTTTTGCTTCAACTCATGAAGCAATTCGAGCTTATGAAGATGGAATTATCGCGTTACATGCCAAAATTAAGTTTAGAATCAGCGGATCTATAAAATCCACCACCGTAGGTAGGATTATGTTTAATGAAGTACTTCCGGAATCAATGGATTTTATGAATTTAACCATTAATAAAAAGTCTTTAGAAAAAATTATTTCATTTGTTTATCGAAAATTTGGTGCAGAAGAAACGGTGACCGTATTGGATAAAATTAAGAAAATAGGATTTGACTTCGCGACATCTTCAGGTATTTCCATCGGAATAGTTGATTTGGAAATTCCTTCTGCAAAAGATGAAATTATAGATGCGACTGAAAAGGAAGTTGATAAAATTCAGGAACAATATAACTATGGACTGATAATGGAAGATGAAAGAGAACAAAAAATAGTAAACTCGTGGACAAAAGCTTCAAATGATGTTGTTGATGCTATTTTGAAAAACTTAAGCAAATTCAATCCTTTGTATATCATGGCAGATTCCGGAGCACGTGGAAGTAAACGTCAAATTGGTCAGCTAGCAGGGATGCGTGGACTTATGGCAGATCCGTCTGGAAAAATTATCGAATTTCCAATCAGATCCAATTTCCGGGATGGACTCTCAGTGCTGGAATATTTTATATCAACTCATGGTGCTCGAAAAGGATTGGCTGATACAGCACTTAGAACTTCGAAATCCGGTTACTTGACCAGAAGATTAGTCGATGTTGCCCAGGATGCAATTATTCGGGAAGAAGATTGTGGAACTACAGATGGAATCATGATTAGGGCTTTTCAAGAGGACGGGAATATTATCGAGACTTTAGAGGAAAGGCTTGTTGGCAGAATAGCTCAAGAAGAAGTGGTTGATCCGAAAACCGGAAATACAATTGCCATAATCGGAGAGGAAATTGACGAAAAAATGGCGAAAAGAATAGCTGAAACCGGAATAAATGAAGTTAAGGTAAGATCAGTTCTAACATGTATGGCAGAACATGGTATTTGTGCAAAATGTTATGGCAAAGATATGGCAACAGGAAAGATGGTTAATATTGGTGAAGCAGTTGGAGTTATAGCTGCACAGTCTATTGGAGAACCGGGCACTCAATTAACCTTAAGAACATTCCATACTGGTGGAATAAAGATTTCCGGAGAAGATATTACCTTAGGTCTTCCTCGCGTAGAACAGCTTTTCGAAGTTAGGAAACCAAAAAAACAGGCAGTGATTAGTGAAATAAACGGCATCATTGGTGAAATTATCAATGATGAACATAATCGTAAAAAGGTCGAACTCATTCCGGAATCTTCTGACGATAGGATAAGTAAGGAAGAAAAGAAAAAGATTTATAATATCCCACAAGATTTGAGAGTTGTAGTCGAAAAAGGCCAAAAAATAACGGCTGGACAAAGATTAACTATTGGATTCATTGACCCACGTGAAATTTTAAAGATCCAAGGCATAAAAGCAGTTCAGGAATATTTGCTGAAAGAAATTCAAGCAGTATACAGGTCTCAAGGAGTAACGATTAACGATAAACATATCGAAACAATCATTCGACAAATTGCACGATTAAACATGATTTATATACGTTCAGCAAGGGATACTGAATTATTATCGGGAGAATTAGTGTATATCTCTGATTTTGAAAAAGCAAATCATGCAATTGTTGAGGAAAATAACAGTATTGTCTTAAAAAATAAAGAATTATTAGAGAATAGAGTCATTTTGGATAGCTTAGTTAATGATAAAAGTGGTGAAGTCATTATAGAAAAAAATGAAGAGATAAATTCAAAAAATATTTTAAAAATTGAAAAATTGGATTTTAACGAACTTAGAATAAAAGATCAAGAAGGCAAAAAATATTCCATATTAAAAGGTGAAAATGCTTTTATCCAAAAAATCAATGGATATCAATTAATTTCAGAAGAAGAAATAAATCTTCAAGATAGTCCACTTAATAATAAAGAAACTCAAATGGAGATAAAAAACAA
>Ga0114922_10006533_pt1 | contig 10698 bp, 6 predicted proteins | sample AartaG_FD_100975 | JGI IMG/M metagenome (GOLD analysis project Ga0114922, IMG submission 100975) | Deep subsurface microbial communities from Aarhus Bay to uncover new lineages of life (NeLLi) - Aarhus_00045 metaG | ecosystem: Environmental > Aquatic > Marine > Oceanic > Sediment | place: Aarhus...
GACGTCGAAGCCGGGTTCGCCCGGACCGGGCGAAAAGCCCACCACGTCGGCAAGAACCGCAAGAAGCACGCCGGCCAGCAGAGCATGTTCGACGGCATTCAGCCCGACGCCATGGAGGCCCGACCGCTCGACTTCCACCGCAAGGTGCGCGAGCTGTTCCTTAAGCTCGCCGATTTCTACCCCCGGCCGGTAGTGGTCATTGACGGACGCCCCAGTCCGCAGGAGGTCCACGCCGGAGTTCTGGAGGCCCTGGCCCGTGTCGAGTTTTGACGTCCAGTACCAGGACCGGGCCGAGCGGCTCATCCAACGGGCCCTCTCTGCCCAGCGGCTGCCGCACGCCTACCTCTTCCACGGCCCCGACGGCGTCGGCAAGGAAACCTTCGCCCGGGCCCTGGCCATGCTCCTGCTCTGCCCCCAGCCGGGCCGCTCGGAATCGCCCGACGGCCAACCGCGCCTGTCGGCCTGTCGCAGTTGCGACGACTGCCGCCTCGCCCAGGCCGGTACCCACCCCGACCTCCACCTGATCTACCGACAGCTCATCAAGTACCACGACGACCCCGTGGTTCGCAGACGCAAGGGCCTCAACCTCGGCGTAGACGTCATCCGCCAGTTCATCATCGACAAGCTCGGCGCCAAACCCGGCCGGGGCCGGGCCAAGGTCTTCGTCATTCGCCAGGCCGACCGCATCACCCCCCAGGCCCAGAACGCCCTGCTGAAAACGCTCGAGGAACCGCCGGGTACGACGTTCCTTATCCTGCTGGTCTCTTCGCTGGACCGCATGCTGCCCACCACCCGGTCCCGCTGTCACCTGACGCCCTTCGGCACGCTGCCGGCCCACTTCATCGCCGCCGAGCTGACCCGACGGCTGCCCCGGCTCCCGCCCCAGCGGGTCCGGCTCATCGCTCGCTTCTCGCAGGGCAGCCTGGGGCTGGCCTTGCAGCACGCCGAGGACGGACTCGACGGGCAGAACGACCAGCTCGTCCAGACTCTGCTCGAACTCCCCAGGAATTCGGTGGCCCAGGTGGTTGAGAAGCTGACCGACCAGGCCAAGACGCTCGGCCAGGGCTACCGCCGACGCGACCCCGAGATTACCGAGACCGAAGCCCAGCGTCGCGGGCTCAAGGCCATCTTCGCCCTGGCCGCCACCTGGTACCGCGACGTGCTCCACACCGCCATAGCCTCGAGCGATCTGGTGGCCAACGTTGCCTACGCCGACCAACTGACCGCCGCAGCCGCCGGCATCACTCCGGGCCGGGCCGTCGCCGCCGTCAACAGAATCGCCGAGACCGAAGCCCAACTCGACGCCAACGTCAACACTAAGCTCTGCCTCGACGCCCTGGTCATCCGCCTGACCCGCCTGACCGGCGGCGCATCGTAGCGGCCGACCTTCGAGTCGGCCGCCACGCGAAGCACTGTGTGTATGTTTCCGCGTTCATCCGCGTTCATCTGGGGTTCCATGTCGGGACGGCAAATGCCCTACCCGCTGGCGGTTTGCTTGCGGATGGTCATGTCGAAGTTGCGGACCATGGATTTGTACATGGAGGCCACGATAAGAATCACCAGGCCGACGGACACGGCGCTTCCGATCAGAGCCAGCCCGCGAATCGTATGAATCTTGGCCTTCAGCTCCGTGGGTCCGTCCACCAACGTCAGCGGATCGCAGATGGCCCAGACCGCGGTAAACGGCGTAAACGGAGCCACCACCGCCCCGGCGGCGCCGAAGACCCCGACCAAGTGCCGCCACACCGCCGTCACCGCCAGCAGAACCACGATGATCGTGCCCAGACTGACCATCACCGCCCGGACGGTCTTCTTGCTGCGCAGCGAGAAGTGCAGACCCAACATGCAGGTCCAGGCCGTGAAGGCGAGCATCAACGCCGCCAGCTCCACCGCCGCCTCCACATAGGCGACCCCCACGCCCTCGGTCGCGAACAAGTCGTAGATCGCGAACAGAAGAACGCTGGCCACCGGCACCGCGATCATCGGCACCGTGAAGCTGACCAGCCCGCGGAGCTTGCCCCAGATGATGTACCTGCTGGTCAGCGGCGAGGTCAGCAGCAGGTCCATGGTGTTGGACTCGCGCTCCTTGGTCATGGCTGTGGCGGCCGTGTTGGCCGAGATCAGCAGCACGACGCCGAACTCGATCATGACCATCCCGGTCAGCCAGACGCGCGTCTGGGCCGACCCTAACCCGCCGTCCGAACTGGCGTATTCCCAGAGCAGCAGAATCGCCGCCACCGCCCCGCCGGCCAGCAGGGCATGCCGCATCAGCCCCCGGTTGGCGCCCGCCGCCCGGGTGACCGCCTCCCGCCAGGCCACCGGGTTGCCCCAGACCCGCCGCGGCTTGCGGGTCCGCTCGCCGCCCACCGGCCGACCCAGCTTCGCCGCCAGAGAGCCCCAGAACGTCGATTCGCCCTCTTTGGCACCCCGCCGCACGAAGAACATGCTCAGGACCGTCAGCAGGAACGAAAGCCCCAACGTCAGCACCACGTAGACGGTCTGCGGGTAGGCGTAAGAATACCGCACCGGCCAACCCGCCGAGGCCACCTGCCCCAGCTCCGGGGCGGGAATGAGATTAAGAGCCACCTCCAATGCCAGAAACGGGTGGTACGCCGCCAGCCAGCTTAACTTCCGCCCGCCGATGCTTTCCGGAGCCTCCTCGATCCAGGTGCCACTCCATCGGCCCAGGAACAAAACCGCCAGCAGGTACAGCCCGATCATCAGGTAGAACGAAAGGATCGTCCGCCGGGTGCCCACCCGGATCATGCTGATGGCGATGGCCAGCGATCCGGTCAGCACGGCTGTGCCCCCCGCGATGGCGAAGCTCTCCACGATCTGCGACGAGGTCACCCCGCCGTAGACCATGGTGATGAAGAAGATCGGCAAACCCGCCACCAGCAGCATGACTACGAAGTACAACCGGCTCATCAGCGAGCCGAAAACGATCTGGGCGTTGGACAGCGGGGTGGACAGCAGAATGTTGAAGGTCTGGGCGTCTTTTTCCTGCGTGATCGCCCCGGCCGTGAACACCGGCGCCAAAAAGCACATCAAAGCCAACTGAGTAATCGAGGCCCACTTGAAGGTGACCGAGGCCCCCTTGGCCAGGTCCGACAGCGACCCGCCGCCCGAGGTCTTGGGGATCAACGCGATAAGCACCACCAGCAGCAGGATCGACAAATACGCAAACCGCAGCCACAGATGCCGCGGCCGGCGCGAAGCGCCCTGCACCACCCGAACCAGGATCGGGTTAGCGGGCAACAAGTGCCAGAACCACAACCAAAGCTTGGAAAGCAAGGTCTGCATCAAGCCGGCTTCCTGCAACAACTGATGTATTAAAGTGCCATCAGGCTTCTCGTCTGTTGCCAGGGCGTTTCCTCGAACGAGTTCCTCGGAATTCGTCGCGCCACCGATTGCTGTACCCGACGATCATCATTTGACATGTGTTGTTCACTAGACGATAATAAAACTGCGACCAAGACAGCCGCTTCGGCGACTGGTGAGGATTACCCCTCCTTGGCCGCGCTTTTTGTTTCAGGCCAGACCTTCTCTGCGGCCACGCGCTCCGCAATTCGCTTGTACTCGCCGCGGTTCCTGTCTTCTCTTGTGAAGCGACGATAGACGACGTTCGTGCACAGGTCGGCAACCTGGAGAAGATTGCTCGTGTGTGACGGCATGAACAGCGTCCCCTCCACGATTCTCCGTCGATCAAAATGGTCGGAGAGATTCAGCAGGTAGCTCTGGAAGTAACGCAGGTTCTCGTCGCTTCCTGATTCGACCGAGTCGAGAATCACGATCCCGGACCTGTCCTGCTGGTCGCGGAGGAAGCCGTTGTACCGCTCCAGCAGGAGTTCTAGCGACCGCACCGCCGGATTCGTGAATCGCTCCCGCTGTGTACGATCGACCCGTGTCTTGTCGATTGCGACTACGAGAATCCGCACCTCGATCTCACGCCCGATCGAATCCAGCAAATCCAGAAAGAACTGCTCGCGGTGCGCTGGCGCCCAGCCTGCGAAAGCACCCTTTCCCGCTCGAAGATGCGTTGCCTTGATCTCGTCGCTCCATGCGAGTCCCCTCGAACGCTTGAAGTCAGCGATCATCCGATCTACCTGGGCCCACTTCCAGCCATGCAGGACAACACCGGCACGGACGAAGAAGCGCGTGGGACCACCAGTCGAGGGGAACGGATCCCCAGCTGGCGGATAACCGCAGTCGCCGGATTCATCGACGTACATCAAGTGCACACACGTCGCTCCCTCACTGCACGATCCCCTTGGTCAGCCGCATGAAGGCCGTCTCCAGGTTGACCTCCTCCTCTCTGAGTTCGCACAGTTGGAAGTTGTTATCCAGCAGCACCCGGGCGATGGCGCTGTAGTCGTGGGCCTCGCCCTCGAACTCGACGACCAGGCGGCCGTCGGCCTGGGAGACCGACTTGACCCCCCGCGTCCGCTGCAACAACAGCGCCGCCAGATCCTGCTGCTCAGCCACGCGCAGATGCAGCCGGGTGCCCCGCTTGGCCCGGGCGACGATCTCCGAAAGCGGACCGTGGTACAGCAACCGGCCACTCTCGATGATCCCTATCGTGGTGCATAGCTCCGCCAGCTCGTGCAGGATGTGCGAGCTGATGATGATGGTCTTGCCCATGTTGCGCAGCTCTTTGAGCAGCTCGCGGATCTCGATCCGGGCCCGCGGGTCCAGACCGCTGGCCGGCTCGTCCAGCAGCAGCACCTTCGGATCGTGCAGCAGCACCCGAGCCACGCTCAGCCGCTGCTGCATGCCCCGGGACAGCGAGTCCACCAGGGCGTCCCGCTTGCCGATCAGATCGGTCAGCTCCAGCACGTCGCCCACCACCCGGGTCCGCTGCTTGCCGGTGATGTTGTAGGCGCTGGCGAAGAACTCCAGGTACTCCTGGACCACCATGTCCTCATAGGCCCCGAAGAAGTCCGGCACGTAGCCGATCAATGGGCGGATTTTGCGCGACTCGTAACCCACCACGTGACCGCAGATCCGGGCCTCGCCCCAGGTCGGCTGCAAAAGCGTAGCCAGAATCTTGATCGTCGTCGTCTTGCCCGCCCCGTTAGGCCCGATGTACCCGAAGCACTCCCCGTCCTCGATCTTGAGGTGCAGGTTGTTCAGGGCCACCAGCTTGCCGTAACGCTTGGTCAGGTTGATGGCTTGCACGATCACGGTAGGCACGCTCTCGTTTTATGGATCCATCTCTGCGACCCTACATCGCTGATCCGAGCCGGGAGCGCCGGCGACCGCTCCCAAAGCCCGCGCTGGCGCCTGAGGCTCGCTAAAACGTCGCACCCCCCGCACCCGGTCGTTTACAGCCGCCGGACCGGGATCAGGAACCGGTACAGGGTATAGGCCCGATCCGCCGCCAGCGGCTTGAAAGCCCGACCGCCCTTGCGGGTGCAAAGCATGACCGGGCCCTGGTCTTCGGCAAAGCCGATCAGCAGCACGTAATCCGTGGTCAGCCGGTCGCTGAGGTCCAGTTGCCGGCAGTGCCGGGCAAGAAAATCGTGACCGCCGCCCCAGGCGCCCTTGAGATTCCTCGGGGCGTGCTCGCTGATCGTGGTAGCCATCAACAGGGCGTCCTGGTAGTTTTCCAGCGGCAGGTTCCGGACCCCGTCGCTGCTGCGGGCGAAGGGCGTACTCAAGCCCCCGCGCAGCTTGTTGCCCCAGTTCTTCTGGAACTCGGCCAGCGTTCTTCCGCTCCACTGCTCCACGGGCCACTCGTCCCCGTTAGGATCGTAATAGATCCGGTCGGCCGGCCTGATCTCCTCGCCGTCGGCGAGGTTTCCCACTTCGTGGACCAGCACTCGCGACAGGGTCTGCTCACTCCCGCGCGGCGTCGTGTCCTGCAGGCTTCGAAATGGATTGGCCAGCGGCTGGATCAGAAAGCAACTCTTCAAAGTGCAGCCTACGTGGTTGGTGATGGTGCTGTCGTCGCTGATCCCGTCTTCCTGATCGCCGCTGTCGTCACGCCTGGGGATAATGGCGATGTCCGCCTCGATCGTCCGCCGAAGATTCCCGAACCAGTGCCCCTCGAACTGCTTGAGCGTCGCTCGGATGGGAACGTCCCGCAGCACGGCACTGCTCGGGACGAGCCGGTAGCGGGCCGGGTCCGCGTAGCCGCTGCCGGCCGCGTGGGGGTCGGCCGACAAGGGCATCGGCTTGAGATAACAGTCCGTGCGCTCCGGCTCGGTCAATTGGGCGTAGTCCGACGGCATCCAGGCGTCCAGCACGGTGTGCGTGCCGGTCTTGAGCCCGAAGTACGCCGTCGCCGTCGCGGCCGTGCCGCCCGCCGTCGCGTCTACGATGGTAAGCTGCTGCAGCGACTGCCCTACCCCGCGCATGCTCTGCACCGCCAGCAGTGACAGGGCCGCCGCCGCACCGGCCACTACGGCAAACGCCGGCCAGGCGTGCCGCGTCCAACCCCGCGAGCGCAGAAAAGACCACGACCCGAACGTCGCCACCCCCACGTAGGCGATCGAGAACAACAACGCCCCCAGCAGGTACAAGCCCGTCGATCTGCGAAACCCCACCGCCCCGTCCAAATACGGAAACAGGTCCGACGCGTTCGGCACGGTCGCGTCCACGGTGCGCGGCTGCCGCAACTGGAGCGTCTTCTTGAAGAACTCGACCGGCCTGATCCCCTCACGCGTCTTCAGCAGGTGTTCCAGCTTGGCCGCGACGAACACCACCTCGCCCCGATCCACCGCCCGCCGGGCCACCATGGTGGCGTCGAGCTCGTCTTCGTGCAGAACGGTCCTGGCGCCCTCAGCCGTACGGCACATGACGAACGGCAACGGCCGGCGGTAGTATCGCCGGGGCCGGTCGTCGTTTCGTCCAAGATCCTCCGCCCTGTCCTGCTCCTCAGCCAACCACTTCACACCCAACAAACTCTTGCGCAGCTCACCGAGCCGGGTGGTCGAACTCGCCGGTCCGATCTCCACCGGCAGGATCGGCCCGAGCTGCTTCGACTTGGCCAGCGTGTCGGCCGTGTCCGAAGCGGCCAGCATCAGCAACCCACCGTGGCGAACCCACCGCACCAGGGCCTCGAGCTGACGCCCGGTGAGTTGGGTCGCGTCGGCGGCGTCCCAGACGATGCAGTTCACCGCCTCCAGCCCCTGCCAGCGGTCCGGCAGCTCGCCCGGCTGGAGGTGAGCCACCACCATCCGGCGGTCGAACTTGTCCTGCTGGTCCGGAGTGGTCAGATATTCGATCTTGCCCGTTACCCGCGGCGTTACCGCCAGGATCAGGTAGCCGCTGTCGCCGATCGCTTCCGGAGATTGTGGCAGCTTCAGGCTGCGGACCAGCTCCCCCCTCGGCTCGTCCACAACCTCGACGATCACGCCGTTTTCGTCCAGCACATCCACGGACAGCGGAACCGGCCCCAGACCGCCCGGCCGGGCTACGCAGTACAGCACGTACCGGCGCGACGCCCCGCTCTCCTCCCGCAACTGCACGCGTACCTGGTCGAATACCAGGTCGCCGTCCTTGTCCGGCTGCTCGGCCCGCAGAAAGCCGTCGAAGGCGGCCTGCCCCTCCAGACCCAGGTCCACCACCACCGGCATCCAGGCCCCGCGGCGAACCACATGTCCGATGGACGCCGGAAAACCCACGTGAACCACCCGCCCGACCACCCGAGCGGCGGCCGCACCGGGCCAGAGGGCGACCCCGAGCAACACGATCAGCCCGCAAAGAAGTACCCTGGCCCGCGCGGACATGGGAGCAACTCCGAAGCTCAATCGCGGTGGCCAAAAGACCCGCTACCGCCCTTCGCCGACCGGCCAGGCGGCCCAACAACGCCAGCATACCGCATTTCCGTCAGCGGATCAGCCGATGCTAATTATACCCCGGGTATGCTCGTAATTCGCCGACCAGCGGAGGCACACCAGTTTTATGAGCGCCTCCGACCCTTCGTTCGCCAAACCACTTACCAGCCGGGCCCAGCGTGACAACTGGTTGTACGCACAGGGCCGGCCCAGGCGCACACTTCCTACGCATCCCCTCAAAAGGTATTCGCACGGGCCAACGATTTCTTACAAGCGCACCCGGCCGATTTGGAGGTCGGCGGCCGCAGACCTCAAACTGACCGATTCTCGCCGTTGCGAGCCGCGAACTTCAGTTCGCGCGGTGTTTCAAACGGGTGGAGGCGCATCTTCGTTCGCTGCTCCGCGCGAGCTAAAGCTCGCGGCTGAATCGAATTACGAATGTTTCGCCCGACAGAATCGGTCAGTTTGAGTACAGACCACTGCGGGCCCGGAAACCGCTGAACCAACCCGGCCCCGGCGGTCGATGCCGCCGGACTTACGCCCAGACCCCCGGCAACCGGCGATGGCACTTGGGACACCGACCGTCCACCAGCTTGTTCTCCAGCACCCGGAAACCCAGCCGCTGGATCACGGCGGCCCCGCACTTGTCACAGTAGGTGTTGCTCCCCTCGTGCGGAGCAATGTTGGAAGTGTAGACGTGTCTCAATCCGACCTGACGGGCAATCTCACAGGCCCGCTCCAGCGTCTGCACCGGCGTCCGCGGCAGATTGGTCAAGCGGTACATGGGCACGAACCGGGCGAAGTGCACCGGCGTCGTCACCCCCACCTCCCGGCGAATCCAGCCGCACATCCGCCGGATTCCCCGAAGATCATCGTTGTAGGTCGGGACCACCAGGTTCACCAGCTCCAGCCAGCAGTCGGTCTGGTTCTTTACCGCCTTGATGGCCTTCAACACCGGATCCAGCGTGCCGGCCACCACCTGTCGGTAGAACTCCTCCGTATAACCTTTGAGGGAGATCACGAAGGCATCCACATACTGGGCCAAGTCCAGCAGCGGCTCGGGCTCGACGTAGGCCCCGGTCGCCGCCACCACCTTCAGCTCGGCCCGCCGGGCCGCCCGGGCTACGTCCTTGGCGTATTCCAGGGCCGCAATCAGACCGGTGTAGTTGAAGGCGATGGTATCGATCCCCCTCTTGCCGGCCGCCTCAACCGCCTCAGCCGGCGAAAGGTCGAAAGTCTTCAACTCCTCCAACGGGGAAAGGGCCTGCTCCCAGTTCTGACAGTACAGACAATGCAGGTTACACCCGCCCGAGCCGATGGTCATGGTCTGGCTGGCAGGGCGAAAGTGGTTCAGCGGCATCTTCTCGATCGAGTCGATCCGCAGAACGCAGGGATTACCATAGATCCGCGCAAACCATCTGCCGCCCAGGTTGATGCGTGTACGACAGAAACCCGTCTCGCCCTCGCCCCTGACGCAACGTCGGGGGCAGACCCCGCAACGGACCCGGTTGCCGGACAGGCTTTCGTAGAAATCAACGTCGCGCTGCAGTTCACCCCGCGGGACCGCGGCCCAGACCTGCCCGCCCGCACATGCCAGGCAAGCCCCCGCCCCAAAACGCCCGACCCGGGCCACAAATTCACGGCGATCCATCAGGTCGATTCCCGAGGCTGTACCGGCCCTTTGTGGCGCCCTGCGTCCGTAGCGGCCTGCGTCCCCGCAGGCCGTTCCCGGACCGCGGGTACCATTCACCTTAACGGCTGCCCAGGACACCGACCGGCACCCCGCAGACCGTCACCCGGCGGCCCGGCCCTTCAATCCGTCCGCACCACCGCCGTCGGCCTGGCTGCCACCGCCGGTTTGCCCAACTGGAGGTAACGCATCCGCAACACCTGGGCCATGCTCTCGTTCAGCAGCAACCGGGCGGTCTTGCCGGGAATACCCTTCTGGCGCTCCAACTCCTCGATCCGTCGGGAAAGTGCCTCGCGCCGGTCCACAGGCGTGATCCGGGCGCTCAGTTCGCCCTTGCTCAGCTCGAACTCGGTATCCGACATCTCGCTCGCCTCGCCTACGACGGCCCGCAGCAGCTCCCGCCTTGCCCGGCGCTCGCCATCCGCCAGCACACCCAGGTGCTCCTCCTCCCGGGCGATCATCCGCTCGATGGCCTTTTCGAGCTTGGCCGGCTTCATCCTGCGTGCCCGGTTGAGCCACTTGGCCAGATGCGAGGTGTCCTTGGCCTGACCGACGCGAACCGGGTTCTTGAGATTCTTCGGCGGCAGCAAACAGGCCTTGTAGTCGGCCAGCACCTCGCCCTGTCCCGGATTCAGAACCTGCTGGACCTCATCTGCCACCCAAAGCCGGGCCTGTCTGAACTCCCGTGGCCTCAGACGCCGCGAGACGTCCTCCGATCGCTGCCGCTCGTGCAGCCGACCCCACCTGCCGTTCAATTTGACCAACTCCCGAATCTGCCGACGATCCAGGTTCAGACCGTTGACCAGGTTCCAGTTGTTGATCTCGCGGCGCAACCGGCGGATCTTTTCCTCATCCTCCCGGCACACCGTCAGCGGATAGGCCGGTGACCCCTCCTTCCAGCACTCGAACGCGTCGCGGACGATCTTCGGCTCGTCACTCTTGGCTACCTCGTACAACGGCCGGGCCGCCGCCGGGGTCAGCAGATCACGCCCGATCGCACCGCTCCGCGGATGAATGGACGCGTTGAGTTCACCAAGCCCTCGCTTGGCCTCAGCCAACTCCTCATCCAACCGCGTGCGACGCTTCTTCTGCTTCGGCGGCTGCCGTTTATGAACGGTCGGTGCTATGCCTCCTCGTTCCGCCTGCTGGGCCAGTTTCCTGGCTAGGTTCTGGTACCCGGGCTTGTACTCTTCGGCGATCTGTCGCTGCTCCGGCGTCAGGATCGCC
>Ga0114922_10006534_pt1 | contig 10697 bp, 5 predicted proteins | sample AartaG_FD_100975 | JGI IMG/M metagenome (GOLD analysis project Ga0114922, IMG submission 100975) | Deep subsurface microbial communities from Aarhus Bay to uncover new lineages of life (NeLLi) - Aarhus_00045 metaG | ecosystem: Environmental > Aquatic > Marine > Oceanic > Sediment | place: Aarhus...
CTTATCCTTATCCTTATCTTTATCCTTGTCCTTATCCTTATCCTTGTCTTTCTCATCCTCGTCAACCACCTCGTAGTCGGCATCCACGACCTGATCTTCACCTCCGGCTGAGGAGTCTCCGGCATCTGAGGCGCCGGCGCCGGAAGCGGCCTCCTGCTGAGCGCCTGCCTGCTGCTGAGCCTGGTAGAGAGTCTGGGCCGCCTCGTTCCAGATTTTGGTCAGCTCATCGCTGGCAGCCTTGATCTCAGCCGTGTCAGCGCCCTTGAGCGCGGTCTTTACCCGGTCCACGGCAGACTGGAGCTTGCTCCTGGTGCTCTCGTCCAGCTTGTCGCCCAGCTCGTTCAACTGCTTCTCGGTCTCGAAGGCCATCTGATCGGCCTTGTTGCGGGTGTCGGCTTCCTCGCGTTTTTTCTTGTCATCCTCGGCGTGGGATTCGGCATCGGAGACCATTCGTTCGATTTCCGGGTCGGTGAGACCGCTGGAGGCCTCGATCCTGATTTTCTGCTCCTTGCCGGTAGCCTTGTCCTGCGCGGTAACGTGAAGGATACCGTTGGCGTCGATATCGAAAGTGACCTCGATCTGCGGCACGCCGCGCGGCGCTGGCAGGATACCGGTAAGCTGGAACCGGCCGATGGTGCGGTTGTCGAGCGCCATCTGGCGTTCGCCCTGAAGGACATGGATCTCCACGGTGGTCTGGCTGTTCTCCGCAGTGGAGAAAATCTCGCTCTTTTTTGTCGGGATGGTGGTGTTGCGCTCGATCAGCCTGGTGAACACTCCGCCCAGGGTTTCGATACCCAGCGAAAGCGGGGTGACATCAAGCAGGAGCACGTCTTTCACATCCCCGGCCAGCACACCGCCCTGGATCGCAGCGCCCACAGCCACCACTTCGTCAGGGTTCACGCCCTTGTGCGGCTCCCTGCCGAAAAGTTTTTTCACCACTTCCTGCACCTTGGGAATGCGGATGGAGCCGCCGACCAGGATCACCTCATCGATCTGGTCCGGGCTCAGCTTGGCATCGGTGAGGGCTTTCTTGCAGGGATCGACTGTGGACTGAATCAGGTCGTCCAACAGCTGTTCTAATTTTGAGCGAGTGAGCGCCACGTTAAGGTGCTTCGGCCCGGAGCTGTCCGCGGTAATAAAGGGCAGGTTGATATCGGTCTGCATGGTGGTGGAAAGCTCGCATTTGGCTTTCTCTGCAGCCTCTTTGAGCCTCTGCAAGGCCATCGGGTCCTTGCTCAGGTCAATTCCCTGGTCTTTTTTGAACTCGCTGACCAGCCAGTCGATCACCCGCTGGTCGAAGTCATCGCCACCCAGGTGAGTATTGCCATTAGTGGATTTCACCTCGAACACACCGTCGCCGATTTCCAGGATCGAGATATCGAAAGTGCCACCGCCCAGGTCGTAAACCGCGATCCGCTCGTCTTTCTTTTTATCCAGCCCGTAAGCGAGGCTTGCCGCGGTAGGTTCGTTGATAAGGCGCAGAACCTCGAGCCCGGCAACCTTGCCGGCATCCTTGGTAGCCTGGCGCTGGCTGTCGTTGAAATACGCGGGCACAGTGATCACTGCCTTAACCACCTTGGTGCCAAGGTAATCCTCTGCGGTTTGTCTCATTTTCTGAAGCACCATGGCGCTGATCTCGGGCGGATTGTAATCCTTGGTCTGGACTCTTACTACCGCGCTGTCATTGCGGCCGGAGACCACTTTGAAGGGAACCTTGGTTTTCTCATCGGCCACCTCGGGAACTTTCCGGCCCATGAATCTTTTGATCGAGAAAACTGTGTTCTCGGGATTGGTAACCGCCTGACGTTTGGCCACCTGTCCGACCAGCCGCTCACCTTCCTTGTTAAATGCGACAACCGAGGGCGTGGTACGGCTGCCCTCTGCATTGGGAATAACCACCGGGTCCCCGCCTTCCATCACAGCCACACACGAGTTGGTGGTTCCCAGATCGATTCCGATTACTTTACTCATTTTAACCTCTTGATTGAAAATTTTAATGACATTAATATTATATTCATCCAGAAGGTGCAATTCCTGTGCCTGTTATTTTCGGCCATATTGGCAGTTTAATCGCAGAAAGTTTGCCAATTTGACTGCAACAAGATTCCTTTGACAGGGATTTACTCTCTGAATAAATTTATTAGTTGATTCCAATACTCGCGGGGAATAAGATGAAACTCTTAAAGCATGCCATTGCTTTTCTGATAACCGCTGTATGTTTATACGTGGCGTTCAAAGGTGTGGATCTGAAAGAAGCATTGGCGATTCTGGAAGAAGATCGGATCAGGATTTTTCCTTTAATCCTGTTCTCCTTCCTCTGTATGGCTGTATTCCTGGTGCGGGCCTGGCGCTGGATATATTTTTACCGCCCCGAACACGGCGCCACGGTAGGCGGTCTCACGGTTGCGAATTTCATCGGTTTCACGACCAACAACATCTTACCTTTGAGAATAGGGGAACTGGTCCGGGCTTTGATGGCCAGACGCAAGGTCAACGCTCCTTTGAGCTATACCTTCGCGACACTTTTCATCGAACGATTGTTCGACACATTGTGCATTTTTCTCTGTGTGATCCTGCCCCTTCTATTTTACGGCAATTTTCCCCCTCTGGTAGTCAAAATTGGCAGAATCGTGTTTTTTATCTTTCTCGGAGCGACCGTATTTCTTATAGTATTACGCAGCAAGCCCCATCTGGCGCAGAAAATGGTTCTCCCTGTGGGGCGAAAGGTTTTCTCGGATCGTTTATTCGAGAGGTTCAAGCATTTCATGCAAACATTCACCGACGGGCTGCAGATCTTGCGAAACGGCCCGGCGATGTTGAAGATAATCGTACTGAGCCTTTTCCACTGGTGGATCGTGGCTTACAGCTACGGACTGGCTTTCCGGGGATTTTCCTTTGATACGCTGCACTGGTCGGCCCCTTACCTGACACTTGGACTGGTGGGTATTGGAATTGCTTTGCCCAGTGCGCCTGCTTTTATCGGCCCGATTCACTTTGCGATCATTTATTCCTTGAGCAAAGCTTACGGTATCCCCACAAGTACCGCTGCCGGCTTTGCAGTGGTGATGCACCTTCTGATGATGGGTCCGGTTACGTTAGTCGGCCTAATGCTGATGTGGAAAGAAGGTCTCACTTTAGGCCAGATCCGCGAAAAGGCGGATCACATCGAGGAGGAACTCCCTGAAACCGCCTCAGGGTAAAAATCCATCGAGATCTGGCCGCGTTTATCTTAAAACGATTTTTACAGTAATCTCAAATCTGATGGAGTATTAAAATGCCTGGATCCAGAGGCAATCTCCTAAAAATCCAGGTCTTTGGGAAAGTAAACCTCGCCCTGCGGATCCTGGGCCGCCTTGTGGGCGGCTATCACTCGCTTGAAACCATTTTTCAGAACATCTCGCTTTCCGACCGGTTAACTTTCAGAACCACCACGGGCAAGATAATCGTGCGCTGTGATGACCAGTCGGTTCCCTCGGGAGAGGAGAACACGGCCTGGCGCGCGGCCGCCCTGTGCCTGAAAAGGCTGGGTATCAGGGACAGAGGAGTGGAGATAAAGATTGAAAAGGGGATTCCGACGCGCAGCGGTCTGGGAGGGGGCAGCACGGATGCTGCCGGAACGATCATTGCCTGCGAACAACTATTCGGCCCGCTTCCTGGCGGAGATTCGACCCGCTTTGCACTGGCTGCCTCGATTGGTGCGGATGTACCGTTCCTGCTCTGCGGGGGGAGGGTGCTGGCCTGGGGAATCGGCGAGCGGATGCTCAGGCTCCCGGTCAAAAAGAAAACACCGCTGTTACTGGTGATCCCGCAAATACCGGTCTCGACATCCTGGGCTTATCGCGCCCTTGACAACGCCCAGGCCGAGGGAGACGATTCCGAAATCTTGGAACTCAACAGCGGGCCTCTGAAATGGGAGGAACTGATCGGCCCGCTGGGACCGATGGAGGGAATGGTAAACGACTTCGAACCGGTTGTTTTCGCCCATCACCCGGAGCTTCGGGACATCAAGCGCATGCTGATCGAGTCGGGCGCCCGGGTGGCTTTGCTCTCTGGCAGCGGAAGCGGAATTTACGGGCTGTTCGATAATGAAAAAAAGCGGGATAAAGCCTTGAAAACTTTAGAGCTTGGCAAGGAATTCCGGCTTCTCAGCGCGCATTTTATCGATCATGCCTACCAGATTCAAGACTGAACCTCTTTAAGGCTGGCTACCGGTGGCGCCATTTCCGTTATTTCGAACCAGTTTTCTCAAGCGGTTACGGGCGCTGCGGACCCAGTCGCTTTTTTCTCCGGCCCGTTTTTCCAGAGCCTGGTATGTTTTCACAGCCTCCTCCCTCTGCCCCATCTCCTCCTGAATCAGCCCTTTCTGATAAAGCGCCTTCAGGGCCAGCTCATTCCTTCCGGCAAAAAGCTCGCTGATCGTATCCAGGGTTTCCAGGGCAAGATCAAGGTTTCCGGCTTTCCGATACTCCAGGGCAAGCATGTATCTGGCCTCGGCTGTCACTTGCGGCTCCGGGCTCCAGAAGCCTGTCAAAAGCTCCATAGCTTCGTCGCCGCGGTTAGTTTTTATTGCGGCCTCGGCCCAGCCCAGGAGCAGCTCTCCCGCCTGCTCACCTACGGGGGTGAGCGACCATTGCCTCTTTCGGTGCCGCAAAGCGTCCTTCCATCTGCCCTGTGTTCCCGCAATCGAGGCCTGCAGGCCCTCTGCTGCAAACGGGTCCACCAATCCGACTTTCATCTCAATTAACATGGACTCAGCCTGTTCTATCTGGCCCGCTTCCAGATAAAGCCGGGCCATTCTGAGTTTGGCTCGTACCCCGTAAGGGCTCCAGGGGAATTTTTCCGCCAGGGCTGTGAGAATCTTGTTTGAACCCGCTATATTCGACCTTACACGCGCCAGTTCATGGCCGACCCACATGGCCCGGTCTTCCGGGTAGACATCCTGGAAAAGGAGATTCAGATCATCATAAAAGGTTGCCGCCTGTTTGAGTGAGCCAGTGCCGATAAGCATCTCTATCTCATCCATCATCAGTTCAGCCAGTGCGGCCCGCCGTTCGGGGTAACTTTTGCGGAAGTTATCGCGGACATCTGAAACTTTCTTTGGCTCGCCCTCAGCCGCATAACAGGCCATCATCCCCCGGTGGGCCCCGAATGCCGGGTCCATGCGGAAAAAGGCGTTCCAGGGCGATTTCTTAAGCCTGTCGAATTCTTTTCGCAGCCGTTCCGGGTCCTCGCCAGCAGCCAGCTTACCGCGGAGAGAAAATATGGCAGCTACCGGGTAAAATTCAGAGGACTCAGGTATTGTTTCCAGGTATTTTTCTGCCAGGCGTGGACTGCCGGAGGCCCGGTACAACTCAACCGCTGTGGCAGCCGCTGCAAGCCGGGAGGTCTCATCGGTAAACGAATCTTTGAACCGGAGCAAAAGCCTTGAAGCCTCGCCAAACCTGCCGAGCTTGGTCAACGCCCTGATCCGATAATTGGCAATGACCGGTCTCTGTACGGGTTGAAGATCATCCAGATCGACATTCTCCAGTATCGAGGCCGCTCTTGCGTAGCGGCCGGTAAAAAACGAGGTCTCAGCCAGCGCCACGCAGTACTCTGGATTATCCGCTACATATGGATGTCGGGTGAACCAGCCGGAGATAGTACGGTAGGCCAGAGAATAACGGTCCTGGCGCAGATGGATAATTCCGAGTCTCAGGCCGGCCAGGCTCGCCCAGCGCGATCCGGGGTAACGCGTGATCAACACCCCGTAGAGGCTCGCTGCGCTGTCCCGCGCCCCGGCAAATACGGCATCCTCCAGGGAACGGGCCAGACTCAGGATCGTCCGCCCGGTGAGTTCCAAATCGCCGCCGATATCTATCGCCTCAGTCCAGCAAGCGCGCGCCGAGTCCTCTTTGGCAATTGCAGCAAAGCCGGAATCCGACTGGGCAGCACTCAGGTAACGCCCGCCGAGCCATTGGAGAAGCTTCGCACGCACCGGTCCTTCTCCCAGTCCGGCAAGTTCGGCCCTGAGTTGATTGTCGGCTTCCCGGATCTGGTTTAGCGAAAGGATGTTGAAAACCGACTGATAAATATTGAGATAGGTGGAAAGTGCCTCTTCCCTGCCGGGAAAACTTTTTTCACGGGCGAGCAGATATCTGATTTCGCGCCATGACTGGGCGATCCTCTCCGTGGCTTCGACCGAGCCCCTGCGTTTCAGTTTCAGACCGGAAAGGAAACGGTAGCGGATTAGCTTCAGACGCTCCTCGGGTGCCTGGGGTGGATTCTGAAGGAGTATCGACAGGGCGCGCTCATAATCGTCAAGCTGCCGAGCAGCCAGTTCGGCTAAACGCAGCGCTGAAATCTGCCCGCCCTGCTGCTTGAGAATATCGAAAAGCTCTCCGGCAGCGCGCGCAGGGTTTTCCGACTCGAACATTTCGATCTCTTCCAGCCTGCGGCTGGCCTGCTCCCAGAAACTGCTGGCGGGATAATCCCGAATCAGCGTTTCGAGCAGTTCGCTCTCCTGGCTCACCTCTCCCGCGCCACTTTTTAACCCAGAATAGGCCCAGAGCAGGCTGTCTTTATTATGAAGCGGGTCGCCCTGTGTGGCCAGGTAATCTCTGAGTTCCGCCTCGGCCCTGAGGATATCACCACATTCCAGGAAAAGATTACACCTTGCGAGCTTTATTCTCGCCTGGGCATCCGGTTCTTTCAGGGTATAGCTCAAATCGGCAAGAATTTTCAATGCAGCCTGCTTATCCCCGCTTGCGGCTGCAGCCCGGGCCTCGATCAGTGAGACCAGCCAGTTGTATTCACTCTGGCTGAACCGGTCTTTCACCAGTCTCAACGCCTCAGAAACCGGTTCCTGCCTGCCCAGCTTTTTACCCACATCAGCTATCAGGCTCAACACCTCGACCGCTTTTTTGGGCTCTTCCAGGGCCTTGATTCTGTCTTTGGCGTAACGGAAAAAATTTTCGTTTTTGCCCTGTTCCAGGCTAATTTCCATCAGCAGATGGTAGAGAGAATCAGAGGCAATGCCCTCGGCTTCGAGATTTGACATGGAGGCGAGGCTTTTGAAAGCCGAATCGGCGCTAGCCAGAGCGCCGAGAGCGAGGTAGGCGTGTCCCAAGAGAAAAACCAGCCTGGGGGAACCGAGCGGCCCGTGGCCGGAGGTGCGTCTGATCTCCTCTGCCAGACGAAGGGACGAGTCTGGTTTTCCAAGGCCGGTTAAGCAGCCGATAGCCAGTATCTGGGTGCCGAGATTCAGTTCCCGTGTCTCCAGCTCCGACTCCTGTTTGATCCTGTCGACCAGCGCATAGGCCTCCTCTACCCGGCCGGTATTGTAAAGAAGATTTGCGCAGCGATGGAGCGCCTCGGCCAGGTTTTCCCGGCTACTGTCGCGGCTTAGAAGAAACTGAAGGTAAGCCTTGAGGGCTTTTTCAGGCAGCCCGGCTCTTCCGGCAGAGCGGGCAAGAATTAATAGAGCCGCCTGTGTAAATGCGGAGTCCGGGAAATGACCCGCCACCGGTTCCAGGATCCTCACCGCGGCGGTGTCCCTGCCCTGACGGTTTGCAAGAAGGCCGAGCTGGGTCAGCGCCAGACCGATCCGGCCTGCTCCGGGATACTGCACTACCAGTTCTCGCAGCACGGTTTCCGCCGTATCTGTCCTGCCACGCGCGGTTTCCAGAATACCTTTAAGGTATAACGCCTCCGGCTTGGCCTCGTTTCTCCCGGGCTGGGCCAGGAAACGCTCGATTACCTGGAGCGCGGTTGCGGTATCTCCACGCGCCGCCTGCCTCGCCGCGCCAGCCAGCAGGCGAAGGTTTTCGCGGGAACCCTGCGCCGAGCAAATACAGACCAACAAGATCAGGGTAGTATAATTCAGAAGTCTATAAATGCATCTCACTTCTATTTTCTCCGTTTGACTTCCCTGAAGTTATGGACGACCAGGGCCAGCGGCACATTCAATCTTTTATCGCTGAGAAAGGAAAATCCTCAGTTTACAGTTCGAAAAAAACGGGCTAATTAATGGTGACAAATTTCTTTTCAAAGGGTATATTGAAAACTCTAAAGAATAACAAATAAATCTTTTGCATTGTTCTGCTTGTTGCCGAACTCATTCTTTAGAAACTAAATCAGCCAAAAAAGCATTTCTTTAATTAAAACCGGTTAGAAATCGGCTACTCTTTAGGTTTTCAAATAAAATCCTGATATCAGGGCTGCTAATATTATAATACTTCGGAAAATCTAAGAAGAGCCGAATCAAAGCGAATCGTTTCGTTCAGGCATGGAGAAAAAAATAACGGCCGCCGGCCGGAAATTAACGATTCGGACTGTCAGGGATGAATTATAACATATAAACGGCGCATCTGCAATATTGCCAATGGATTGATTATACTCGACAGCGTTCTGAATATCAAGCAAACATATTTCCCCTTTTGGAATAAGCTGATTCGGAGGTTTCACAGATGAAAGTAACGGTTCTCGCCGGTGGAACCAGCGCCGAGCGAGAGGTATCCTTGAACAGCGCATTATGCGTGGTGCAAGCCTTGAGAAAAAACGGTCATACGGTAACTGTGCTGGATCCGGGAGCGGGCTGGATAGAAATTGATCCGGGGACAGCTCCTGCTGAGACTCCGCAGAAGCTCTGCGGCCTTCCGGAAGCAGGCGGGAAGGATATTCTCACCTCCGGGGACATCGTTTTCAGCGTGCTTCATGGCGGGCAGGGAGAAAACGGCATAGTCTGCGCTGTTTTAGAACTCCTGGGTGTGCCGTATGTGGGCAGCAGGCCCGGGGCGAGTGCCGCAGCGATGGACAAAGTGGCCTCCAAAAGGCTCCTTTCCGCTGTAGGAGTACCGGTACCCGATTATTTCGTTTTAGACCGCTCGCTAAAACAGCGGTGGCAGGTTCAGATCAAGGCCGGTGTTGAAAAAGTGGGCTTGCCGACAATTATCAAGCCTGCCGAGGAGGGATCGACAGTGGGCCTGACAAAAGCCAAAACTCTCGACCAGGTCTATGAAGCTGTTGAATTAGCGGCAAGTTTGAGCCGCCAGGTGCTTGTTGAAAAATTCATCGCGGGAAGGGAACTCACCGTGGGTGTGCTCGGCGATGAAGCTTTGCCTGTGCTGGAGGTAGTCATACCTGGCGGCTTTTATGATTTCGAGGCAAAATACCACAGTCAAGAAAACAAGTATATCTGCCCGGCCGAGATCGACACCGAGGTGGCCGAACGCGTACAGCAACTGGCGCTCGAGGCGTTCCACGTGCTCGGGCTGGACGACTACGCTCGGATCGACTTCCGCCTTGATGAGAATAACGAGCTCTGGTGCCTGGAAGCAAATAATCAGCCGGGAATGACCGACCATTCACTTCTCCCCAAGGCGGCACTGGTAACCGGACTGGACTTGACAGCACTTCTTGAGCGCCTTATAAAGAATTCATTAACCCGATTCCGTTCGGGCCATTCATAACAATTTGCATTCAAGGAGTTTTAAGTTGCCAAGCAAGACTGCGTTGCGCGACCTGATGCTCGAGCCGGACCTTCGGAATCTCGAGATACAGAAGGTCGGCGTTAAGGGTTTACGCTACCCGATAATCGTGCAAGACCGGGTCAATGGTACCCAGCATACCGTGGCCGAGATACAAATGTCCGTCCATCTGCCTCACAATTTCCGTGGCACCCACATGAGCCGGTTTATTGAAATCCTGAACAGGCACCGGGGCAATATCGCCTCGGACAACCTGAAGGAAATCCTGGAGGAGACCAGGGAACGCCTGGATGCTGAGGTGGCTCACATGGAGCTGGAATTCCCCTATTTCATCGAGAAAAAAGCTCCGGTAACCGGAGCCAAGGCCCTCCAGGAATATATCTGCCGCTTTTCCAGCTCGCTTGGTGCGAGAGAAAAAGATACGGATTTCATCCTGGAAGTCAGGATTCCGGTAACCACGCTTTGCCCATGCTCGCGGGAGATCTCAGATTTCGGCGCGCACAACCAGCGTTCATTGCTTTCGATCAGCGTGCGTTTCTGTGGTTTTGTCTGGATCGAGGACCTTGTCGAGGTGGCCGAAAAAGCTGCCAGTTGCGCACTTTACCCGTTGCTCAAACGTGAAGACGAAAAGTATGTCACAGAGCATGCTTACAACAACCCGCGATTTGTCGAGGATGTCGTTCGCGAGTGCGCTCTGAGCCTGGAGCAGATGGAAGATGTTTACTGGTACCGGGTGGAAGCGGAGAATTTCGAGTCAATTCACAACCATAACGCCTATGCGCTGATAGAAAACAGCAAAAATGGCAAAGAGGATTGAAGGGTTTGTAATCCGAGGCAAAGCCCATTCGGTTGAACCCGCCGTTGCAGCACCTCGCGGCCATTTGTTGGATTCCATAAAAAATTTGATTGGTTTCTTGTCCAAGAAAATTCTTGACAAGCTCAATCAGGATAATTTATAATCTAATTGCCACCATTTATCTTCCCCTGAACCGTGTTCCCCCCCGACACGGAGTAAAAGCATGCCCTTTAAAAACTGGACTGTTCTTATTGTACCTCATAACGAGGTACAGGTACATAGATTGAAGATCTCCAGATGGCTGCTCGGGGGGGGATTGGTTTTCTGTCTGGCCGTTTTATCCGGAATCGTTTATCTCACCTTTTCCTCCTACCACAAGCATTTCGATTACCTGAAGTATATCAACCTTCAGCGCGAAAACCGTATCCTTACCC
>Ga0114922_10006535_pt1 | contig 10696 bp, 5 predicted proteins | sample AartaG_FD_100975 | JGI IMG/M metagenome (GOLD analysis project Ga0114922, IMG submission 100975) | Deep subsurface microbial communities from Aarhus Bay to uncover new lineages of life (NeLLi) - Aarhus_00045 metaG | ecosystem: Environmental > Aquatic > Marine > Oceanic > Sediment | place: Aarhus...
CGGCCGGAGCAGTGGCGCTGGAGCAGCTATCGATTCTACGAGCTTGGTGATGATTCACTGATCGCGATGGATTGGGACGGCTCGTGGCCGCTCCTGGTCTGATCCGTCCCCCACCCTTGAAAGGATGGGGCACCCGCCGCATCGGGGTCGTTTGACGAGAAGAACGCCATCGTCCGTTCCTCACTTGTTTCGCCGCACCAACCACCAAATGAGCGCAAGCAGGAGTAAACCCGCCAGCACCAAAACCGACCAGCCCCAGTGAACGTAGAAAATAACTACTTTCGCGAGCATCGTCTTAGTTTAGGACGACGATCAGATCGTCGCCAGCATGGGTGCTCCACCCCTTCAAGGGTGGGGGACGGACTCAAAGCTCGATGCACTGCCACCGTGCCCAGCCGCCTGCGTCGCCATGACGAGTTCGGCCACATTCACTTCCTGACCATCTCGTGTTATCGCCGGCTTCAGTTCCCCCCGTAGGGTCCGCCGTGCGGACCTTCCTGCCCCCTTCTTGAACTCCCCGCGTTCGCTGGCCGATGCGGATATGGGCAACGCCGTCGACTTCTTCGTTGCCTAGGATCTAGTGTCATGGTCAACGCGGTTACGGATGTTGATGCCGTCCGTCACGCGGGTTACGCACCCGATGAATTCCCCGCGCGCTGGCACGATACCGCTTACGACCTGCACTGCCGGGCCTGGCCGACCGCCTGGCAGGGCCAGCTCAGCCGCGAACGCTTCGTGGCCGAGCTCAACAGCGACCACGTCGACGTGCTGCACGCGCCCAACGGCAATGGAAACGGCAATGGCGAACTGCTGGCGTACGTGAAGTGGAAGGGGACCGATAAGTTCCACCTGAGCCGCGATCGGTTATCAGACACGGCGCTGCCGTCGCTACCTTCCGCCCCGCCGGCCGGCTACGTCTGTGCCTACGAGATCACTGCCACCACGGATCGCTCCTGGCGCGGGCTGGGTCGGCGACTGCTGACAGAGACCATCCACCACTGGGAGCACACCCACCCCAAAGCCGTCTTCTGCACCTACTCCCCCAAACGCGGGCTTACGGCAGCGTTGCGACGATTGGCGGAGAGCGAACAAGATGGCCGGCCCGCACTCGAAGTGTTCACCCATCGCGCCGCTGCGGCGGCGGCACGTCACATCGACGAATGGACCGGCCAACTCGGTCAGCCGCTCGAAACGTTCATCCGGCGCGAGATCCTCCCGACGCCGGACGACCGCATCATGCAAAGCCTGGATGAACTTGGCGAGCGCTACGGCCAAGACGTGATCGACGGGGTAACCGCAGCGATCGGGATCGCGTACAACTTCGTCCTGCGGGCTCGTTCCGGCCAGCCGGTGTGCGGGCCCGCCGCGTTCCACCGGGCGTTGGGGGCCGAGCATTGGCGGCAATACCCCGCCAGCGCAACGAACTGTGCCGACGCCCTGGGCCTGGTCGACCATTGGCGCTACAGCCACGATCCCGCCCGCCGCGAGACCTGCGCCAGGCTCTTCAGAGAGCAGCGTACCACGCGCGCCCAGCAAGCCGCCGACGCCGACCAACTCATCGTGCTTGCGTAAGCCCATAGACGATCCTGCGCAGTCGTGGAATACGCGACGTTCCGGCAAACAGAGCCGGCGTGTCTCCACGCCGGACTTCCGGGCGGAGGACGGCCCGGCTCTGTTGGGCGGAGGACGGCCCGGCTCTGTTGCCGGGGCTCCCTATACACTCAGGAGCTTCTGGGCTCTTTCAGTCGCTTTCCGTTTGCGACCCGCGCCAACGACGGGCGTCGCATCGAGGGGGATCTCTTCCTTGGGTTTCCAGCGCCGTGGTTTGCGGGTCTGCAGCTGGGCGAGGCGTCCACCGGTCGCGATGTGTTTCAGCAGTTCGGCCAGCCGCTTGGCGAGGTCCTCGGTGGCGACGACTTCATCGACGAAGCCGCGGTGGAGCAGCCAAGTTCCGTGCTGGAAGTCGGCGGCCACCTTGCGCTGCTGGAACTGCTCGACCACGCGCTTGCCGGAGAAGCCGATGTTGGCCGAGCCCTCGACCACGATCATGTAGTCGCCGCGCAGCCCATAGCTGATCGCGGTGCCGCCGAGCGTGGGGTCGGCGATGATCGAGATGTGCGGCACGCCGGCCTCTTCCAGCTCGTTCAGGGCGTGCTGGGCCTTGGGGATGTTGCGGTACATGGAAGGGGTGCCTTCCTGCATCCGGGCTCCGCCGCCCATCGCGACCGAGACCAGCGGCGTCCGGGTCTTGAGCGCCTGATGGGCGGCGCAGCAAAACTTCTCGCCGATCTCGTCGCACAGGCTGCTGCCGACCAGGCCGAAGTTGTTGATCGTCAGCACGGCGGTGTGGCCACCGATCTTGGCCGTTCCCGTGATCAACCCGGAATGCAACCCGGTCTCCTTGATCCCGCGCGCCAGGGCCTGCTGGTATTGCGGGAAGTTAAGCTGATCCACCGAGCAGTAACGAATCGTCTCCTTGAACTCCCGAAACGACCCCTGATCGGTCAGCCGGCGGATCCAGTCCACGGGGTGCAATCGCCGGTACGGGCTGTCGCCGCCGTTGGGATGCAGCGCCGCCGCCCCGTCCATATTGCCGTAGCGTCGCGCGAGCAGGTACTCGCGGATCTGGGCCCACTGGTTCTTGCTCAGTGAGCGCGCCTTCGGCCCGAGCGTCTTGCTGAGATACTGCAAATCTCCACGTTCGACCGCGTAGATCATCCGTGCCACGCGCCGGCGACCCTCCAACTGGGCAATCAGCGCCGCTTCATCCACGGGCCGACCGTTGCCTCTCACATCCTTGCCGGCTTCCCGGGCGATGAAGTCCGCGAGCACGCCGCGCAGGTTCGCGTAAGCCTCGTTCTGCCGGGCAGCCAGCTTGGTCAACCGGCCGGGGCGACGCCTCTCGGTCGACTTGTCCCACACGCCCATCGCGAAGAACTTCTCTCGGCGGACACGTTCGGCTTCGCCCTCGGGCAAGTCCAGAAGCTGTGTCAGGTGTCGCGCCACCGCATCCTTTCCCCGGGCCAGAAGTTCCTGCGGATAGCGATGCCCGGGGTGCAGCCCTTCCTCGATGACTTCGTCCACGGTCACTTGCCGAACGGCGTCCGCCGAGGTCAGGTGCAAGCCCTCGGCGGCCGTGCGGATCGACTCGGGGCTGCGATTGCGAAACAGAATCGAGGCGCAGCCGCCGGGGCTGATCACCATGTACGTCGCGTACTGGTTCATGATGGTGCGATTGGTGGGCGTGATCGCGATCGCCCCCCCGCTGGCCCCCAGGCTGATGATATAGGACAGATTGGGCACCTTGAGGGCCGTGGTCTTGTGAATGACCTCGTTGATCGCGAAGGCCTGACCCTCTTCCTCCGAGTACTCCGATGGATCGGCCCCGGGCGTGTCCACGAAAACCATCACCGGCCAGCCACGTCGCTCGGCCAGATCCATGGCGTACACCGCCTTGCGAAACCCGTCCGGGTAGCCCATCCCCTGGTTCCAGCGGCGGTACTCGGCGACCGGTAGCGTGAGCAGCTCGTCGCGCTGCGAGGACGGCCCGGTCTGCTGCCCGACGACGATCACATCGACCGACCGTCCATCGATTTCGATCTTGGCCTCGCCGGCCACCATCAGATGACCGCCGCGCACCTTCGGGTTGCAGAAGAGGCGGACGTCGTGAAAGATGTAGCGGATGTAATCGAGCGTTTTGGGCCGCAGGGGATGCCCCGAGAGGAGGAACGTGTCGTAGGGGCTGAGGTTGGGGTAGACCTCACGCTCGCGGGCCTCCAGCCGGGCCCGCGTCTCCGCGTAGGCCGGACTGTCCGCGGGCAGCGCCGCCAACTGCTCATCCAGGGCACTGATCTCGGTCTCAAATGGCAAGATGAACGACACGGCTGCTTCTCGTCTGCGCGAGTTCTGGCGCCGGCCTCAACCGCCGGACGCAGTCAAGCAGGGATCTGATTCGATCAGCTTTATGCGGTCAAGCTGCGGCCGAACCGCAAGCTCTGTCACAACCGCCTCTCTAGACAATTAGTATACTGCAAACGGGGCAAGCATCGCCAGTCGCCGGGTGGGCAATGCCTGCCCTGCGTCTGTGTTGGGCATCTCCGGGACGGGGAACGGCGCGCAGCGCCCGCTGTGCGGAGCTTTGTTTTCCGGTTAGGATGACGTGACCGGGCGCGCGGCGGTCTGCGCAACGGACCCTACTGTGATGGCGGAGGTTCGCTGATGGCTGAGGCACAGCAAGTCAAGATCAAGAAGATCGCGGCGGCCAGGACGATGCGGAAGTTGATGGCCGACCACTTCTACGAGCTCGATCGGGCCGCCAAGGCCGGGCATCCGAAGATCGCCTGGTGCACCAGCGTCGGGCCGGCCGAACTGCTGCGCGCGATGGGCTTTTTGGTCTACTTCCCGGAAAACCACGGGGCCATGCTCGGTGCCACCCGCATGGCGACCGAAACGATCCCCGCTGCTAACGCCATCGGTTATTCGCCGGATATCTGCTCGTACTTGACCAGCGACATCGGCGCGTTTGTGCAGGGGCGCACGCCGCTGTCCGACGCGTACGAAGGCATCGACACGATCCCCAAACCCGACGTGCTGGTCTACAACACCAACCAGTGCCGCGAGGTGTTGGACTGGTTCTCGTGGTACGGGCAGCGCTGGTCCCGACCGGTAATCGGGATCGAGTGCTATCGCGGCGTCGGCGAAGTGACCAACGTGCACATCGACGGCATCGCCGGCCAGATCGAAGCGCTGGTCCCGCCACTCGAAGAGATCAGCGGCCGAGAGTTCGAGATCGACCGGCTGCGCGAGGCGGTGCGGCTGTCGCGCGAGTGCTCCGACCTGTGGAAGGACGTGTTGGAAACGGCAGCCTCCAAGCCGTCACCGCTGACGTTCTTCGACAGCACGATTCACATGGCTCCGGCGGTGGTGATGCGTGGGACGCAGGCGGCGATCGACTACTACCGCGACGCATTGTTGCCAGAACTGAAAGCACGCGTCGATGGAGGCGTGGCCGCTGTAGAGGGCGAGCGTTTCCGCCTGTACTGGGAGGGCATGCCCATCTGGGGTCGGCTGCGCGACCTGGCCACGCAATTTCTGGAGCTACGGGCGTGCGTGGTCGCCAGCACCTACGCCAACTCGTGGATCTTCACGGATCTCGACCCGGACGACCCATTCCGGTCGATGGCCCGGGCGTACACCGAGCTGTTCATCGTGCGCTCCGACCCGTGTAAGGAGAAGTACATCCAGGAGATGATCGACCTGTTCAGTGTGGACGGAATCGTGTTTCACGATGCTAAGACCTGCCCGAGCAACACGAACTGCCGCTACGCGATGGCGCAGCGCTTGCAGGAGCGGCTGGGCGTGCCGTCGATCACTATCGCCGGCGACCTGAACGACCTGCGCTGCTACTCGGACGAGCAGGCCAGGACGCAGATCGAGGCGTTCGTCGAGCAACTCGCCGAGCGCGCCTGATCAATTTCAACGCAGCACCTTTGAGAGATGGCAGGAAAGGAATAATCTGCACGGGACTCTCACCATTCTTGGCGCTCTTGGCGCCTGGGCGGTTTGCGATGGCACAGAGCTGGTCACTGGGTGTGGACATCGGGGCGTCGGCGACCAAAGCCGTGCTGCTCGATGACGCCGGGCAAGTGCGCGCCCGGGCACTTCGCAAGTCCGGCGCGGACTTCGAGGCGGCGGCACAGGCCTGCCTTGAGGAAGTTGCCACCGCCGTCGCGCTCAAGCCTTCGAATATCAAGCGCGTGGTGGCCACCGGCTATGGACGCCGCAGCGTGGACTTCGCGACCTCCACCGTCACCGAGATCACCTGCCACGCCCGCGGGTGCTATCAGAACTTCCCGCACGCGATCACGATCGTCGACATCGGCGGGCAGGACAACAAGGTCATCGTGTTGGCGGACGGCGGCGATCGCCGCAACTTCAAGATGAACCGCAAGTGCGCCGCCGGCACGGGCGCGTTTCTCGAAGAAATCGCCAACCGCCTGGACACGCCGCTGGCGGCGCTCAACGAGCTGGCCCGCCAGGCCACCGGCGAGGTTGAACTCGGCTCGTTCTGCACGGTCTTCGCCAAGACCGAGCTGCTAAAGCTGATCGCGCAGGGCACGCCGCTGGCCGAGATGGCCAGAGCGGCCTACCGCTCAGTCGTGAAGCGCATCCTGGAGATGGACCCACTGGCCGGTGAGGTCGTGATGACCGGCGGCGTGGTGGCCCACAATCCAATCATCGTCGAGCTGGTGTCCGCCGCGCTCGGCCGGGATGTGCTGGTCCCGCATCACCCCCAGTATACTGGCGCGCTCGGGGCGGCCTTGATCGCCCGAGACGCCTGACGCCCGCAGATGCCGATCCCGGCCTCAGCGAGCCGAGATGCAATCGCGCCGGAGGTGCGCGATGATCGTCTCGGTGAGCTTCGTTCGATCGATAGGCTTGGAGACGTAGTCGTCGCAGCCCGCATCGAGGCACTTTCCGCGGTCACCGCTCATCGCGTGGGCCGTCAGAGCGATGATTGAGCCATCGTAGCCCTTCCGGCGAAGCAAGCTCGTAGCCTCGTAGCCGTCCATCACCGGCATCTGCATGTCCATCAGAATAACATCGAACGCCTTGTTTTCCTCCCGGGCGGCGAGAGCCGCGTCTGCGGCGAGTTGCCCGTTCTCCACGAGCGCGACGAACGCACCTGCGCTCTTCAGCATGTGCGCGATCAAGCGCTGGTTGTCCGGACCGTCTTCGGCCAGCAGTATACGACAACCGCTCAGGGCCGACTTAGGAGCGCTCGGCGTTTCCCTGGACGCGGCGGAGGCAACCACGGTTGCGGAAAGAGGGTCCGCGATCATCGTGATGCCATCAAGCGGTCCCGTCGCTACGGTGATACGCATGTGTGTGCCCACGCCCGGCTGAGTTTTGACCACAAGGACGTCTCCGCCAAGCATCTCTGTCAGCCGTTTGCTGATGCTCAATCCCAGCCCCGTCCCGCCGAACCTGCGCGTGGTCGAGGCGTCAGCTTGCGAGAAGGGCTGGAACAGCTCGGCAACCTGTTCCTCGGTCATCCCCAGCCCCGTGTCCACCACGTTGAACTGCATGCAGGGCCCCGGGCCCTCGTCAACAAAACGCGCGACGAGTCGTACACGGCCGACCTCGGTGAATTTGATCGCGTTGTTGACCAGGTTGATCAGAATCTGCCGCAGACGCGTCGGATCGCTCTGGATGGTTTCGGGAATGGCCCCGTCGTATTCGAGGCTGAACGGCAGGCCTTTCGCCTCGGCCCGGACCCGCGCGAGCGAGACGACCTCGGCAATGATCCGGCACGGCGAGCAGGGAATCTGCTCAACCGTCATCTTGCCGGCCTCGATCTTGGACAGGTCGAGAATGTCGTTGATGATTCCAAGCAGGTATTCGCCGTTACGCTTGATCGTTTTGGCGGCTTCGAGGCTCTCGAGTGAGGTATGCTCGAGGTTGCCACGCCCGAGCAGGATATCCGCAAATCCGAGGATGGCCGTCATCGGCGTGCGGATTTCGTGGCTCATGTTAGCCAGGAACGCGCTCTTGGCGTGTGCGGCCGCCTCGGCGGCCTGGCGGGCCTCGACCAGATCGGTCACGTTGATGACGTTCAGGATCACCCCCCGATAGCAGTCGTCCTCGAAGATAGGCTGCACACGCAGCGACAGCTGCATCCCGAGCAGCTCGCGGTTGACCACATGCTGTTCGCGGCTCCGGCCGCTGCGAAACGCGTCCAGGGCGGCGCGCAGGCGCGCTGTTCCTTCCGTGTCGGGGTGTAACCCCCAGAGCAACCTGCCTGTGATCTCATCCCTTCTCAGGCCAACCTTGTCCAGAAACCAGCTATTGACCTCGGTGACGATGTCGTCGGCGTTCGCGACGACGACGCCCTCTTCCATGCCCTCGATCATCGAGCGCAGCTTGCGGGCCTCCTGCTGTGTCGTCCCGTGCGCCTCGGCGAGCGCATCCTCCGCCCACTTGCGCTCGGTAATCTCGCGCCGCAGGCTCTCGTTGACCCTCGCCAATTCCTCCGTTCGCTGAGCAACCCGCTCTTCGAGCGAGGCGTGTGCCGTGCGCAACCTTTCCGCAAGCGTATTGAAACTGGCTGCGAGCACGCCAATCTCGTCCTTACCTCGAACCTCCACCGGCATGATCGATGCGCTCTCCGGTTGGGCGGCGATCGCCCGGAAGTGCTCGGCGATTGCGGCAAGCCGGCGGACCACCACCAGCCGGAACACCAGGAGGATGCCCCCGAAGAGCGAGACAAGGCCCAGGAGCATCGCCCGAGAATGGCTCGCCAGCTCCACGGCCATGGCGGCCTGAGTGCTGTCTAGTGGAATCGCGATCGTGTCGAGGGCGATCACGTCGCCTACTGGCCGGCTGAAACCAGCCGTTGCCCCGTAGCGCTCTACCAGCGAGGCCGGAGCATCCTCAGGTCGACCGTGACAACGCAGGCAGCTCTCTTTCATCCGTCGGGCGCTGAAATGTGCGATGTAGTCCCGCCCACCCAGGTCGATTCTTCCCGTCCACCTGCTGATGTCCGCGTGGTCGTTGAAGTACTCGATCATCCGCAGTTCGTCCGGCCCCGCTTGATTGGCAGGATTCCGCGGGTCGTCTGAGGAGAACTTGATGATGTAGTCAGGGAACTCCTGGCGAACCTTGTCAAAAACGCTGCGAGCAATGAACGATGTCGACATGGTCTCAGGGATGAATTCGTCGGGCGCAGTCATCTCCGCCATGACGGGCCGAATCTCTTCGGCAACGTAGCTGCGGATCGCCAGGTCGAACTCCAAGGCCAGCGCCGCCTGCCGGTCCACCAGCTCCTCAACGTGTTTGCGCGTATCAGCGTAGGTGGAATATACGTCGAAAGCTGCGAAGAGGACCGCAAGGGCACCCACGGTCAAGAGGAATTTCGTCGAGATGCTCTTCATTTTCCTGCTCGCGCGAGATCAAGACCGCCGGGAACGCTCGTGACGATGCCCGCTAGACGGGCCGCCGCCAGAAGGTTCAGCGCGCGCACGGCCCGGTGTAACGATTGCATCGGACGGTCACAGGCGCGGCGTGAGCTATGCGCTAACTCACTGGAGCGCCGCAGGGGGTGTCCGATAAACCGAAGTAGCTGGCGATCGGCAGACGCACGGGCCATTCCTTGTCCGAGGTCCGGGAACCCGTCGCGGACCGGTGCCACAGGGAGTTCTGATAGGCGCTAACAGAACCAGGGTGGCACAGGCGTCTCGCCTGTGGCCTCACGGGCGAGACGCCTGTGCGACCCGGTTTTGATAGGCGCTGTAGGTAGCAGGCGACGGCATGCGAGGCGCAGCACTTAGCGTCCGCTGTGCGGACCTTTTCGATCCGGTTACGATGGTGCGGTGCTACGGAGGTAGTCCGCGCAGCAGATCCGAATTGAGGAGGACAGGCCGTGGGGCTCGATGCGTTGTTCTCGCCACGAGCGGTGGCGGTGGTCGGGGCTTCCAATCGGGAGCTGACCATCGGCTATCGCATCATCGAAAACCTGCTGGAGTTCGGCTACGCCGGCCCGATCTATCCGGTCAACCCCAAGGGCGGAGAGATTCGCGGGCTCAAGGCCTACCCATCGATTCTCGATACGCCCGACCCGGTTGACGTCGCGCACATCGTCATCAGGAACAAATATGTGCCCGCCTGTGTCGAGGACTGCGCAAAGAAGGGCGTCCAGGCGGTGATCGTCAACACCGCCGGCTTCCGCGAGATCGGCGAAGAAGGAGCCGCGCTCGAGGACCAGCTCGTTGAGATCGCCAGCAAAACCGGCATCCGCGTGTTCGGCCCGAACTGCCAGGGTGTCATCAACAGCGATCCGGCCATCCGCGCGTACTGCAACTTCACCTTCACCCGCCCCACCCCCGGACACATCTCGATCGTCGCCCAGAGCGGCGGCGTCGGCGAGGTTATCCATCAGCGCATCACCGAGCTGGGCATCGGCGTGCGCAAGTACGCCAGCAACGGCAACGCCTGCGACGTCTCGATCCCCGAGATCATCCAGCACTACGGCGGTGACGAGCAGACCAAGGTCATCGTCGTGCACATCGAGAGCCTGCCCGACCCGCGCGCTTTCCTCGAGGTCGCCACCGAGGTGTGTCGGCGAAAACCGATCCTGGCCATGAAGGTCGGCCGAACCGCCGAAGGTGCCAGGGCCGTCTCGTCACACACCGGCGGACTGGTGAAACAAGACACGGCGATCGAGCTGGTCTTCGAGAAAGCCGGCATCGTGGCCTTCCGCAACATCGAGGAGCTATGCCAGTCGGCGATCGGTTTCGCCTCTCAGCCGGTTCCCGCCGGCAATCGCGTCGGCATGATCGCCAACACCGGCGGACCGGCGATCATCGCCACCGACGAACTGATCGAAAGCGGCATGGTCATGCCGCCGCTGTCCAAGCAGACGGAGGCGCTGCTGCGAGAGAAGCTCTATCGGGAGGCGTCGATCAACAATCCCGTGGATGTGTTGGCGACGGCCGGCCCTAAGCACTTCGCCGCAGCCATCAACGCCCTGCTGGGTGATGAGGGCATCGATGCAATCCTTTTGAACTTCGTCACGCCGTTCTTCGTGGACACTCTTGGTGTGGCCCGAGAGATCGCCAACGCCAACCGCCGCTCGGACAAACCGATCGTGGCCACTATCATGACCGAAAAGAAAGGCTGGGCCGAAACCCTCGAGACC
>Ga0114922_10006536_pt1 | contig 10694 bp, 10 predicted proteins | sample AartaG_FD_100975 | JGI IMG/M metagenome (GOLD analysis project Ga0114922, IMG submission 100975) | Deep subsurface microbial communities from Aarhus Bay to uncover new lineages of life (NeLLi) - Aarhus_00045 metaG | ecosystem: Environmental > Aquatic > Marine > Oceanic > Sediment | place...
AGTTTACGCTCGCTTTGCGCGCTGTATTAGGAACATAATCCAGATCACAGTCAGGATCAGGGATTTCATAGTTGGTTGTAGGTGGTAAAATCTGGTTGTGGAGGACTAAGGCCATAATCCCTGCCTCTAAGCCTCCCGCAGCCCCTAAAAGATGCCCCGTCATAGATTTTGTGGAACTGACAGCAATCTTGTAGGCATGATCCCCAAAAACTTTTTTGATAGCCAGGGTTTCGATTTTGTCATTATAAATGGTGGACGTGCCGTGGGCATTGATATAGTCGACATCCTCAGGGGAAACTCCGGCGTCCTGTATCGCCTTTCTCATCGAGAACTGGGCGCCTGTCCCGTCCATTTGGGGCGAGGACACATGATAGGCATCTCCGCTCATTCCGTATCCGATGATTTCGGCATAAATTTTGGCCCCTCGTTTTTTCGCCGTCTCTAACTCTTCCAGCAGAAGGATGCCTGCCCCCTCTGACATAATAAAACCGTCTCTGTCTTTGTCGAAGGGCCGGGACGCCCTTTCGGGCTCATCATTTCGAGTCGAAATGGCTCTCATGGCACAGAATCCTGCCATTCCAAGAGGTGTCAGCGGGGCTTCCGCCCCCCCGGCGATCATCCGGTCCGCATCGCCCCGGGCAATAATCCGGAAGGAATCACCAACGGCATGCGTGCTCGTCGAACACGCCGTGGCAGTGGCCGAATTGGGTCCTTGTGATCTAAAACGGATGGAGATCTGGCCGGAGGCTTCATTGATAATCGACGAGATTAAAAAGAAGGGAGAAACCCTAGAGGGGCCCTTTTCAAGAAGCACCTTATGAGTCTCCTCGATTGCCCCAATCCCTCCAATCCCAGAACCCACATAGATTCCTGTCCGTTCTCCGGCAAGTGCCCCGGGATCAATCCCGGAAAAATCAACGGCAAGCTGAGCCGCAGCCACGGCATACTGGATAAAGAGATTCATTTTTCGAACCTCTTTTCTGTCTATAAATTGGAGAGGATCAAAATCTTTGATCTCACCAGCAATGGTCGTTGTGAATCCCGCTGTATCGAACCTGGACACGTGCCCGATTCCACTTTTTCCTTCAAGCAGAGAGGTCCACGTTTTCTCCGTTCCCACTCCTACGGGAGAAACCAGCCCGATTCCAGTGACAACGACTCTTCGATTAGGGGGGTTCTGTCCCATGATTTGAAAAAAAAGGATCGCTTATTTTACTTTTTCTATAACATAATCCATAGCTCCGCCAACGGTTGTGAGCTTTTCGGCAGCTTCGTCAGGAATATCCATGTCGAATTCATCTTCAAGGGCCATAACCAACTCGACCGTATCCAGTGAATCGGCACCCAAATCATCGATAAATGACGCTTCTTCTGTAATCTGATCTTCACTGATGCTCAGCTTATCAGCTACGATGGACTTTATTTTCTTCAATAATTCTTCTCTTTCCATTTTTTTCTCCTCTTTAAAAATTATTCAATACTTTTTTTATCCGTCACATAAGCATTCCACCATTGATGCCTATGACCTGACCTGTTATATACGCGGCCTCGTCGGAGACCAAAAATTTGACCACGTTTGCCACTTCCTCAGGCGTTCCAAATCTTTTCATAGGGATGATATCGACAAACATCTTTTTAATGGATTCAGGAAGCGCATCTGTCATGGTTGTTGCGATATAGCCTGGAGCAATTGCGTTGACCGTGATCCCCCTTGCCGCCACCTCTCGGGCCAGGGATTTTGTTAATCCGATAACACCAGCTTTGGAGGCTGAATAGTTAGTTTGTCCCGCGTTTCCCATTAAGCCCACAACAGAAGCAAGGTTCACAATACGCCCGGAACGGTTGGAGATCATGTGCCGGATGACGGCCTTGGAGAAATTGAATACTCCTTTTAAGTTTACGGCTATAACGGCATCCCACTCGTCCTCAGTCATTCTCATCAACAGGTTATCACGGGTAATTCCCGCATTGTTGACGACAAAATCGATCTTCTGGACTTTTTCAAGGATGGCCTTAACCGTCTCCTCGACCAAATCGAAACGAGACACATCCACAGTAAAGGCCGTCGCTTTCCCGCCAGCCTTCTCTATTTTGTCCACAATCTTTTCAAGTTTGTCTTTTTGAACGTCAACCAGAATAACTTCGGCCAACTCTCCGGCAAGCTCTAAGGCAATGGATTCTCCGATCCCTTGGGAGGCTCCAGTGACAATTCCAACCTTGTTTTCCAAGGACATGTTACCCCTTCACATCTAAAGCGGGATTAAAAGATTTGGCCAACTCGATCTGGATTTTTTCCTGTACTCTTTGTAAAACAAATTCGCGTGCTACGCGAACGGCATTCTTGACTGCGTTGGGATTGGAGCGTCCATGCCCGATGATACAAACACCATTCAGGCCGAGAAGATGGGCTCCTCCATATTCGGCATAATCTATCTTTTTATACAGTTTCTTAACATTCCTCTTCATAAGGATAAATCCGATTTTGGCAAAGAGGTTCTTCATAATCTCGTTCCGGGCCATATTGAAAAAAGTTTCCACAACTCCTTCGCTCACCTTGAGTGCCACATTCCCTGTAAAGCCATCGCTGACAATGACATCAGCACGACCGGAATAGATGTCCTTCCCCTCCATATTGCCAATGAAATTTAAAGACGAGGACACAAGCCGGTCGTGAACCTCTTTGGTCAGATCGTTTCCCTTTATCTCTTCTTCGCCGACGCTCATGAGTGCAATCCGGGGATTCTTCAGTCCCATTACAGATTCCATAAATACTTGCCCCATCACTGCAAACTGCACGAGATGCTGCGGTTTGCAGTTGACATTGGCTCCGACATCGGTCAGAAGGGTTACGCCCTTAAGCGTGGGAACCAAAAGGGAAAGGGCGGGCCTATCCACTCCCTGCAGAGTGCCTAAAACTCTTTTTGATATGTACACAACGGCAGCCGTATTGCCTGTGCTGACAAAGGCATCGGCTTCCTTGGCTTTGACCAGCTCGGTTCCTATACGAATGGAAGACTTTTTCTTCCTGCGGATGGACAAAAGCCCTTCCTTCATGTCGATGGATTCTGAGGCGTTGATAATGGCTATTTTTGCCTGGGAATGGGGAAGGCTGTCATACTCTTTTTTGATCAGGTCTTCTTTGCCCACAAGCAAGACTTCGGCATGGTATTCTTTAGACGCCCGGATGGCCCCTTCGACGATAACTCTCGGCCCAAAGTCACCACCCATCGCATCAACGGCTACCTTCATTGTCCCCCGCCCAGGTCACTCTTCGGTGCCTTCGATCACCTGCCGCCCTTTGTAGTGCCCGCATTCCGGGCAGGCTCTGTGGGGAAGCTTCGGGCTTCCACAGTTGGAACAAAGGGACAGAGACGGAACCTCTAAGGCATCATGTGAGCGTCTCTTCATTTTCCTTGAATGAGAATGTCTTCGTTTTGGATTTGCCATTTATCTTTTATCTCTTAAAAATATTTTTAATTTATCCAGCCGAGAATCAGGATCATGTGTCACACATTGACATTCCCCATCCTTCTCGCTCTTCCCGCAGACGGGGCAGAGCCCCCGGCATTCTTTTGAACACAATGGCTTGATCGGAAAAGTGAGGTTGACCTGCTCCAGCACAACGTCCAGAAGATCGATGACCGGGCTCATGTAGAACAGCCTGTTCAGGTCCTCTTCTTCCAACTGATCGCCCAAATCTTCAAGCTCCTCGGGGAGATAGACAAGATCGAACTTGGAATCCACCGGTATTTCGTAGGGAGACAGACACCGGCTGCAGATAAAGCTGAGCTGGGTTGTGATCCGTCCTTTGATAAAAATTTCATCCTTGATTCTATTTATCGAGATGTCCGCGTGAACCGGTTTGCGGAAAACTACGTTTTCGTCCACCAGGTCTGTACTAAGAAAATCAAAATTTTTACTGATTTTCAGCTCTTTCTCGCTTAATCTATCTATCTCTATAATCATATTTTGGCTCTTCGGAAAAAAGTTAACCTATTATACCATCTTGCCTTACTTTGTCAATAAAACAGCACCTCGCTGGAACATCTCTCTTTCCTTTCCGACAGCCACTCAACTTTCGGGTTTTGCTTGATATCGCTGGAAAGAGACGTATAATAGGAAAAAAGAGCAGGGAAGAAACATGGCAGGATTTAACACAAAAATCGAACACAAGGGGATCGCGTATATCGTTCAAACCCAGGACCTTGGAAGCCCTTCTTTTTGTATCGAATCCCTCATCTACAAATCCGGAAGAACCCTCTCTCCTCGAAAAACGTTCTATCTACAACACTTGAACAGCCCCACGCTCAAAGAAAAAGTTCACCAACTCCTCGACGATCAGCACAAAGCCGTGCTCAGGGCTATTGCCGCGGGGCAGTTCGAGCACACCTAGACCCTAAAACAAATGGCTGAAAAAACAATTTTTCTGATCGACGGGAACGCTCTTCTCTACCGTTCTTTTTATGCCATCAAGCACCTCTCTAATTCAAAAGGATTCCCGACAAACGCTATTTATGGTTTTATTACGGCTATGCGCAAGTTGGTGGATTTGTTTCACCCCGAGTACCTGGGAATCGTCTTTGATACAAAAGGGCCGACTATCCGGCACTTGGCATTCAAAGAATACAAAGCCCACCGCAAACCGATGCCAGACGATCTTGTCATTCAGGTCCCCGTGCTGAGAAAAATATTAAAGGCGCTGAATATCCCGATTCTCGAAAGGCAAAAATACGAAGCCGATGATGTCCTCGGAAGCCTTTCCCGCATCGTTCCCGCACACAACATCCATACCACTATTGTTTCGACAGACAAGGATCTGCTTCAGCTCGTGGACAAAAATACCTCCGTCTACAACTCCTCAAATAAACGGCTTCTCAATGAAGCCGCTGTCCAGGAGATTTTTGGCGTTCCTCCGTCAAAAATTATAGATGTCCTCGCTCTCTGGGGCGATGCGTCCGACAACATCCCGGGAGTCCCCGGGATTGGAGAAAAAACCTCCAAGGTCCTTATCAAACAGTTCGGCTCCCTCGATGAATTGCTGGACAATCTCGACCAGATCGAAAAAATTAATCTCAGGGAAAAAATCAGGAAGAATCTGGACCAACTGCATTTGAGCCGGGAGCTGGTGACCATCGAAAAAAACCTAAATATTCCGTTTGATCCGGATGATTTCACTCACAGTAAGCCTGACTATAAAGCGCTGATCCCTCTCCTTCAGGAAATGGAATTCTCCTCTCTTCTTTCGGAGTACCTGACAAAGTCCGATCAAGAACACAGAGACTACACGATTATTTGGGAAGAAAGTCCGCTCAAGGATCTTGTGGATAAAATAGAAAAGGCCAAATGTCTGGCATTGGATACAGAAACCGACAGTCCTTTTCCAACCCGCGCCCGCTTGGTAGGGATATCCTTTGCTGTCGAAAAAAACAAAGCGTATTATCTCCCTCTCGGGCACGATTACCTTGGCGTTCCGGCTCAAATGTCAAAGACACGGGCCTTTGTTCTTCTTGCCGGAATCCTTTCTAATCCAAAAATTAAGAAGATCGGGCAGAACATCAAGTACGATGCCATCGTGCTCAAAAGAGAAGGGCTTCCTGTTGAGGGGATCGATCTGGACACGATGGTCCTCTCCTATCTTCTGGAACCGAATTGGGGAAAACACAACCTGAATCGCCTCGCCCTATCCTATCTCCAGGTCAAAACCGTTCCCTACCAAGAGATCGCAGGAAAGGGCAAGGAGACAAAAACACTCAATGCGGTCGATATCCAACGGGTTGCTCCCTACGCCTGCCAGGATGCAGACTTAGCCCTCAAGCTGAGTGCCTCCCTCTGGCCCAAGGTGCAGGACCAAAAGATGGAAGCGCTTTACCGACAAATCGAGCTGCCTCTTATTCCCGTTCTCTGCGATATGGAGATGCGGGGGATTAGGCTTGATTCCCAGGCCCTAAAAACACTCTCCATAGAACTCCATGAAGACCTCGAGCGGCTCAAGAGAAAAATTTACTCAGCCAGTGGAGAAGAATTTAATCTCAACTCGCCACAGCAGCTCGCCTACATCCTGTTCGAAAAACTCCATCTGCCCGCATCGCGGAAGACCAAGGTCACAAAAGGGTATTCGACGAGCTCCAGCGTCCTGCAGGAACTTTCCAAGAACTACCCTATCGCTCAACATGCCCTGGAATACAGGCAGCTGGCCAAGCTCAAATCCACTTATGCCGATGCCCTCCCTCAACTCATCAATCCCAAAACCGGCCGTATCCATACCTCCTACAATCAGACGGTGGCCGCAACAGGACGCCTGTCCAGCTCTGATCCTAACCTTCAAAATATCCCTATCCGGGGAGAACTTGGCTTACGATTCCGGCAGGCTTTTATCCCGGCCGAAGGCCATCTCTTTCTCTCCGCAGACTATTCGCAGATTGAACTTCGTGTCCTGGCCCATCTGTCCAAAGACAAGGCCTTGATCGATACCTTCCGGAATGATCAGGATGTTCACCAGGAAACCGCTAACCGTGTCTTTGGTCCAACATCCTCGCTCTTCGCAGACGAACAGAGGCGGCGGGCCAAGATCATCAATTTCAGCATGGTGTACGGCGCAGGAGCCTTTTCTCTGGCAAAAGAGCTGGGCGCAACAACCGCCGAAGCCCAACAGTTCATCGATAGGTATTTTGAAAAATATCCAAGCGTCCGTAATTTTCTCGAAAGAAGCGTGGAGGACGCCAAGAACAACGGTTATTCCGAAACCCTCTTCGGGAGACGGAGGCAGATCCCCGAGCTTTTACAAAACGACCGGATGACACAGCAGGCCGGCCGCCGAATCGCGCTCAATAATCCCATTCAGGGGACTGCCGCCGATCTTATAAAAAAAGCCATGATCAATGTCTGGGAGGAGCTTCGGCAAAAAACACTGAAGAGCAAGATGCTTCTTCAGGTTCATGACGAACTGGTGTTCGAAGTCCCGGATGATGAACAGGACATCATGGACAATCTCGTAAAAAAGAAGATGGAGGACGTCTTTTCGCTCGAGGTTCCTTTAAAAGTCCATCTCGGCTGGGGCGTCAACTGGGCCGAGGCAAAATAAATATTATCACGCCAAAGAGATAAATCAATACCCATCCGACAATTTGTGAGCTGGCCACGATCGGAGCGCTCACGTTGAGCAGGCTGTAGAGATATATCCCAATCGCCTGCCGTATTCCCAACCCGTTTACAGAGATGGGAATAAGGGCAGAGAACGTTTCCATCGTGCTGATCTGTAGAATCTTGAAAACAGCGATATGGACATTCAGCCCAACAGCAAATATGAAGTAATTCATTATAGCAATACAGCTAAATCCCAGAAGTTTTATTCCCAAGCTTAAGACCAGCAATCCTCTGTTTTTCTGAAAGTACGAGGAAAATGCAGAAGAAAATCCGGCAAACCTCTCCTGGATTCTCTGAGGAAGGACCTTCCTAACCGTGTTCCGCCCAAAGGAGGACAAGAGAAAGAAAATACAACTCCCCAGAATAACCACAAGCAAAAGAAACAACTGGACAGCCTCCCGAAAAGAAAAAAACGTGAAAAATCCTGTCGAAGCGATGATCCCGAGCGCAAGAGCGGTCATAGTCTTTCCGACCACAAAAAACGCCGTCCCCTGGCCAACCGCAATGTCCCGATTTTTCAAATAATAGATGATGGATACCTCTCCGAGTTTTCCCGGCAGAAATAGTCCGATGGCCCAGGATGGAAGGTAACATGACAAAAATTCCCGGAAAGACAATCGAGAAAAGGCCCTCAGAAGCACCCATGATCCCAGCGACGACAACCATAGAAACAGCACAAACAATCCAACGGCCAAAGGAAGTGCCCACAGGTTCAATTGAACCAGGCTTTCCGCTATTCTATCGAAACCAATTTTATAAAACAGGCCAAAGAGAAAAAGCCCTCCAAAAAGAATCCTCGCCAGGGTTTTAATAATTTGGTTCTTCATAACGGATCTTTAATCTTAGGCCAGGATACAGCTTATCTGTAATGGGAAATATCGTCAAATGGAAATTCATCGCCCCTCTCCTCTTTATGGGTGATTGACTCTATTCTTTTTTCCGCTATTATAGGTTCAAACCAATGGAAACTCTTTCGTATCTCGTTCTTATCCTGCTGTCTCTGGCCGGCTATTCCGCCGGAGTGACCAAGCGGACCGGAAAAGAAAAAGATACGGAGCCGCAGATTCTCGACATCTTTATCGTCCTGCTTATCTGGACCACTGCCGTTTTTTCACGGATAACATTTGATCTGAACAGGTGGATTTTTTTCCTTTTTGGAGTATGTGGGGGTTTTATTATCGGGTTTACCGTCCAATGGCTCAGGATGTTAAAAGATGGTTTTCCTCCGGACAAAAAAAAGCCTTCCTTGGAAAAAGAAAAACGGCCGGCATGGAAAACCCTTTGGGAGAAGTGGAAGGAGTTTTCAAAAAGAATGGGCGGCTTTCAGAGTCGGATGCTGCTGTCTTTTATTTTTTTCATCCTGATCGCTCCTTTTGCCTTAATTGTAAAGATTTTTTCCGATCCTTTGAATTTAAAAACACAAAAGGAAAAAACTCATTGGCAAGAAAAACAACCCTCATCCTTGAGCCTGGATGATCACAAGAGGCAGTTCTAGTGAATATCCTTGGTCTTTCCTGTTTTTACCACGATTCTGCGGCCGCTCTTCTCAAGGACGGGAGACTTATTGCGGCGGCAGAGGAAGAACGGTTTTCCCGGATTAAACATGACTTCGCCTTCCCCTCCCAAGCTGCGGCCTTCTGTTTGGATCGGGCGGGCATCCCAGCCCATGATCTGGATTATATTGTTTTTTATGAGAAGCCGTTCCATAAATTCGAACGGATTCTGATGACAACACTCCAGGGTTATCCAAAATCCTGGAAGATATTCCGGGAATCCATGATCACTTGGCTGGGGGATAAACTCTGGGTCAAAAGCATAATCAAGGATAAACTTGGTATCGATGAGAACAAAATTCTTTTTGGAGAACACCACCTTTCTCATGCAGGAAGCGCTTTCTACCCTTCTCCCTTTGACAGTGCCGCCATTTTGACTGTTGACGGCGTCGGCGAATGGACAACAACTTCGATGGGAGTCGGGGAAGGCAGCTCCATTAAGCTGCTCAATGAAATCAAGTTTCCCCATTCTCTGGGCCTTCTCTACAGTGCCTTTACCGCTTTTTTGGGATTCCGGGTCAACAACGGAGAGTATAAGGTCATGGGAATGGCCCCCTACGGCAAGCCTCGGTATATGGATAAAATTTACGACCACCTTATTCGTGTGGCCGACGATGGCTCCTTCGCTCTGAATATGGATTATTTTTCCTATCACTATTCGGATAAAAAAACATTCAATAAAAAATTTGTCGAACTTTTTGGCGATCCAAGAGGCCCAGAGTTGGACTTTTTTACTTCGGACACCCGCTACCCGTCCTATTTTGGCGATAAACCGTCAAATTACAAAGAGCTGTGCCGGGTGAATGAACATTACGCGGATGTCGCAGCGTCCATACAAAAAGTCACGGAAGAGATTCTGCTTAAGCTCGTACACGCTCTGCACAAAAAAACAGGACTTAAAAACCTTTGTTTGGCCGGTGGTGTGGGGCTCAATTCAGTGGCTAACGGAAGGATCCTGCGGGAAACACCATTTGAAAATGTCTTTATACAGCCTGCAGCCGGAGATGGCGGCGGCGCCCTGGGGGCGGCCCTTCATACCTATCATGGCCTTCTGGGAAACTCCCGGTCTTTTGTAATGGAACATGCATACTGGGGAAAAGACTATTCAGAGGAAGAGATTAAAGGTTTTCTCGAAAGTCAAAACATCCCCTATGAATATTTCCCGGATGATGAAGCCCTCCTCAACCGTACCGTAGAGGAGCTTGTTGCGGGCAAAGTCATCGGATGGTTTCAGGGCCGTTTTGAATGGGGTCCGCGAGCCCTTGGGAATCGCAGCATCCTGGCTGATCCAAGAAGCGAAGAGATGAAAGATCTTGTTAACATCAAAATCAAATTCCGGGAACCGTTCCGGCCATTTGCCCCCGTCGTTTTAGAGGAACATGCAGAGGAATATTTCCACGGGGACAATTGTATCAATCAGTACCTAACAAGATTCATGCTTGTTGTCCTCCCTTTTAAAAAAGAAATGAACGGGCAGCTAAATGCGGTCAATCACATGGGAACAGGGCGGCTCCAAACGATCAGAGAGGAATGGAATCCCCGTTATTACCGGATTGTTAAAAAATTCGGAGAGGTCACAGGAACTCCCGTGCTGCTCAATACATCTTTTAATCTTCGCGGGGAACCAATTGTCAATACTCCGCAGAACGCATATAATACATTCAAGACAAGCGGAATTGACACTTTAGTGATGGAAAAATTCTTGGTAAAAAAATAAGAGATAATCCATGAAAAAGCTGCTCCTTCGTATGGGTATATTCGGTGAACTTTTGACCTTTTTTTGGCACAGGAAATTGTGGTGGATGATCCCGATGATTGTGATTCTTATTCTTGTGGGTCTCCTTCTGATTTTTTCTCAGGGATCTGCCGTTGCTCCATTTATCTACACGCTTTTCTAAAAAAAAGGTGAAAAAAATGAAAAAAACTATTATTTTAGCTCTTTGTGTCGTGATTTCCCTCTCTTTTATGTCATTTTTAAAGGAAGATCCCGCTCTCGAT
>Ga0114922_10006537_pt1 | contig 10694 bp, 10 predicted proteins | sample AartaG_FD_100975 | JGI IMG/M metagenome (GOLD analysis project Ga0114922, IMG submission 100975) | Deep subsurface microbial communities from Aarhus Bay to uncover new lineages of life (NeLLi) - Aarhus_00045 metaG | ecosystem: Environmental > Aquatic > Marine > Oceanic > Sediment | place...
ATTTAAATTTCTACCGACATTGCAACCCGGTTCAAGAATTCTTGCATCACGGCTGGCATACTTTTCCAAAACTTTCAACAAACTCTGAGATCGTATATGGGCCTTCGGATTATTTAGGTAATTGGTGGGAAGATTATGTCCATCTTGAGGCTGTCTCCAATAATTAAGAATTTCGTCGAGACTTTTTGTATCTACCTTTCTCTTTTTTATGCCGACATAGAAACCTTTGAAGCCTCTGTAGATTTTTCCTAGAAATGGCTTAAGAATATTAGGGGTTATTTTAACAAATCGTTCTATTTCCAGCACGCTGCGTTTCTCTTTTTTCATAGACCTGCTATGGTCGGAGCGGCTAACAGGTTTGCCAAGCTTATAGATGAGTTATCCAACCCAAAAGGGCTACTCACAGACTAGCGTGGCGTTTTCCCACAAATCACCTGATCATTGAGCCCTTCGAAAAGCGATTGGAAACACACCCAATTGTGTGTATAAGGATGATTCACTTCGCAATATGTGAAAGGGCATTCTTAGAGGCGGTAGGCGAATTGAGCTGAGAGGCGTGCAATGTGGTTTTACAAGTTCATAACAGGTAAACTAGCTTAAAAGATATAAACTTCTCCCCCGCTCTCCTCTTCCCAAAAATTTATATTTGTTTAAACAACTATTCTCAAGGACATAGTTCACAAATTCAATCTCACTGTAATCAATATATGCATTTTCAAAACCATGGCCAGTTTCATGTGGTTCAAAAAACATTATTTTCATATCCAATTCCCCTAAGAATTTTGTCATTTTGTGGTATAGATCTTTAGTTCTCAGAAAATGGTGAAAGATACTGAAGGCTAATACAATATCATACTTTTTCGTTTTTATATCAAATACAGACTGGGGTAGTGTTTTAAATTTTCTATGTTCGATAACTCTTAATTTTTTTAGAAAGTACAAATACTTATAATTTCGCTCGACAGCGTAGCAGTCAAAGCCAAGCTCTTCAAATTTATGACAGAAATACCCCAAATTTGCACCAATATCTAAGACAGTACCATGACGATTAGGCAGGTTATTTGCCATCAATTCCCATCTATCCTCTTTACGATGGCAGCGTATTCTCTGCAAATCTGGATGAATTAAAGGTTGATATGTCCCCTTTATCGCTTCTTGACTAAAGACGAAAACCTCTTTTCTAAATTTTGCCCATCTGTAGTGCCTTCTCGTAACCTTCACCGGTATGGTATCTATCCCTGATATTTTTGCCAGTGATAAAAGGTGGCTTCCATTTTCCAATAAGAAATTTCCATTTCGGCCCACAGCCACTTCAATTTCATTTGAGAGATCACCATTTTCGAGATCATTTTGGGTCATTTTCCCTACCGCCTTGATCTTAGAAAAGAGTCCCTCGATTACTCTGGATTTACCAGCGAATTCGTCTGCAGGCTTACAATCCCATGTTGATATTCCACGATTTTTCCTATTCAAGGCCTTTGCATAGTACTTCGTGTCTTCTAGGGGAATACCACTCAAAAAATGCTCTTTCAGCGAAGTAAAGATATCAGTATTAGCAAACTCTTCAGTTCTTAGATCCCAAGTGCCATCCTCTATAGGGAGGTACTTTTTAGCTTCTGTATCACAACCTACAAGAGCATACTTAATTTTGTTGGGATTAAGATAGAGTAATTCCGTTTCATCTCGGGGTAACTGTATAAACCTGATTTTCCTTTTTGTTGAAAATCTAAGCCCTAGCCTTAGAAACTGAATTATGATATGTAGGTTCCAATAAATTCTATTGGTCATAAGGTGAACACTGCCTTTATAGATACCATACATTTTGTGTATCACATTGTTGGCAGGAGAAACCCGATCAAGGGCCTCAGCTAAAAGCCGCATGTGTCTCGCTTCTCTCACCTTGCTTCCTTTACAAATCTGAAGTGCTATTCATCCGTGTGAAACGTTCTGGCTTAACATTGATTGGAAGCTTTTTGTTTAAAATGATATTCAAGCTTCTCTAGAACCCTCTCACATCCATGTAAGTCGACCAAACCTTTAGTCCTCCGCCGTATTTCCATCAATTGACTTCGGTCGAGGTGTAATTCTGTAAGACTAGATACTAATTGAGATAGCGAACCATCAGAGAAAAAGCCGCCATTGATACAAGCTCCTGATTCGAATAGTTCCTTTCCTGTTGCATCAAGATGCCCTTTGCTTTCAAATAGATTAATTGAAGGCAAACCTGCATAAACAGCTTCTATCGTAGTTAAACCTCCTGGGAATATGCCAACAGAGCAGTTACTCATTACATTCCACATAGACCGGCTTGTTTTTGCTAGAACAACCTCATGAATTGGGTTAGACTTGGTCACTTTTACCAATTCATCGAGTGAGTGCTCATAGCCCTCGCCTAATAAGACCCAAAAGCTGAAACTCGGCTTGAGCCTAACAAGGGCTTTTAAGACAGTAAGAGTCTTATTTACTGCATCCGCTCCGCCCATAGAAATAGCAACTGGTAATTGACTATTACTCAAATTTCTCTCGTAAACAATATCATCGATAACAGAAACATGTTCATTGAAAATCGAGTATTGTAAACTCCCATATATTTTTGTTTCAGGTAATGCCTTGAATCTCGATGATCTTGTGAACAAGATATCCAGCTGCTCAGCATTGTTAAATACAGGTGATAGTGATGCAACCAATGAAGAGAATCGCCTTATCACTCTTATTATCTCAGTATCAATGCCGGTTAAGTCGAATAGAACGATATCAGGATTAAAATCTCTGATGAATCCTATAATGTCATTGTCGTAACGAACATATCTTTTTTCACATTTCAAATCATAAAAAAGAATCTCTAAGGGCTCATCTATAATTGGTATAAGTCTCACCTCATGTTCTTTTAGTGCTGCCCTCGCAAAGGTTCTTGCTCTAAAAAGATGTCCTAAGCCTTCATCCACACCACCTCTACAAACTATCTGCACTTTCATCGATATTATTTTCTGGATTTCAGGCCTAAGATTTAATTGTAAAACATGCCAAAAGAAAGCGGCATATACTTTTTAATCGGTAGCTTTGCGGTATGCCCTGCTATCTTACCGACATCATTTGGCATAAGCGGTCCTTCAGGTCTAACCACAAGAATATCGGCTTCTGTCAGCACCTCTCCCTTTTGAATATCGCGAGCTGCATATAATGCCCTTCTGGCCCTGCTCTTCACAATCAATTCATCTGAATTAATCTTAAATTCAGGCCTTAGACACGCCTTCTCTGCTGCGCGAATATCCCTAACAAAACTTTCAAAACCCTCTGGCTCCATAGCATACGCGTGATCAAATCCTTCAGCCTTTCGATTAAGCGTCAGGTGTTTTTCAATCCATTGCGCACCTTTGCTCACAGCAATACACGAAGCAATACTGCTTTCAGTATGATCAGAAAATCCTACTATGAATCCAAAGGCTTGCTTCAGAGTTTCAAGGAATGTGAGATTCGACATTTTAGTTCTGGCGGGATATACTGAAACGCAATGCATTAAGACTATATCGTTATTTCCTGTTTTAGTGATATCAGATAGGGCTTTTTCGATCTCGCTGAGTGTGGCCATGCCGGTTGATACGATGAGCTTACGCCCTCGCTCGGCTACCTGCATTAATAGCTGTGAGTTATTAAGATCACATGAAGCTATCTTAAAATATGGTGGATTTAGTTTTTCTAATAAATCTATCCCTTTTTCATCAAACACAGACGCACTAAATTCTATCTCGTTTTCCTCGCAATATTTCGATAAAGCTAAATAATCCTGGTCTTTTAACATCGCCTTTGACCGCTGTCGAAACACTTCATTTTCGATGTATTTGCCATCACGATAAAATTGGGGTAAGTATAAAGCTTCAGGGTAAATGATCTGGAATTTTACTGAATCTGCCTTTGATTTTATTGCGACATTTATTAATTGTTTCGCGGTATGCAAACTCCCGTTATGATTAGTTCCCGCCTCAGCAATGATATGAACCGATTCACTCATTATTCTTCCCTCTAAACTACTTATTTTCGGACTAATTTTTTTACATCAGCAGCAAAACTATTAAACGCCTCGCTCATGGTATTTAATAATTCGCTCCACTTCGAACGGGCGTGATCTTTAATATTATCCAATTCTGTAATGCGGCCATAGCGGTTTTTCACTGCACTTACAACATCAGATTCCTGAATCATATTTATATCCCAACTACCATATCCAATAGTCTCAATCATGCTCAGCGCCCTCTCATCATAACTTATTTTAATGGATGGCGTATCAAATGCTAAGCAAGGAAGAAAAGCATGCAAACGGTAGGCAACATTTAATGCACAAGACTTCAGGAGCGACAAATAGGTGTACACATCGCCCGTATAAATGTATTCAATATCTTGGAACGATGCAGCAAAACTGATGTCTCTTTGGTCGTGGCATAGTAATCTAATATCGTTAAATCCCTCATCCCTGAGAAGAGAAGTAATTGCTAGAATATCATTATATACTTTAGCTTGGTGTGCCAAGGGTATGCTCATAAGGTTTGGATTCCGAACAGAAACAAGCACCGATTCTTTATATCTATCTGATACTTCTGGCAAGCGTTCTTTGATGTAATCAAGAAAGATCGTTGGACATCCCCCTATTTGTACATCCTTAAACCCTATGCTTTGTAGATACCCATAGGTTTGTTTATCGCGCGCAATAGAATAACTCGCTTTTCTATTTAAAGCAGTAACAATTCTTTCTGCCATTGCATCTGTACGATCTACTAGTTCAAGATTGCGATTATAGACTCTCCCTCTTGAAAGACTAAAGAGCATCATTGGTACTTCTAATGCCTCCAGGGCATCTAAGTCTACATCAAGTTCACCATTTTCATATAGATTTCCTCCACCGACGATGACGCCATGACCATATTGATTAATCTCGTATACAGTTTTGGCTGTAAGTCCAGCCTTTGCTTCACTTTCATAGCGAGCTGTTGCTGGCAGCGTAATGATGTTGACGATACCTCGAAATGCATTATAGATAAAGCGTTGCATTGCTATGTATATAGCATCGTTTCCAACGTTGAAGCCCTTGGGGCGAATATTAAACAGCGTAACCATTAGTTTCCTCGTTGTTTTCTAATATATAACTCCGCGATTTCTGCATATCCAGCAGTAAATACATCATCCCCTAGTTCAGTTACCAGTTTGCCAAAAAGCTCAAAATCTTCTTTCGTATCAACTACCATGCGCGCTAAGCTCAACTCGCTTCGCTTTGAAGTAATAGATTTTATCCTAAAATCCTCCGAGTGCTCATATAGATACAGCGTGACGTTCTCATGTTCTTCGCTCCTCGTCATGTCTTTATAAGCCTTTTCAAATGCAGCTGTCCTTAAGATTTCCACAGCCACACCGTAGGGAAAAGTTCGACCATCCAAATTTGTTATTAGATCAAACTGTTCTGTGGTACAAAATGCGATCCCTTCTGCAATCACGTCAGGATCCAGAAAAGGCGAATCGCCATTTAAGCGAACAAAATACTCTGCCTTAAGCTCTTTTGCACAACACAGCATACGAAGCGCCAAATCATCACATGACCCTCGATAAAGAGATATACCTTGAGAATCAGCATAATTTGCGAGCGGGTCATCCAGATTGCGATTACTGGTTGCCAACACTACTGTATCTATGCTGGGAATACGTTTCGCACGCGAAATGACATAATGAATCAAAGGTAGACCATTCACCTCTTTTAGAGATTTCTCAGGCAATCGCTTTGAATCCAACCGTGCAACGATTATCGCTACAATTTTCTGGGAATTGCTCATATTATGACTATCTTCACCTTCACAGTGCTTGTTTTTGCACATTAATTATTATTCTCTCAAGTTCGTCCAGTGATTGAGGAAAAAGAATCTTGGAATGGCACCTTTGAACAAGGCGTTCCTTTATAGATTTCTTAACTTCGTTGTCCTTAAAGCTTATTAAATCTATTAGAGAAACGGCCAATCCTTTTTCCACGTTAGCTATTGCCCCGGAACTAAAAGACAAGTACATTTTAACCTTCTCATCATACAAAAATTCCGCAGGTATATAGTCTTCTAAAACAGTACCATATTTTATGAGTGTCTTATTGCCATGCAATGTAGGATGATATTTGATTGCAACTTCATTACTAGGGAAGTATTTGCTGATCACTTTAAATATTCTATCTATTTCGTCCTTAAAGACTTCAATATCAACCCGCTTAGATCTATCCAAAGGCTGATCGAAATAAATGACACTATAAATTCTATCATCGAAAACTCTGAATCGATTATAATCAATAGCTTTCAAAAGTCTCTCACCTCGTTCAATATCAATAATCCTTTTAACTCTCTTTTCAACAAACCTATCCGATATATACTCAAAAACGCGGTGCGGAACTCTGGCGAAAATCATACCCCCGCCGAATACGTATTTTAATCTAACCAACTTCAACAGATCGCGAATATTATGTGGAGGATATTTGCTTAAATTATTACCGATACCGGTCCTAACCTGCATAAGGGTTAGGTTATTTCTTTTATAAAGCCTATTAAGAAAATAAAAATCATATGGATTCAAATATCTTGTGAAAAAATAAACTTGAGCACCGAAAAATGAAAAAAAGCGTTTCTTATAAATAAGCGCATAATATCTCTTTTCTTTTATCATTTGATTTATATGATGAAATGCTTTTATTATCACACCTCCATTTGACTTCTCGAGATTGAATAGATCAAAGGATAATAAGTTAATACAGTTATGAAATACTCTCTCATTGACTTCATCAAGGAATCTATATAGATCATGATTACCTGGAACTGCTATTGTTATTGAATGCTTTTGTTTGCTATGGCATTTTGCGATATATAAGCAGCTTGTGATTTCGTCATACGATTCACAAAACATTAATACTTCTTTCATTTTATCGCCTCAACGATGTCTTCTTGCTCCGGACGGCGTCTTGCCATCAATAGTTTATAGATAAGCGAAATATCATCTCGAATAAACCAATAGGCAAATAATGAAGCACAAATACCAAGCGTGAGCTTTACATAAAAAAGCTGAGGGAAAGGAAGGAAAACGACCGTGGATAGAATAAACATGCCAATAGGAAATGTGTAGATTTCCCAGGCTAGGTGACCTATATTCTGGATCCTCTTGGAAAAGTACATCATGACAAAGCTAGAACAGATTCTTGAGATAAGAATCGAAACTCCTGCACCGATTATTCCTACTAACGGTATCAAAATAACACTCATAATCACTGTGCTAAGCAAATTAACGTAAGTAGCAATAGGAGCATACTTTACACCTCTCTTATTATACTGTAGTGGGAGCAACCATACATTCTTAACAAAATTAAAAACGGCCCAAAACGCAAAAAATGGGAACACAATCCATGCTTGGCTGAAATTACCGTAAGCGACCAAATCAAATATTTCCATACAAAATAGCGTGGAAATCAGCGCAAAAGTGGAGAACATGATTAATAAGGTTTTGGAAATTCTCACTACTCTTCTTTTTCCCGCGTCATTGTAATTTTCCAATTGTTCAAAACACCAGGGCAAATAAGCCTCATTTACGCTTTGTATTGTGAGAGTCACAAGTGAACCAACTTGTGAGCCGACGTGGAACAGTCCAGTAGCGGATGTTGATTTCAATAAATTAATTAATACCTTATTGATCGGATCTTGAAATAAGCCTGCTATTTTATTCGGTATGAGCGGCAGGCTATAACTAAAACATTCCTTAAGTATGGAAGGATTCCATCTCAAGCCATAGCTTCTCTGGAGAATCAAACCAGAGATAAAAAAGAATGCGACTCCAGCAATTGCGTAACCCATTAAAACGCCTGAGGCTCCTTGGTGAAATAATATAACAAGAATCAAGATAATTAAGGTTCGCGTTGCGAATTTAGTAAAATTTTGAAGTGCATATCTCAAAGCCTCCTGTCTTGCTCTGAGTATTTTCTGGTAAATATCAAAGACCGGCCTAGCTGCAACTATTATTAAGGCAATCAAAGCATAGGGATAAAGAGGTATGTCTTGAAAAATAGGTCGAAACACCCAATCCTTTGCCAAGGCAAAAGATATCAAAGAAAATGAAGTGGCTATAAGAAGAATAGAATTTATAGAGCCATAAAGATTTTTGTGATAATCTTTGTCGTTAGTGTAATTAAAGTAGAATCTAATGATTGTGGAGTCAAGGCTTAATGAGAAAAAGATGTACAACAAAGAAGTTACAGATAGCACTATTCCTACAACACCATACTCCTCTGTGCTTAGGTATCTCGTGTATATGGGAATTAGTAAAAATGCTGAACCTTTTTGCAAGAAATTAAAGCCAGTATATATGAATACGTTAATTATAGTCTTTCTTGAAGACATTACCCATCTCTTTTATCTTTTTTTTGCTATAAAAAATGTGAAATTTCAGATGCCGAATTTCGCAGAAATTCTTAATAAATTTGGATTTAGGGTGGAAAATTGATTTAACTCTAGCAGGTATAATACACAGAGAAAATCTTTCTAATGCAATATTCAATAAATAAAATTGCAATGGATAAGGTTGTTATGAGGTCAGCAAAACAACACCCACTGGAAAAACCAGTGAGATTCCTTTGTTGGCCTTCGGCCTCCTTAGAATAGGAAAACACTATGAAGTTTCAAAAAATAGAGTTTACTAACAACAATAAGAATCCATTGTCCCATCGAATGGATTCATTCTGAGGTTTCAACAAATATTTCAGTAATATCTCCTCAAGAGCTAATCCTCTTTTTTAATCGGATACGGTTTTAACGCATTCCTTATGTATTCGATAAAAAGCGCAAGAAAGACTAAAGTGACAAACCCGACAATTGCAGCCAAGAGCGCATTACGCTTTGTTTTGTATTTGATTGGAAGGGGCGATGCTGTCGGAGGTTGTCTAACGATTACCCCTGTAACATGGCTAAGTTCGCTTCTTAGTGAGTCAATTTCTGATTTTAGCTTCAAAATGAAGTTCTCTTTGTCACCAACATTTGCTTCCCCCGTTATTTTGAATGATTTTATTCCTGCAGCCAAATCTTTTATGATGCTAATTTCGGCCATGATTTCTGCTGGAATGAAAACCTTTTCAGAAGCCAGACGATCTATCCGCTCTCTTAGGACAACTGGATAATCGATAACTTGCTTGATAGCAGCTGCATGCATAAAGGCATCATAGCCTGACCTATCATTTAAATCGAGAAGTGAAGCCTCTTTTCTGGCCGCTAGCTTATCACTACTCGATTGGGCTTCTTCAAACACCTTTTTTGTATGAGCTATTCTACCCTCTATAAGCCTTATCTTTTCATTATGTGCTTCGATCCGAGCTATATGCATGGTGATTTCATTTAGTTTTTTCTCAAACTGATATCTGGCTTTTTGACTATATTCCTGTTCAAGCTGCTTAACTAGCGAATTCAAAACTACCTTCCCCAAGTCCACATCAGGTGTTTCATAGGCAATATCTAATATGTTTAAGCTCCTAGGAATATCTGTGTTTAAGCTCCTAGGAATATTAACCTCGAAGACAAGGGGCTCTGGTTTTGAAATTCTCTGTAAGTTTGAAAGTCCTTTCAGGATTTGCTGATTAAAGATACCGTAATCGATCATGGATTTTATTTTATCGAGTGGGTCCAGTTTTGCCTTGGGATCGATTTCGATGAGGGTTGAGACTTTGTACATCCTTGCAGCGGGACGGGTGAAGCCGTAGATAGCAACAGCAAGTATACAAAGAAGTGTCCCCCCGATGATCAGCCACTTCCATTTCCACATGACGCGCAGGTAATCGATGAGTTCAGTTTCGTCTTCAAATGTTTCTTGGGTTTGCTTTATCTGGTTCATTTAATTTACCCCTTCGCTCTTCAAGAAAAGGTTCATACCGCGTTTAACATACATTAGCTCTTCTGCTAATGCCAATTCTTTCTCGCTTATTGAATCAGTACAACTGTTTGTTGTTGCGAACAATTCATCCCTATAATCTTGATCTTTGTGGAAACCTTCCTTTCTGGACCTTGGCAAGTATTGTGGGTTCACCTCGATTTTGTCAGTTGCCTCACTGGGATGGTGTTCTCAAGCGTATGCAGAATTCGCTCGCCGGCGTGTCCATCACCGAATGCTCCCTTTTTTGATTTAGGTCGTTGCATGTTTAGGGTTTTCTGAAAAATTAATGAACGGTTATTGCCACCACCACATTCCCTCCAGCCTCCACAGTCTCGATCCATTCTGTTCCTGGCCACAAAGTTACGCAAGGCACCCCGAAGAAATATGCCTCCTTATGCATGCCACTTTCATCTTTTCCTTTCCTTCATTCCTCAACTACTTTTTCTGGTCCTATCTTTTTATACTTTCTTTTGCATACCATACATTTCGCGCTATTTCCTTTAAATACAAGTTGAATTCCGCATGCGCACATCCAACCCTTCTGTTTGGCCGGGTTTCCCACCATTAATGCATAATCTGACACATCCGTAAGTACGACGGCCCCTGTTCCAATAAACGCAGAGGTGCCAATAGTGATACCACAAATAATGGTGGCATTAGCGCCTATTGTTGCTCCCTTTTTAACAAGGGTCGGTCGAAGTTCACCCATCCTACGGATTGCGCCCCTTGGATTATAGACATTAGTGAAAACCATTGAGGGCCCACAAAATACC
>Ga0114922_10006538_pt1 | contig 10693 bp, 13 predicted proteins | sample AartaG_FD_100975 | JGI IMG/M metagenome (GOLD analysis project Ga0114922, IMG submission 100975) | Deep subsurface microbial communities from Aarhus Bay to uncover new lineages of life (NeLLi) - Aarhus_00045 metaG | ecosystem: Environmental > Aquatic > Marine > Oceanic > Sediment | place...
TATCGGAAAGCGTGTAACTGTGATATTTTATCCCAACCCAGTCACCTGGCTGGGGGACAGGTGCATTGGAAGTGAAAACTATCCGGTTATCAGGAGTCCCGTTGGCCTCAAGATGACCGTAATACTTAAAATAAGAAAAAGACCTGCCTAAATAAAGACCTGTCCCCGGCTCAAAACGTAACTCCACCCCAGGCTCGATCGTCAATGTGGCGACATAATCACCGTGATAAACATGAAGATGAGAGGTGACAATGTAAGGACTGCCATCTATGCTTAGTGTAGTATTCGTAGTTATGGCTCCACCAATATAGGTTTGAGCCGTAGAAACATCACTCACAAACAATATTATTGTTACAACGGATAAAATACAGATAAATACCTTCATAGCTTCCCCCTGTATCCTAAATGTTTAGATTGATTTCTCAGAAACATCAAAAAAGCCCGTGTTTTGAAAACCAACGGGCTGCAGTGCTCTATTGATATATGATTTTGAATTTGACTAACTTCTGGATCGTCGAGTAAGCCCATATAAATAACTCCAATTACGGTTTATTCTCAGGAGTGATGGACCAAGATGCATATCTTCCCAATAAAAGAAATATACTCAAACTTTCATGCTTGTCAATCCCGAAAGCCCTTATTGACGAGGGTTTCCGGACCTTAACTAACTCCTCGTCCTTGACTCCGTCATATGATAAATAGTCACATTCTATGTCTTTTGCAGAAAAAACATCCCTTTGAGTGCGAAATTTCAAATGTATAACAATATTGTAAACGCCGGAGTAAAAGTGTCCCAAGGGGCGGTCGAAAAGTGTGCCACCCAGGCTTCGCCCGAACAGTAAGGACAAGAGGCCAGCACTACTCGGCACCGGCCCCTTGTTTCATGATGATCTGCGCAGCAACCTACCCCACCTTGCCTTTCTTCGGACAAAGCTTCAACTGGTCGATGGCGTGTGACCCACCCGCAATGGGAATCTTGCCGGTCTTCGCCTTGTGATCGAACAGTTTCTGTATCTCCAGCTCCAGCTCGATCGGCACTTCCCGCTGGTCACACAGCGTGCGAATGTACTGCTCCTGAGTCATCTTGGGCTTCTTGGAGCCGTTTGACACCGCAGAAGCACCTACAGAGCCGTTGCCTGTGCTGTCACGACCAAGCTCTTCATAGGCCGTCATGCTGACGTTGGTGGCGAACCTGAACGCTCTGGCCACGGCCCTGGTCTCAGCCATGCGGATCAAGTGCGGCGCGATCCACTCGTTCACGTTGTCAGGGCTGGCGTCGCCCAGACCGTGGAAAGTGCCCTTGCTGGTTGTGACTTCGGCCGAGACAACTGCCAGCGGCTGGTCTTTTGTCGGCATGTGCAACAGGCAGGTTTTGACCGCGTTCAGCCCCTGTCGGTGGGCCTCGTCGAGCAGACCAGCGAACAGGATGTACTCCTTGCCGTTGGTAGGTGGTGATCGTCGCCGCACCCATCACGCGGCCCCCGTGGCTTTCAGCTCCGGAGAAACCGGATGCGCGTCTCCGACCCTTTCGACCTTGAACGCCTCTTCACCGAACTCACGGGAGAGGAACCCGGTGAAAATCCGGGCGATGGCGCGTCCGACATCAGTCGCCGCGTCCACCACGCAGGAACGCTTTTTCGAGTCCAGGCAGAAGGACGCATCAAGTCGTACCAAAGCTCGACCGTGCAGGCTCTCGGCGGCGAGCACGGCAAGGAGCAGAGACTCCTCGACGTCCCGGAATGGGACCTTGGTGTTGAAGTTGTATCTGTAGAGTTCGCGGTTCATTGTCTTTCCTCCGTTCATTGCGGTCCGTTTGGAGGGCGCGTCCGGGCCGGATACCGTTGGAGTTTCTCGAACGCCTTGCCGGCATCCGACCCGGTCAATACCTACCGGAAGCGACTCCGGACCGTCGGGCGGTCAGAGGTAGTCCCTCAGTCCGGCGTCCTCGAAGATTGCACACAGCTTTTTGCGGGACTCATAGATCGTTCCCCTCGGAATCCCTGTATCGCGGGAGATCTCGGTGATGCTTTCCGTTTTGAGGCGCTTGCACAGTTCGCGCAGTTCGGGCGGGAGCTTCTCGATTGTTCTCTGGACATCAAGGGAAAGATCGCGCAACTCCCACGCGGGTCGTGCAAGCTTGCTGGTGCGGCGCAGGTAGTCCTCCTGGTCGATGGTCTCCATGCGCTCCACAGAGCTGCCTTCTTCGTCCTCGAACCGGTCGTTCAGGGAGCAGCGGAGGCGATAATCCCGCATACCGGCTTTCTGCGATTCGATAATGGTGGCGGTTTTGTGCTCTACCACCCGGGTGATGAAGGTGTTGCGCTGAGCACGTCTGGGATCGTATTTCGGCAGTCGTCGGAGCAAGTCCAGCATCATATCCTGCTCCAGGTCCTCGCGGTCGGACTCGGTGAATCCGACCCTCCCGACCAATTGTCTGGCCTTGTACTTGATTAGTCGAACGGCATATTCGTCGACTGCTTCCGGGTGATTGTCGAAACCCATTTGGACCTCCTCGTGGCCGAGGGGGCGTGGGTGCCGACGGAAGCAGTGACCACTATGAGAAGAGGCGTCGCAGGTTCACCGCGTCAGCGGCACCCACAACGCCTCCACTTCGTGGCCGGTTAGTTGTCAGGTAGCGAAAAGCTCATTTCACAATTGGGGAGCCAACCCCCCGTTCTCAGGCAGTGTTCTCCTCGACATTCATTTTGAATGGGAGGCCGTGTTTGATCTCGAGCGAGTGGATGACTCCGTTACCCAATGCTTCAACCTGTGTGAAAAAATCGCACACTTGAGCCTTGAGCACGAAATCCTGCTTGGTGGCCTCCGGTCGTGGGCCGTTTTCCGCGCAGAACTTTATCTCCCTGACCACACGCGGCGGCGGATCAAGGACTAACTCGCCCTCACGGATGACGATCCCCTCGATGCAACCAAAGTTGATGTGCTGCATCAACTCGATTAGCTGCGTCTTCGGTTGCGAGAGGGAAGACTTCGTAGCGTCACGTTCGGTCTCCTGCATATGACTCCTTCAATCCGAGGGTCTTCTGAATGAGCAGCGCACCGTGCGCTAGCCCGTCACCCTTCGGAGGAATTGCAGGAAACGATTGCAGGAGGTGTGGAGGCGTCCGCAACCTCGTTAGCTAAAAGGACTACGGCGCGTGGATATGATAATTGCAGTTGCAGGAAGTCGTGCAAACTGCAATGAGGAAGGTTACCCCTTGAACCTCATAACTTGTTGAAGATCGTTGGCGGTTTCCCAGAGAATGCCGATCTCCCTGTCTAAAGGATCGTTAATTGCTCTGGATATGGAAGATATGCTGACATTCAGTTGAGCGGCAAGTTGCTTCTGGGTAGGTCGAAGCAGCAGTAGAGGACTAATCCCGCGATCGCGTGATTTGTATGCGTGATCGCGTGCTGCCCGCAGGTGTTCTCTTAGTGCCTGCTTAAGACCATCGATGGTAGCAGTCCGTGTGGCACGCTTCTTGGGTTTCTTCTTGGCCGCTTTGCGTGTAGCCCGGTTCCCAGTTGCCTCGGCCTTGACGAGCCCCGTATTGCGCTTTCTGCGAAGTTCATCCAGACGTTTCACAACCTCTTGACCGGGAATGAGCTTCTTCTTGATCTCGTCATACTCATTGAGTGGTATGGCAGGCAAGTCCGAAACATCGAGAGTGAGAAGAGCTAACTCACGAAGCCTCGCTTCCGTCTCCTCCCCGAAGACTGTAGAATCGGGCCTGATGATAACGCACGGTACGGACATAATCTGATCACCGTCGAGATCCTTGCCGCCAGGGTAGGGAATCACATGTCTCACTACAGTAGTTGCAGGCAGTGCTGGCGAGTACTCGGCAATGAGAGGGAAAGACGAGAAAGCCTCCACGATGGCGCACGCTGGACAGGCGCCGATCAGAGTGTTCAACTCATGTAGATGCGCCAGTGCCTCGTGTATATCTCTTTGTACATCGTTCCATCGCTTCTCCCTCTTTCGCTTAGAGGCAGTCCTTAGTTGAAACAGGGATAACTCAACGCGGCCGCGGAACTCGCTGCACGAGAACCCTTTGCAGTGATACTCGCAGAAGACCCATGCCAGATTCTCAAGACATTTCCAAGCCCATCGCGCTGCGGCGCGTCGGTCTGAATGCTCTTGGAAGTTAACGTCGAAGTGGGATTTGGCGCAACGGTTCTTAGTCATGGCCATTTTGATTTCACTTTTTTCGGATTGGCCGCCTCACTCCGATGACCTTTCCAAGGATGCAAAATCCGTCGTCAGGCCCAATCGGAATGGGTTGGTGTTTCAGATTCTCCGGCCTAAGTTCGATCTTCTCGTCACGAATGTAAAGCCGCTTCACAGTCGCCTCGTCGCCAAGCAAGGCCACCACGATATCTCCGCTCTCAGCCACTGGCTGCTGGCGGACCACTACGAAGTCCTGGTCGTTGATACCAGCGTCGACCATACTGTCACCGGCGATTTCCAACGCGAAACAACGCCCCGACTGTGCGATTCTATCTTCGACCAAGATCTCGCCGATGATGTTCTCCTCAGCGAGAATCGGTTGTCCTGCAGCTACCTGGCCGACAATAGGCACGGGCAATAAATTCGAGGTTTCATCCTCCGGTTCGCAAATGACAGCAAGCCCCCGCGCCTTGCGTGGTTCTCTCCGCAGAAAGCCCTTCCGCACGAGTTGGTTCACTTGGTCATGGGCGCTGGCGTGCGATATCCCGAGGATGTCTGCGAGTTCCTTGATCGTTGGAGGAAATCCTCGCTGGTGTAAGAATCGACGGATATCCTTCAATGTCCTACGCTGTGGGTCGGTTATTTCCTGAACGGGGCGTCTGCCTCTTGGTTTGCTATTCATGAGAGTCACCCTTCGTAGTCTCTCAGAAGATTGAAATTGTCTTGGTACTTCTCAAAGCGGGGGCGAGGCGTAACCTGGCCGGTCTTCCGGCTGACATTCGTGAACATTATCCGATACTTCCCTGCGTTCTTCCCTGTCTTGTTCTGATTTGCCTCCTTCACAAGGTCGAGGGAGGGGACGACCCAATAGTGATCGGCTTGTTCAGAGTAGAAGATGAAGAAGAAGTTCGACCTCGGGTTTCGAACTTCCATAGCAGCGAACGTTCCGGCACTTCTTGGATTGCAGTCTTTCGAACGCGCCTTGATCTGGATATCCAGGTATGTCGGATCGCCATCCACTTCCTTGCGAACCACGCAATCAATCTGTTGGTCATCCACCAGCGTGAGGTAAACGTCAAAACCACGACGCAGCAGTTCTGCGATTGCAACGAACTCCTGGCGTTTGCCGAACGATGCTGAACTCCTAAACGACACTTCCGTTCTCCACCAACAATTCGAGCCGAGGTGTGCCGTCGGCGCATACCACGGCGAATTCATAAGGTAGTATTATAAGACCTGATAAACGTCAGGGCAATAGGAAAATGTACATAAAACCACAAATAACGATTTTAGGGCATGGTGGAGAGATAAAGACCGCTGGCGGATAGGGGGAAGTTGGAGAAAAGAGACTCGCGGATGTGATGGTCGTGATCAGTCCGTTTGATCTTGGACCAGCTTCTCCCACATCCTGCGCTGGCGGTGCCAGTGAGGAACGGCGGCTACGGGGCGGACGTCTTTCTCCATGATCGGATCACGACCCGTAGTAGTGCGGGGAAGGAACAGGATTTCTTCTTGGATGTCCGGAGCAAGATTCAAGAGACTCATGATTTGCGTGATGCGGGCGCGCGTCACGTAACCCAGGCGGGCAAGGTCGGCATAGTCACTCACTTCGCTGTTTTGGATCAAGCCGGCGAACCGAATGGCGAGCGCCATCAACCGGGAGATACGAGGCATGTTGCCAGCTTCGACGTTTCGCTTTTCAGGGTTTGGCTCTAATGCCCGTTTCACTCTGCCTCGGTGCCTGCTCTTGGGTCGAAAGGTCCAGGTAACCTCCAGGGCGCTTGAACCAGGATCGACCTTTGTCGGATCATCTTGTTTCATTGCGATTCCTTTTCATTGGACGGGCTCTTTTCCGCGCAAAGCGCCTTGATGCCAAGCGACCGGAATGTCACCTTTATGCTTTCGTCTCTGCCGTCGTAGCCGATGCGCTCGATTAAGAGCTTGATGATCCGGGATTGCTCCCGAGAGTTAAGTGACTTCCAAACCGGCGTGAAGGCCGACAAGGACCGCGCTATTTCCTCTTCGTCTACCGCTTCCCTCTGCAGGGTGATGATCTCATCTTCGATCTCCGTCATACGCTGCTCGGCGTTACGAATCTGATCCTGGAGATCGGCCAGTTGGTCAATAGTGGAACTGTCGATTGAAATGCCCGATGGTTCCCCGATGAGCTTCCGCAGTCTTATGTGCAAACGCCTGAGTTGCTTTTTCTGGACTCGTTGTTCACGGTTCAGTTCCGCAAGGCGGGTTTCACTCTTTGCCTGAACCCGCCTCACCGTCTCTGCGATGATCTCCTGGTTGGAGCCGATCCCATGGATATGTTCCACTATAAAGGACTCGATATCATGGGCGTTGATAGATTTCGTTGGGCACGCCGACCACCCTCGTTGCTGAGCATTCAAGCAGACATAATAGCGGTAGCGTCTGTTCTTCTTAACGGTATAAGTGTGCATCATGGCAGTGCCGCAGGGGACGCAATAGAGTAGCCCTCTTAGAAGCGCTCCGTACTTGCTGCGCACGTCTATTCCGCCACTGCGTGCGTTCTGCCTTAGCAGATCCCGGCCCTGCTGCCACAGGTCCTCGCTAATAATCTGTTCGTGTTCCCCAGGATAAATCGAATCCTTGTATCTTACTTTTCCAGTGTAGATTACATTGGTAAGCAAACGGAAAAGGCTATTCTTGGTGAACTGCTTACCTCCGCGCTCCCGTCCCTTTTTGGTGACCCAGTGTTTCGTATGCCAGTTTCGTCGATTGAGTTCCTGCACGACGGTGAGCAGCCTCTGGCGGTCGAGATACAGGTCGAAAATCGCACGAACCTGTTCAGCTTCCTCCTGGTTGACGACGAGTCGGCCAGCCTGTGAATCAATGTCATAACCCAACACCGGCATCCCACCGGTCCATTTGCCCTTTTTTCTCGCTGCCGATATCTTGTCCCGCGTGCGCTCGGAGATGATCTCCCGCTCGAACTGGGCGAAGGAGAGCAGGATGTTCAGGGTAAGGCGGCCCATTGAACTGGTCGTGTTGAACTGCTGGGTAACCGAAACGAAACTCACACCGTGCTTGTCAAAAAGCCCGATGATGCGAGAAAAGTCGAGCAGCGAGCGACTCAAGCGATCTACCTTGTAGACCACCACACAATCGATCTCACCATTCTCGATGTCCGAGATAAGGCGTCTGAGTGCGGGGCGTTCCATGTTACCACCAGTGAAGCCGCCGTCGTTATAAGCATCGGGTTGGCAGACCCAACCCTCATGCTGCTGACTTCTGATGAATGACTCGGCCGACTCCCGCTGGGCGTCCAGACTGTTGAACTCCTGGTCGAGCCCTTCGTCTGTGGATTTGCGGGTGTATATTGCACAGCGGATGGTTCCATTGTGATTCGGGCATATATCTCCTGGCGTAGTGTAAGCCCGACTTCCGGAATTCATTCTCGTTCATCCCTCCTCTCGGTTTCATGGTTTCCATTGCTACGTACTTTGCTTCCGGTGAGACCGAAGAAAAGAAAGCCGTTCCATTTATTCCCAGTCACTTCACGTGCGATGGCGCTGAGTGATTTGTAGCGGCGATCTTCGTACTCGAACCCCTCGTCAAGAACCTTGACCACGACGGTCTTGTCACGGAACTCCCGCACAAGAAGCGTGCCCGGCAGAGGAAGACGGGAATCACGGGAGGTACTGACTCTTCCGCTTATCGTCCTACTGCGCATCTCGGCCGATCCGTACTTGTATGGATCGCGGGGAGTACGGATTCTCAGGTCAGCGTCGTTGGCTAATTCTTCAGCCCGGCGGCGGGCCCGTTGGGAAAGATCACCTTCAGCCAGAGACTGCAGTCGCCAGGCGATACGTTTGCGTAGGAACTCCTTGTGGTGGGAGCGAGTCTCCTCACCGAAGACGTCGAGGTATTTCTCCCGCAGCTCCCCGACAGTTATCCTGCCTAATTCCTGGACTTCCTTGTACGTCTCTGCGTTCATCTCCAAACCTCCATTCTTCTCTTCGCAGCGTTAAGTTACCTATGAATGAAGGCCTTAGCGGCTCGAACTATCAAGGTGATTCTCCGTAAACGGCTCAGATTCTACGACTTGCGCCACATCGGTAGGGATTGATGGGTACTCGGGCGATGGTGAAAGACGTCTTGACTTGAGATGTCTGAAGCAGCCTCCAGCCAGGATTGAAGCAATCTCTGTTGCGACCTCGTCCGGTTCCGTTGGGAGGTGATCATCGTTATCCATGTGTTTCTCCTTCGCAGTAAAAGCGCCAGCATACGATAGATACCTACCGGAGGTGTTCTTGAATCGTCGAACCGGGTTCGTCAGAAACCACCGGGCTGTTAACCAGCGGGAATCTGGAAATGGAGAAACGGAGAATCAGGAGGAGATATTCGCGGGCATCGGGTGCATATCGTCCGGTTTGTTTTTCACCCCGGAGGGAACGTCTCGGAACGGAGAATCAGGGATGATGTACGGATGCGCTTAACCCCGCGCAACTCAAACAGAAACGACAAAACCCCGACCGGTTGTCCCGTCGGGGTTTCGCGTTAAACAAAAACCGCCAGAGTTGGCGGCTATAATTTTGGCTCCCCGAACGCAACGACCAACATAACCGCTTCCGATCATTCTCACTCTCCCGCCGCTAACCGTAAGTCTTCTAATATCAATAGGATGTCAGCAGGATGTGGGGAGAGCGCCGCTCGAAGAGGGCAAGAAACGACATCAATTCCAGTTCCCTCAACATCCTTTATCCCGCCAAGACGTGCAATCTCAGTGGTCTTCATTCGTCCGGCCCCCTGTGCGATGTGGTATCCTCGTCAACCCAGTCTTCCTCTTCCCAGGTCATGCCACGGCGGCCGGGTACTTTGCGTGTGGCACCAGCTCGGTAGAACGGGCAGCTTTTCGGGCCGCGTAGCTTAGGCCCAGAGCGTTGCCACTCTGGGCCCAATCCCCCTCGCTGTGGGCTGGCGCGTCTTGTTCGACCAGCGTCCTGCAACGGGCTAAAATGAACGCGCGCCAGCCAGAGCACTCATTTGAGCAGCACCATCTTCCGGCTTTCGACGAATTCACCGGCTTCAAGACGGTAGAAGTAAACACCGCTGGCGACGTCGCTGCCATCCCAGGTACATGAGTATTCTCCCGGGCTGAGGTATTTATCTGCCAGAGTTGTTATCCTCTGCCCCATGACGTTGTAGATTTCGAGCTTTGCGTGGGATCCCCGAGGCAAGGAGAACCTGATCTCAGTAATCGGGTTGAACGGGTTCGGGCGGTTTTGCGACAAGAAGAACGATCCTGGTAACTCTCTCTCGCTTGGATTCTCTGCATCATTGTAATCCCCTGGTGCAGGCCGAGGCTGATCATCCATGCAACCTTGCACAATATTGAAGCCCTTCTCGTTCTCCTTCACGTCTAAATTCTCATAGAGCGGAACACTTGGCCAATTACGGACAAAGATTCTGTAGCTACCTGCAAGAACGTCCTCAAACGAGTATACACCAGCAGCATTAGTCGTGACAGTATCTATGCTATCCGTCAGCGTGTTCACGAGGCACACATACAGACCGTTAATAGGGGTAGCATCGTCAAGGGTAGGGTCACAGTAATGTTTTGCCCAGCCCTTGATCTCAAACCCAGGCGTGCAGAAGTTCCTGTAGGGCGAACTCCAATCACCCCAGCCGCAATCATTATGAGCACGAACACGCCAGTAGTACCTGGTGCCTTGAGCGAGACCGGAGGCGTTGTAGTAAGACGGTTGGGCATCTATCACCGGCAAACTGAAATCGGGGTTGGTGTCCACCTGGATCTGGTACTTGTCCGCACCACTGACATCACTCCAATCAAGATGGACCGGCTGAGACTGCTTCCTTGCCTCACTATCCGGACTCACATACAACGGTGCAGGCGGCGCCGATATGACCGTCACTGTCCTGTCCGGACTATCACCGCTGCAACCACAATCGTTACATGCCCGGACATCGTAGGTGTAATCACCTATGACATTCTTGGTATAGCACTTCTGACTCACGTTGCCCACGTTGTCCCAGGAACCACCATTCTCCCGAATCTCATAGAATGTGGCGCCAGACACAGGTGACCAACTCACACAAAACTCGTTATCCACGCACACCGGGTTCGGCGACGCTGTGGGCTGAGGAGGTGGAGGGGGGGGACCATTCACCGTCACACATCGCTGAGGACTATTACCGCTGGTCCCACACTGGTTCTTTGCCTTTACTGTGTAGCAGTATTCGCCCGGGGACGGCTTCGACGTGCACCAGCTTGTTGTATTGCCGACATTCTGACAACTGCTTCCCACACAGACCTCATACGAAGTCGCACCCGACACCGAACCCCATGTCAGGCAGTATTGTGAATTCACGCATACCGGATTGGGCGAAGCCGACGGTGTGCCCGGTGTACCGGGAACATCGACTGCGTAAAAGTTACGAGTTGAACACCAGTAGCCACAACCGCAATCATCATTGCATCCCGCCACCCGCCAATAATACGTCTTCCAGGGATCAAGGCCGCTTGCATAATAA
>Ga0114922_10006539_pt1 | contig 10692 bp, 7 predicted proteins | sample AartaG_FD_100975 | JGI IMG/M metagenome (GOLD analysis project Ga0114922, IMG submission 100975) | Deep subsurface microbial communities from Aarhus Bay to uncover new lineages of life (NeLLi) - Aarhus_00045 metaG | ecosystem: Environmental > Aquatic > Marine > Oceanic > Sediment | place: Aarhus...
CCCGAAAGGGGTCAAGGACAAAACGGCCCGGCCCGTAGCCGGGGTGCACCTGCAAGAAGTGGCAGCGGCGCGTGTTGTCATTCCGAGCGAGTCCCGGCGCGCCGGGACGAGCCGAGGAATCTCGCTGTTCGATTCACGGCGAGATTTCCTGCGAGCCCTCGGAGTACAGCGCTCCACTCGGGCCCTTTGGGCCCTCGGTCGAAATGACATACGGCCTGCCCGCCGCTTCTTTCAGGTGCACCCCGGCTACGGGCCGGGCCGTTTTGTCCTTGACCCCTTTCGGGGCCACAAGTAAGGTGGCGGTCTCGATTCCTCTTCCGTTGTCTCTACTGGACCGGGAGAACGGTACACCATGTCGTACCACGTCGTCGTCCTGGTCAAGCAGGTGCCCGATACGAAGCGGATCACCGGCGAGGCGATGCGCGACGACGGCACCGTCAACCGCAGCGCCCTGCCGGCCGTCTTTAACCCGGAGGATCTGAACGCCCTGGAGGCCGGCCTCCGTCTGCGCGAGGAACACGGCGGGCGGGTGACCGTCTTGACGATGGGCCCCCCGCAGGCCGCCGAGGTCCTGCGGGCTGCGCTGGAGCGCGGTGCCGACGAGGCGATCCTGCTCACGGACCGCCGGGCCGCCGCCAGCGATACCCTCGCCACCAGTTACATCCTGGCGCAGGCGGTGCGGCGCGTCGGGAGCCTGGCGCCGGTTGACATGGTGCTGTGCGGCCGGCAGGCGATCGACGGCGACACCGCCCAGGTGCCCCCGCAGACCGCTGAGAAACTCGGCTGGCCCCAGGTCACCTACGTCGAGGCGATCGAGGAGGTGGCCGACGGCCGCGTCCGCGCCCGCCGCAACACCGGCGAGGGGTTCCAGCGCGTCGAGGCGCCCCTGCCGTGCCTCCTCACGGTGACCGACCAGGGGCCCGAGCCCCGGCCGCCGTCGGCCAAGCGGATCATGGCCGCCAAGAAGTACCGGGCGCCGGCGGAACTCGAGATGGACCTGAGGGCCGAGTTGCCCGAGGCCGACCCGGAGACCCGCGGGCGGGAGGCCCGCCAGCGCGCCGAGGCCCTGGCCGGCCGCGGCCGCCTCATCACCCAGTGGAACCTCGGCGACATCGGCGCCGACCTGGCCTGGTGTGGCCGGGATGGCAGCCCCACGAAGGTCAAACGCATCCAGTCGGTGGTGCTCGCCGGCAGCGGCTTCAAGAAGGTGGAGCCGACCGAGCAGGGCGTGGCCGGCATGGTCCACGAACTCATCGAGGACCACACCATCGGGTAGGCTTCACCGAGCCGCGACCGTGAGGTCGCGGGTACGTTCGCGAGGCGGCGAACGTGCGGCGGATGGGGATACCCGCCGCCTCACGGTGGCGGCTCGCAACAGCAGTTTACACGCACAAGCAGAGCGGGTTCGGAGATTCACCCGCCGGAGGCGGGCCCGCCGCGCGACATCGGAGATGGTCGCCGCATGATCGAGCCGAACCGCGACGGCGACGTCTGGGTCGTCGCCGAACAGACCGACGGCGAGTTGCACGACGTGGGCCTGGAACTCTTGTCCAAGGGCCGCGAACTCGCCGATGCGCTGGGCGTCCGCCTCTCGGCCGTGGTCATCGGCGAGGAGGTGGCGCACCACGGCGAGCGGCTGATCCGGTGTGGGGCCGACCGCGTCCTGGCCGGCGAGCATCCGCTGCTCGCCCAATACCAGAGCCACCCGTACGCCAAGGCCCTGGTGGGCCTGGTGGAGGAGCACCGGCCGCAGATCGTCGTCTTCGGCGCCACGCCGCTGGGGCGGGACCTGGCGCCGCGCGTGGCCAGCGCGCTGCGGTGCGGCCTGACGGCCGACTGCACGGACCTGGACGTCGGCTCACACACCGAGCCGGCCACGAAGCAGACGTACGACGGCCTGCTGTACCAGATACGGCCGGCGTTCGGCGGGAACATCATCGCCACGATCGTGAACCCGGAGCGCTGGCCGCAGATGGCCACCGTCCGCGAGGGCGTCATGCGGATGCCGGACGAGGATCCCGGCCGCCGCGGCGAGGTCGTCGCGTTCACGCCGGACCTCTTGGAGGCGGACCTCCTCCTCGACGTGCTCGAACATCACCGGGCCGAGCGGACGGTGAACCTGAAGGCGGCCCGGATCATCGTGGCGGGCGGGGCGGGCGTCGGCGGAAAGGAGCACTTCCGCCTCGTCTGGGACCTGGCGGGCTGCCTCGGCGCCGCCGTCGGCGCCAGTCGGGCCGCCATCGACGCCGGCTGGATCGACAAGGACCACCAGGTGGGCCAGACGGGTACGACGGTCCGGCCGGCCCTCTACATCGCCCTCGGCATCAGCGGGGCCGTCCAGCACCGGGCCGGCATGAGCGAGGCACAGAAGATCGTGGCCGTCAACGCCGACCCCGAGGCCCCCATCTTCGAGGTGGCCCACTACGGCATCGTGGGCGACCTGAACCGCGTGGTCCCGATGATGGTCGACGCCATCAAGAAGCGGGTGTAAGCCGTGCCGAACTTCTACGCCGACAACCCGGACATCCGGTTCCACCTGGCCCACCTGGACTTGGAGCCGCTGGTGCGGCTGCGGGAACGCGACTTCGCCGAGGCGTCCGAGTACGACTATGCGCCGGAGGACGCGGCGGATGCGCTCGACAACTACCGCCGCACGCTGGACCTGGTAGGGGAGGTCGCCGGCGAGACGATCGCGCCGCTCTCGGCGGCGATCGACGAGGAGGGCTCGCATCTCTGCCCGGAGGATGGCCGGGTCCGCTACGCCGCCGGCCTGCGTAAGGCCCTGGACGCGCTCGGCCGGGCCGACCTGATGGGGGCCACGCTGCCCCGGCGGTTCGGCGGCCTGAACCTGCCGGGCCTCATCTACGCCATGGCCACCGAGATCGTCAGCCGGGCCGACGCCAGCCTGATGAACATCTTCGGGCTCCAGGGCATCGCCGAGACGATCAACCTGTTCGCCTCGGAGGATCAGAAGCAGGCCTACCTGCCGCGGTTCGCCTCCGGCGAGGTCACCGGCGCCATGGTCCTGACGGAGCCCGAGGCCGGCAGCGACCTCCAGAACATCCAACTCAAGGCTTACCAGGACGACGGGGGCGCGTGGCACCTGAACGGCGTCAAGCGGTTCATCACGAACGGCTGCGGCGAGGTGCTCTTGGTCCTGGCGCGCAGCGAGCCGGACGAGACGGGCGGCATGGGGCTCAGCCTGTTCGTGGCGGAGCGGGGGCCGCGCATCCGCGTCCGCCGCACTGAAGAGAAACTGGGCATCCACGGGTCGCCGACGTGCGAGATCCAGTTCCATGACGCCCCGGCGGAACTGGTGGGCGAACGGCGGCGCGGCCTGGTCACGTACGTGATGGCGCTGATGAACGGGGCGCGGATCGGCATCGCCGCCCAGAGCCTGGGCATCGCCGAGGCGGCCTTCCGTGAGGCCCGCAACTTCGCCGCCGCCCGGGTGCAGTTCGGCCGGCCGATCGAGCGGTTTCCGGCAGTGGCGGATCTGCTGGCCGAGATGAAACTCGCCATCGCCTCCGGCCGAGCCCTGCTGTACGAGGCCGCACTCGCCGCCGACTACGAGTACCTGCTCGAGGACGCCAAGGAGCGCGCCGAGGACCGCGACCAGCGCACCGCCCTGAACAAGGAGCAGAAGCGGTACAAGCGGCTGGCGGGGTTCCTGACGCCGGTGGCCAAGTACTGGCTGAGCGAGATGTGCAACCGCGTGGCGTACGAGGCGATCAGCGTGCTCGGCGGGTCGGGCTACATGAAGGATTACCCGTTGGAGCGGCTGTATCGCGACGCCCGCATCACGACCATCTACGAGGGCACGAGCCAACTCCAGATCGTGGCGGCGGTGCGGGGGGTGACGAGCGGCACGGCCGAGAAACGGTTCGCCGAGTTCGCCGGGGCCGACCCGCCGCGCGGCTTCAAGGGCCGGGCCCGGCGGCTCGAAGGCATTCGCCGGAAACTCGCCGACGCGGTCGATTACCTCAAGAGGGAGCAGTCGGCCGATTACCTGGACCTGGTGGCCCGCCCGCTGGTCGACGTGGCCATCGACGTGTACCTCGGGTACCTGTGGCTGGAGATGGTGCGGCAGGCGAAGGAGAGGGCGGTCCCCGCCAAACGGTTCATCGACCGGGCCGCCCAGCGGTGCGGGCGCCGACTGCGGGTGATTACCAGCGGTGACCGATCCACCCTCGATGCCTTTGACGTGCTGGTCGGGCCTACGTTCGAGGAACCTTAAGAAGGCCGCGCCCGGTTGTGGCACCGGGTGCTGCGAGGAGGTGGCTATGGCACGCTGGCAACGCGATCCCGGGAGCAGACGGCGGTTGGGGTACCTGCTGGTCGGTGTGGAGGTTGTGGCCCTGACGGCGTGTTTCTTCGGGATTTTCCTGGCCTACTGCCTGCGGGGGTTGCTGTTTGTCAGCGTCAGCCTGGACGCGGCGCGTCTGGCCACCTGGATTGCGGGGATTTCGGCGACCGTCGTCTGCGCCGCCGTCGCGGTGGTGGTGGGCCTGAAGTACCTGGCCGGGCGAACATGGGCCCGGGTGGTCCTCATCGCCGCCAACGGAATACTGGTCGGCCTCGGGTTGTTCTGGTTTGCCGTGCACCAGTCCAGGACCGGCGCCAGTGCCGACAACACGGCCAGCCTGGTGGGGCTGCTGGTGCCGATGGTCACGCTGTTTCCGCTGCTGTGGCCATTGTTGCGTTTCCGCCCCGTACAGCCGGGCGATGCAGGCGGCGGCCCGTAGAGGATGGGCCGGTGATGGAGCCGCCGCGGTTTCTTAATGGTATTGGGCGACGGGGCCCTGTAAAATGAGCGGCAATGTGTTCCGATTGCGCCCACAGGAGCGGAGTCGAAACCCCAGGATGACTCAGCCACCGGGCACCGGCGTAAAGCGTCACGGATTTCCCAGGCGGTTGGCAGCCGTAGGTGCGTGCCTGGTGGCGGTGGCCTGTCTGGTGGGCATTCTCGTGGCGGCGGAGGCCGGCAAGGACGGGCCACGCATCGCCCGGGTCGTGATTCGCGGTAACCACCGGGTCAGCGCCCACCGCATCCTCGGGCAGATGCGTCTGCGCGAGGGCAGCCGGTACACCCCCGAGGCCGTTGACGAGGACTTCAAACGCATTTACGGGCTCGGCGAGTTCGACAACCTCGTCATTCGCCCCGAGCGCCAGGCGGAGGGCCTCGTCCTGGTGGTCGAGGTGACGGAGCGGCCGGTCCTGGAGGGGCTGGAGTTCGAGGGCAACCGTGCCTTCGAGGACGAGGACCTGACCGAGACGGTCGGTGTCGAGCCGGGCAATCTCATCGACCGCCACAAGGTGTTCACCGGCGTCCAGGCCATCGAGCGGCTGTATCGCGACAAGGGGTACTACTTCGTCTCGGTGGAGTTGGACGAGGGGCTGCTTCGGCGGAAGCAGGTTGCCCGGTACACGATTGCCGAGGGGCCGCGCGTCCGCGTCCGACACATCGAGTTCGTCGGTAACGATTCCATCGGCGTGCGGGAACTCCGCCAGCGCATGGAGACCCGCACGTGGTTCCCCTTCATCATCCCGGGCCTGTACGACGAAGAGAAACTCCAGCGCGACGTCGTCAGCGTCCGCAACTACTACGTGGAGCAGGGGTTCCTGGACATCCAGATCGGCCGGGAACTCGAGTTCAGCGACGACAAGGAGAAACTGACGATCCGCATCATCGTCGAGGAGGGGCCGCGGTACCAGGTCCGCTCGCTCGCCCTGGAAGGGGTGGAGCGGTTCAGCCGGTCGCTCCTGAAGAAGCAGATGGAACTCGGCCCCGGCGAGCCGTACGCCGCCGATACCGTCCGCCGGGACGTGGCGTTGATCCGCGAGACGTACGGCGAGGTGGGGTACATCCACACGTCCGTCAAGCCCGTCATCGACTTCACGGAAGAGCCGGGCCAGGTCGACGTCGCGTTCCAGGTTCAAGAGGGCCGGCAGGTGGAGATCGGCGAGATCCGCATCGAAGGCAACCGCCTGACCCAGGACAAGGTCATTCGGCGCGAACTCCGTTTCTACCCGGAGGAGCCCGTCAACACGAAACTCATCGAGAGGGCGGAGACGCGACTGGCCGGCAGCGGCCTGTTCGAACGCGGATCGGTTCAGATCAGCACCATTCCGACCGCGGACCCGGACGTGGCCGATATCCTCGTCCGCGTTGAGGAGGCCGAGACCGCGAACCTCATTTTCGGGGCCGGCGTCTCGAGCAACAGCGGCGTGTTGGGCAACATCTCGCTCACCCAGCGCAACTTCGACGCCGCCGACTGGCCGAAGTCCAGCGACGAGTTCTGGCGGGGCGAAGCCTTCCGCGGGGCCGGCCAGAACTTCTCGATCGTCCTGGAGCCCGGGACCGAGTTGCAGCGGTACCGGGTGGGCTTTCGCGACCCGCACGTCTTTGACACTGAATACAGTTTCTCGAGCAGCGTCTTCTTCTTTGACCGGATCCGCGACGCGTACGACGAGCGCCGGATCGGGGGGCGGTTCGGTTTCGGCCGCGAAATCCGAGAGGACCTCCGCGCCTTCGTGAACCTTCGACTGGAGGACATCCGCATCTCGGACTTGGACAGCGTGGTGCCGGCCGACGTGCTCGACGTGGAGGGGTCCTCGGGTCTGACCAGTGTCGAGGTCGGGATCACGAAGGATACGACCGACAGTTTCCTGTTCCCCACGGAGGGGTATCGGCTGACCGGGGCGGTCGAGCAGGCCGGCGCCCTCGGGGGCGATTACGATTTCACCCGGTTCACGGTTGACGCGCGCCGGTATTGGACGGTGACTCGCGATGTGCTGGATCGCAAGACGGTGTTGGCGATTCGCGGCCGGACGGGGTTCATCGCGGGCGACGCCCCCATCTTCGAGCGGTTCTTCGCGGGCGGGCACGGCAGCATCCGCGGATTCGAGTTCCGCGGGGTCGGCCCGCGGGACCTGGATACGGCCATCGGCGGCGACTTCCTCGCGCTGGCCTCCGCCGAGTACTCGTTCCCGATCTTCGGCCAGAACCTCACGGGCGTCCTCTTCCTGGATACGGGCACCGTGGAGGAGACCATCGAGATCACGACCTGGCGGGCGTCGGTCGGTGCCGGCGTCCGCTTCACGGTGCCGTTCTTCGGCCCGGTCCCCTTCGCGCTTGACTTCGGGGTGCCGATTTCCAAGGATGGGGACGACGAGGAGCAGGTCTTCTCATTCTCCATCGGCACCTCTTTCTAAGGGTTGCCTGCGGGGGGAGGACCGGGCCGGCAGGGGCGACGAGGCATCGCGGCCTATCCGGTTTTGTGTGGCGAGGCCGCCCTGTTTTTCCGATAATGCTTGTACGACGGACGTGAGATGTCCAACGGAAAAAGGAGCGATTCATGCGTAGGATCGGATTGTGTGTGGCTTTGGTGACCGCCGCTGCGTGGCTCGTGCCCACCGGGGCGTATGGCGCCCTCAAGGCCGGCGTCGTGGACCTCGTGAAGGTGACGAACAACTACGAGCGTACGAAGGACGCCAGCGCCGACCTCCAGGTCGAACAGGCGAACCTCAAGGCCGAGACCGAGCCCAAGATCAAGGAACTCGAGGAACTCCGCCTCAAGCGCGACGGCTTCAACAAGGGAACCGAGGAGTGGGAGCAACTCAACGACCAGATGCTCAGGAAGCAACTCGAACTCCGCAACTGGGTTGCCCTCGAGCGATTCAGGATCGAACGCCGACACCGCGACGTCCTGCTCGATATGTACCGCAAGATCACCGAGGTGGTGGAAAGTGTTGCCACGAAGCAGACCCTCGACCTCGTCTTCACGCAGGCGTTCCTCGAACCCCCGCAAATCGACGTGGACGAGTCGACAGGCCTCGAGGACCTCAAGAAACGCATCATCGGCCAGCGCGTCCTGTATCCGACCAAGGCGACGGACCTGACCGACGACGTTCTCAAGATCCTCAACGCCGAGTATAAGGCCAAGGGCAAGCCCGCCGGTGAGGACAAGACGAAGGGCTGATGCCGCGGCCGTTCACGCGTAAGGAACCTCCGGCCTGGCGGCCGACACCTGGAGCCGCCGGGCCGGTTTATTTCTATGGAACCGAGGCCGGGCCGATGGAGGAGGAAAACGTGCTCCGCCTGCGACGCCGCCTGCTCGTCCCGCTCGTGCTCCTGGCCGTCAGTGCACCGGTGACCGCCGACCAGGCCCCGTGGTTTGACACGGACTGGACGGCCAGGCGGGTCGTCGACGCCTCCGTTCGCGACGCCGGGTACACCGGCGTCGAGGTCGGCGTCGTTACCTTCTACACCGGCGGGATGGCCCGCCCCGACGCCGCCGACATCCGCGTGGCCGTCCAGGGCCGACGCCTCGTCAAGCACCGCGTCCTCCAGGTCGGGCCGGGCGACCTTCTCCGCGTGGCGTTCGAGGCCATGCCCGCCGTCGACCGCTATTACGTCTACTTCGGCAACCCCAAGGCCGAGAAGCGCGAGGCCCTCGAGATTCAGCGCGGCCTGCTCCTGGAGGTCCGCTTGGGCGAGGGCGGGTCGCAGCCCGGCAAACTCGACCAGGTCCGCAAGGCCTGGAACGAGGCCGAGCCCGTCGGCGCCGATTTTCTCACCAACGTCTCACTCGGCTGCAACCCGTTCATGGACAGCGGGCGGTCGGCCCTGCTGCACTTCACGGGGTGGTTCGTTCCGCCGCGGCCGGGGACGTACGCCATCGCCACCAGCAGCCAGGGTGGGTCGTGGCTCGAGATCGACGAGCAGCCGGTCATCGCCTGGCCGGGCGACCATGGCCCGAGCGGCCGGGCCGACCACACCAAGGAGTTGGCTCTGACGCAGCGGCTGCACCGCCTCGACTACTGGAACGTCTCGTCCGGCGGCCAGACCGTGGCCGTCGCCGCCTGGCGGACGCCCACCCAGAAGGCCAAACGCTTCGACCCCATTCCGGCCGATTCCTTCCTGCCGGTCGCCCGGGCCCGGCTCGTCGAGATGGACCTCAAGGGCGAGAAACTGGTGGCCGACTTCTTCCCGGAACACGCCGGCCAGGCCTGGTGGCCCGACCACTACGCCGTCCGCATGCGGTTCCGAAACCTCTCCAAGGCCATCAGCCCTCGCCGCAGCGGGGCCTATAGGTGGGCCTTCGGCGACGGACAGACCTCCACCGATCCCGAACCCACCCACGTTTACCTGGTCCCGGGCGACTACAAGGTGACCCTTCAGGCGAGCCGCGGCACGCTGGCCGGCGCCTTCGAGACCACGGTCCACGTGGACCGCAACTGGCGGGCCCAGGCCGAAAGCGAGATCGACCCCGCCGCCGAGTACGCAGGCGCCGTCGCCCAGTACGACCTGGCGAAACTCGACGCGCGAAACCTCGCCCTGGCGGTCGACCTGTTCGCCCACGAGAAGTTGCGGAAGCCTCTCGTCGCTGCCGCCGACGAACTCGTCTTCAAACGCGAGGGCATCGCGGACAACCAGGTCCTGGAAACGGGCCTCCTCCTGGCCCAGAACCTCCGGGACGCCGGGCAGTACCAGGATGCCGTCCGCGCTTACGAGCGGCTCGAACAGCGACTCGGGCGCCGCGACCGCAAGGCCAGGGTCGCCGTCCAGATCGGCGAGACCCTCCTGCGCGACCTGCACCAGGACGACGCCGCCGAGAAGGCCTATCGGCGGGTCCTGGAGACCTACAAGCAGGGCGGCGCCGCCTGGGAACTCCGCCGCGCCCACGTCGGCCTCGGCGACATCTGCCGGCATCGCGGTAAGGGCCAGGAGGCTCGAAAGGCCTACCAGACCGCCCGCGACATCGAGGTTGCCCCCCGCTCGCCCAACATCGAGGCCGTCCGCGTCGGCACGCTGGCACGCTACGTGGAGGAGTACACGCGGGAGCAGGACTGGGAGTATGCCTTCAAGTACCTCCAGGACTGGGCCTGGGAGTTCCCCCTGGCCAAATTCGAGGGCAACTGGTCCCTGCTGCGGGCCAAGGCCCTCCTGGCCAAGGGCGACCGCCAGGCCGCCCTCCGCGAGGCCCTCGACCTGACCGGCAGCAACCCCGACAGCCCCTACGCCGTCCGCCTCCTTATGCTGGCCGCCAAGTGTTACGTGGACCAGGGCAACCGCCAGAAGGCCCGGCTCCTGCTTCAGACGGCCGTGCGGGATTACCCCGAGGACGCCCACCGCGACGAGGCCCGTCAGCGGCTCCAGGCGCTCGGCGGACCGGCCGAAACCGAGTCCGGCCCCTCGTCGTGACGCATGGCTTGCCCCGCCCGCGCCGCCCCTTCCGTCGGCGCACCCTCGCCAGCCGCGCCCCCGGATTTGTTGTTGACCCTGCGGTACGTTTTCGGTAGATAAGGATACCGGCGAAGCGGGCAAACCTCCACCAGCGCCGGGGTTTGCCCGGCGTCTTTATGGGCCCCCCGTAATCGGGCTTCAATGGAGAGACCGGCTATGAGTTTTGCCGACACCGTTGACTACAAGGCCAGAGAGTTGTGCCGACACGTGGTCCGGATGACCGCCGAAGCGGGATCCGGCCACCCGAGTTCCGCCACCAGCCTGGCCCACATCACCGTCGTCCTGATGTACCACAAGATGCGGTACGACCTGGCGAACCCCTGGAACCCGCACAGCGACCGCCTGGTCCTCTCGGAAGGCCATGCCGTCCCCATCATCTACGCGGCGTACGCGGACCTGGGCGGCGTGGTGGGAACCGACCCCACCGACGCCCGCAAACTGAC